>Ga0224506_10001767_pt1 | contig 15287 bp, 16 predicted proteins | sample SF_Jan12_sed_USG_2_FD_169108 | JGI IMG/M metagenome (GOLD analysis project Ga0224506, IMG submission 169108) | Sediment microbial communities from San Francisco Bay, California, United States - SF_Jan12_sed_USGS_8_1 | ecosystem: Environmental > Aquatic > Marine > Sediment | place: USA... | reverse complement strand
ACACCGTGACGCAAACTGGACACCCACACCTAAAGTTGAATTACCTTAACTCATGAATAACAACGACAGCCCGCTCTATCTTGGGATTGACATGGGCACGTCGGGCTGTCGTCTAATCGCTATTGATGAAAACAAACAAATCGTGGCGCATGCCCGACAATCTATGGCCACACCTGAAACTGAAGGAAACCGGGTTTATCAAGATCCACAAATTTGGTGGCAATGCCTGGAACAAGCGCTAACACAACTTGCTCAACAGCTATCGTTAGCTCGAATCCGCGCCATCAGCATTGATGGTACCTCAGGCACAATTGTCGGTTTGGACCCGCAGGATCATGTCTTAGCACCGGGGCTGATGTATAACGACAGCAGTTGCACCACCCAAGCGCAATTAATTGCGCAATATGCGCCAGTAGAACGTACCTTAGGTGTGACTAGTGGCTTGGCCAAAGCCTTGTATTTAATTGAAGCCTATCCCGAATGTAAAACCGTGCTCAACCAAGCAGACTGGCTCGCCGGTCATTTTCTCGGGGTATATTGTCATAGCGATGAAAATAACGCGCTGAAACTTGCTTATGATCCGGTTGAACGTTGTTGGCCAGACTGGCTGAAGCAACTGCCCATCAGTTTTGATCAACTGCCACAAGTGCACGTACCAGGTGAAAGCTATGGCCTAATCGATACAGATGTCGCTGATGCGTGGGGATTTGCCCCAAATTGTAAAGTGATTGCTGGTACCACCGATAGCATTGCTGCGTTTATTGCCAGTGGTGCTAGGAATTTGGGTGATGCTGTGAGCAGTTTAGGCTCAACTTTGGTTTTAAAGCTGATTAGTGATAAACCTGTGTTTAACGCCGAATATGGTGTTTACAGCCACCGTTTAGGTGATAACTGGCTGGTCGGCGGCGCATCTAATAGTGGCGGTGCAGTCTTGGCAGAGTATTTTGATTCCCAGCAACTTGAGGAATTGTCTCGGCAAATTGATCTAAGCGCGCCATGTGGACTGGATTATTATCCTTTGAATACGGCGGGTGAACGTTTTCCAATTAATAATCCGCAACACCCGCCCAAACTCACGCCACGACCCGACTCGGATGTTGAATTTTTATATGCACTGTTAAATGGTATTGCCAATATCGAATTATTAGCTTATCAACGTCTCCACCAATTGGGCTGCCCCTACCCTACGCGGGTTTTAAGCTGTGGTGGTGGCGCAAAAAACTCCGTATGGCAACAACTACGTGAGCAAAAGCTTGGCATTCCTGTTTTAGTTGCTGAACAGGAAGAAGCAGCTTTTGGTAGTGCGCTTTTAGCGTATAATCATTTTTAATGAACTAACTATTTGGATTGTTTTTCCATGTTTAACTTTTTAAGTGGCCTGCTTTTGTGTCTGTTCATGAGTTTTCAATGGGTAGTTGCCGACGAAATTAGTCAAGCAAAATTCTCAGAACGGTATGACAATCGCACCTTATATTTGCAAAACAGCATCATCGGTTACAACCACGTACTCAATGGAAAACTTTTACCGGCTGGTTTTTTCGGGGAACGTCTAAATCCCTATATGAAACAATATCCAGAAGTGAATAGTGAATTTCACCGCAGCATAAATTATCAAGTGTCCGGCTTGTTATTGAATCTAGGGTCGGTGCTTTACTATTCCATGAATAAAGAAAAAGACAAGGCCCCGTGGATCTCATTTACAGGCTTGATATTTGGCATCAGTTTTAGCATTCGTGGTAGTAATCAACTCGAAAAAGCGGTCTGGTTATATAACAAAAAAACATTACTACAGGAATAACTGATCAACTTCAGCGATGATTGATTCTGTAATGCCGCTGATTAATGATAAAAAATAGGTTCAATAGTCTCAGGAACATCTGAAATGTTAAAAATAGTCATAAGTCTCTGCTTAGTTCTATTCGCCTCTGCTCATTGTTTTGCAAGCAATAGCCAACCCATTGATATTGGCAAACTCTATGAACAAAACAGTATTTATTTGCAGAGTGGTTTTTTTGGCCGAACCTTTGTTCACCAAGGCAGAAGTCATCAATCAGGATTTTTTAATTCGGGTTTATTATCATTTATGCGAACCGACCCAGAAGCCTACACCCTGATGTCGGATGCGATTAGTCGCCAACACATAGGAATAATCATCGCCATATCAAGTTTAATTTTGATTCCTATTACTTATGACGGATATAATAACGCTGACTGGGTGATGCCGCTTTCCTTATTTGGCTATATTGGCGGAATAACAATAACCGTTAGCGGTTTAAATCTTTTTGAAAAGTCTATTTGGGTTTACAATCGAAACATGCTGCAAGCAAGCTATAACCAAAGCCTTAACCAAGGAAACTAAATGAATAATAACCCCTTCACTGGTGCCGCCTATTTCTTCCGTGGACTGAAGATGCTCGGCCACCCGGCTTTACGCAAATTTGTGGTGATTCCACTCGTATTGAATATCGGTTTTTTTGCATTATTAACCTACTTCGCTTACGGTGCCGTCAATGAGTTTGTCACTTATATGATGGAAAGTTTACCCAGTTGGTTGCAGTGGCTAGAAATTATTTTAATGGTGTTATTTGTTGGTGTGATTTTAATTTTTGTTTATTTCACTTTTTCCATTTTTGCGAATTTATTTGCCGCGCCTTTCAATAGCGTGCTTGCGGAAGCCACTGAAGAATTATTAATTGGTGGCAGTATTACTGAAACTTCGGTTAGTGACAGCTTCACTCAGATCATTCCTGCGATTAAAGACGAAATCGGCAAACTCACGTATACCCTCACCCGCAGCATTCCGTTTTTGGTTTTATTTTTTATTCCGGGCGTCAACTTCATCGCATCAATTGCCTGGTTCTTTATGAGCGCCTGGATTTTAGCCCTGGAATACAACGATTATCCCATGGGCAACAATAACAAGCTATTTGTGGAGCAACGCAATATAGCAAGCCAACGTCGATGGTTAAATTTAGGCTTTGGTAGTGCGATTTCGGTATTGACCATGATTCCGTTTGTTAATTTCCTAGTCATACCTAGCGCCGTGGTTGGCGCAACTATTATGTATGTTGAAAACTTTCAGGATGAGAATTTGCAAACAGATTAGACGACATAATCCCATAAACGCATTAAATCATATTGTTGATCTTTGAGCGGTGGACACAAACCCGTAATTTCAAATCGTTTTTCATTGCAGTCGCGGGTTCGTGCTTCATAAAGAATCGCGCCATTGGAATTGAGCACACTTTTGACCGTCGGTTTCATATTATCCTTACCGCGACGAGTCACGATGGCGGTTTCTCCATTTTTTAAGCGCACAAATGAACCCGGTGGGTAAATACCAATTTCTTTGATAAACATCAATCCCAAGGTTTCGTCAATTTCCTTACCACAATCTTTAAATAAACGTTTTAATGCCTGTGTGGGTAATAAACAATCACGATACGCTCGTGGTGAAACCATGGCATGATAACGATCCGCCAAAGCAAGAATACGCGCTTCACGAATAAACTGCTCGGCTTGCAAACGGCGCGGATACCCCTTACCACTAATTTGTTCGTGATGCTGTAAAACGATTTCCAACCATAGTTTATTGCGCACACCGACACGCTTTAACATCAAAGCACTTTGTTTCGGGTGATCAAATATGGCTTCACGCTGCTCCCCAGTGAGTGGCTCAGTCTGCAGATTTAAAGATTCCTGCAATTCCATCATGCCCACATTCGCTGTCAATGCAGCGCCAACTAAACACACGGTTTTGTCGATATCCATTTCCAATTTCTGTGCAACCATATAGCAAAACACTGAAGTATGAAGTGGGTGGGAAACGGTATATCGATACTGCTCATTTAAATGAATGGCGCCTAATAAAGCATCCAAATCATATTCACAAAGCGCGATAATTTCGTCGCACAAGTTCATTAAGTCATCTGCAAGATTAATTTTTTGGTCATCTTTGACGGAAATAATCTGTGTCAAAAACGACTCAACGTTAAAATTAACTTCGGTAATTCGATCAAAAGGACTTAAAACATCAAGGATATCATTCGTTGGTTCTTCAATGGTAGAAGGCGAATCGTCATAGCGGAATGCTGGCATGTTGATAATTTTTTCGATTTGTTTGGCACTATGCAGCATCATGCCTTTTTTAATTAATAATCGTCCTTCAGAGTCGAAAATATCCCACTCTAATTCTTGTTCAACCCCTAAATCGGCAATTTGCAATTGCACTTTTTCCATAATTTAGTGTTTTTTTTCAAATAGTTAAACTAATAAACCAAAAAACTTTTTGGCTAACTCACTATAGGTCGACGGCTCAAAGATAAAGTTTAGAATGGATACTGAGAAGCGCAGGCAAAGCCACGAAAATATTGATTAAACGATGGCTTGTAATCGTTCTAATGCTTGTTGTAAGCGCTCGATTTTAGTTGTGTAGGCGAAACGGACATGTGTGTTGGCCTGGTAGTTTCCAAAATCCACACCAGGAGTCACTGCCACGGCTTGTTCAATTAATAATCGTTGGGCAAACTGAAAACTGTCAGTGGTAATCGCGCGGCAATCAGCATAAATATAAAACGCACCTGTGGGTTTGTAACCAAGTTCAAAACCTAGTTGTGGCAGTGCTTGTAACAAAAAATCACGACGTTTTTTCAGCTCATCACGACGGGTATTGAGTTCTTGCAACACTTCAGGAGCAAATGCCGCTAGCGCTGCATATTGTGCAGGTGTGGATGTTGCGAGATAAATATTTTGCGCCAAACGGTCCAGACCTTCAATCCATTCAGAAGGAGCAACCATCCAACCAATACGCCACCCTGTCATGCCAAAATATTTTGAAAAGCTATTTATTACAAATACACGATCGCTACGCTTGACGGCTGTTTCGCTTGCTTGATCATATTCCAAACCTTGGTAAATTTCGTCGACCAACAGATAGCCTTGCTTGTTTTCAATAAAGTGAATGTATTGTTGTAGTTGCTGTGAGCTTAATACGGTTCCGGTTGGATTGGCAGGTGATGCTATGATTAATAACTTACAACGTTCATCCCAGGTTTGCTCCAACTGCTCAAGACTAGGAAAAAAATTATTACTCGCATCAACCGCGACAGAAACTGGCTCAGCCGAATAAAGATGAACAAAATTTCGATTCGCAGGATAACCTGGATCCGTCAGTAGGACTTTATCGCCTGGGTTTAGCAGACTGGCCATTAATAATTGTAATCCACCTGAAGCACCTGGCGTTATCACTATTGTTTCTGCATCCACTTTTTGTGCGAAATGTTTGTCATAATAATCAGCAATGGTTTGACGTAATTCAGGTAGACCTAAAGCCGAAGTGTAATGCGTTTTACCTTGCCGCAAAGCAGCAATGCCTGCATCCACCACGGCTTGAGGACTGGTGAAATCTGGTTCGCCAACCTCCATATGAATCACATCCCGCCCTTGGGCTTCCAGCGCTTTGGCTTGCGCCAATAAAGCCATCACCTGAAAAGGCTTAATATGTTTCATACGTGAGGCAAAGTCGATGCTCATGCTTGCTGATAATTTTCCAATTGTTGTTGCAGCCATGTAATGTCAACCAAGACGTTACCATCCGCTTTACCATCCACGATTAATTTGGCCGCTTGATTAGGTTCGCCCAAACTATCAACCACTGCCATGGCACCGCTAAAGTCATGGCTTCGAGTGTAATCATTAATCGTTATCAATGTTGCTAGATTGGCTTCCAAGCTGGAGCGAATACCATTGTGAGAATCCTCGATAGCTATACATTGCTCAGGTTTTAAACCCATTTTCTCCATGACATAAAAATAAATATCACCCGCTGGTTTCTTCTTTGGTACGATATCGCCTGCGCCAATAACCTCGAACCAATTAAGTGAATCTGCGCCCAAGGTGTAGGTGAATAAAGCTTCCACGTTTTCCATGGTTGTAGTCGTAGCAATGGCAAGACGGATACCTTTTTGCTTAGCTTCATTAAATAATCGCAGCACGCCGGGTCTCAAATGCACTTCACCGGCTTGTACCAAGGCTTTATAGAGCTGGTTTTTATCCTTATGGATTTGAGCCAGTAGCTCATCAAAATCGTCGGGCTGCTGATAATCTGGGCGATGGGTAGTGACATAATGGCGCATACGCTCCTTGCCTCCCGTCACGGCTAACAGCTCCTGGTACATTTGATCCGACCATTGCCAGTCAAGACCATGTTTTTGAAAAGCTTGGTTAAACGCAATTAGATGACCTTCACGCTCGGTATCTGCCAAGGTCCCATCCACATCAAAAATCAAGGCTTGTAAACTCATAGCTACCTCTAAATTAAAATCAGCGCAATAGTATACCGTCAAATGCTGATATGGCGTAATTTAGGTGACTAACAAGAATGTTTGCCATTACTGATAGTTTCTGGTAAAAAGGCCAGCTAGTTAATTTCCGGCGAATAGGAGATCAATCACGATGGCCGAGAATAAAAAAGGCACTGCTGCCACTGGAGCGGGGTTTTCCAATTTTACTCCATATGAACCTGCCAAGGACGAAGAGTATATGAGCGAAGCGCAGCAAGAGCATTTTCGCGATATTCTCAAAGCCTGGAAAAGGGAACTAATGGAGGAAGTCGACCGTACCGTTCACCATATGCAGGATGAAGCGGCAAACTTCCCTGATCCAAATGATCGTGCAACCCAAGAATCCGAGTTCACCATGGAGCTACGTGCCCGTGATCGTGAACGTAAATTGATCAAAAAAATCGAAGAATCACTCACCGACATCGATAATCAGGAATATGGCTATTGTGAACAATGCGGCATCGAAATCGGCATTCGTCGCTTAGAAGCTCGACCAACGGCGACCTTGTGTATTGATTGTAAAACACTGGATGAGATTCGTGAAAAACACGTGGGTTAAATTTCGAATTCAAGTTAACAAAAAAAGGCCTATTGAAAACTCAATAGGCCTTTTTTGTTTACATTCATTACCGACAGATTAAACCATACGCGTACGTAAACCGTTTTGACTAACGAATTTTTCGATGTATTCATATGCATCCGGATTTTCAGATTTTAACGCTTGATTCACTACTAAGCATTTTTCACCATCCACCATTCCTGGGCGCACGCTTTGGTTATAGTGAAGTCGGTGGTCTGGGCCGAAACTGCCAAGAATTGAGGAAATGCGCTCGATCCAATCACTCGGGCGAAAACGGTTTCCGTCTTCTTTGACGCTTTCAATAATTAATGTATTTTGCTGTGTTGTCATGATGTTCAATCCCCACGTGAGAAACTTTATGACATTGTTATCAGAACGTTTGCCTGTATCGACAATTCAGCACTGATATATAGAAACAGACCGCGATAATTCTGTGATGTTCAACACACTCTGCATTTTAATCTTACACAAAATAAAAACCATTCCCATTTTGCGCAAGCTTGGCTATCTCTATTGAGATAAACAATTGTGTTAAGCCGAAAGAAGTTTTTTTAAAGAACTATAAATCTTCTTCGATAGCCCGTTTTACAGCGTCAAATTTTGCATCAACAGTCTTAATATTTCCTGACGAGGATTGAGAAATCGCAGTATCGGGATCCTTTAGACCATGCCCAGTCAATGTACAAACAATTTTACTGCCTTCAGGTATTTTACCTGATTGAATATCACGAATTGCACCAGCCAACGATGTGGCGGAAGCAGGCTCACAAAACACGCCTTCTTTTTGTGCTAGCATCACTTGAGCCGCTAGAATTTCTTCGTCACTGCATTCATCAAACCAACCTTCAGATTCTTTTTGCACATTCCAAGCTTTGTCCCAAGATTGAGGGTGACCTATGCGAATTGCTGTGGCGACAGTTTCTGGATTATCAACCATTGCACCACGCATAAATGGTGCTGAACCAGCGGCTTGGTAGCCCACCATGGTGGGACGGTTGTTAACAATTCCGTGTTCATGGTATTCGCAATAGCCCATCCAATGTGCAGTGATATTGCCAGCATTTCCTACAGGCAAGCAGTGGTAATCAGGGGCACAATCCAATTCTTCAACGATTTCGAATGCAGCGGTTTTCTGTCCTTGTAAACGGTAAGGATTGATAGAGTTAACAATCGTCACAGGCACTTGATCGCCAACTTCTTTGACCAATTGCATACCTGCATCAAAATTACCTCGGATCTGAATAATTTTTGCGCCATGCATCATGGCTTGCGCAAGTTTACCCATGGCGATTTTTCCATCGGGAATTAATACATAGGCGGTGATGCCTGCACGGGATGCATAAGCAGCGGCTGCAGCTGAGGTATTACCTGTTGATGCACAAATAACAGCCTGGCTACCCTCCTCCACTGCCTTCGTCACCGCCATGGTCATACCGCGGTCTTTGAATGAACCTGTCGGATTCAAGCCTTCGTATTTCACATAAATATCGACGTCTTTACCAAGCAAGCGTGGAATATTGTTTAAACGAATTAAAGGCGTGTTGCCCTCACCTAAGCTAATAATTCGAGTATCGTCGTGTACCGGCAAGCGGTCGCGGTATTTATCAATCAGGCCGGTATAACGTGGACGAAAAGGCATAACATTTCCTCTAATCTTTATTGACTGTTTAAATGTTCGGAGCGAATCCGGGTCACAGAACCACGAATCGTATCGAGTTTTTCAATGGCAGCAATTGCTTGATTCATATTTCTTTCTAAAACGGGTTGGGTCAGCATAATCACAGTGGCGCCACTATCTTTGTTAATCGGTTCTTTTTGAATCAGAGCTTCTATACTGATACCACGCTCGCCCATAATGCGGGTAATTTCGGCTAAAACGCCGGGTTTATCTTCAGCATGCATACGCAAATAGTAAGCAGTGACGACATCATCCATCGATAAAATCGGTAAGGTGGATAATGCATCTGGTTGAAAGGCCAAATGCGGTACACGATTTTCCGGATCACTGGTGAGTGTACGCACCACATCAACTATATCTGCAACCACTGCTGAAGCGGTTGGTTCAGCGCCTGCACCTGCGCCATAATAAAGTGTAGGTCCGACTGCATCACCTTTGACTAAAACTGCGTTCATAACGCCATCGACATTAGCTATTAAACGTTTTTCTGGAATTAAAGTCGGATGCACGCGCAACTCAATACCATCTGCTGTTCGTTTGGCGATGCCAAGATGCTTGATGCGATAACCTAACTGTTCAGCATAATTCACGTCTTCTCGCGTGATATTCGTAATACCTTCAGTTGAAACTTTTTCAAATTGCAACGGAATACCAAAAGCAATCGCCGCTAGGATGGTGAGCTTATGCGCTGCATCAATGCCTTCGACATCAAAGGTTGGGTCGGCTTCAGCATAACCCAAACGTTGGGCTTCGGCCAAAACATCGGCAAAATCACGACCTTTGTCGCGCATTTCCGTAAGAATAAAATTACCGGTGCCGTTAATAATACCGGCCAACCACTCAATTTCATTACCTGCCAATCCTTCACGAATCGCCTTGATAATGGGAATTCCACCGGCAACGGCCGCTTCAAAAGCGACCATAACGCCTTTTTTCTGTGCAGCCGAGAAAATTTCGTTGCCGAATTTTGCGATTAAAGCTTTATTTGCTGTCACCACGTGTTTTCCATTGGCTATAGCATTCATAACCAAATCACGCGCCAGCGTGTCACCACCAATTAGTTCAACTACAATATCGATTTCTGGATTACTGACAACTTCTTTGGCATTTTCAGTTAAAGCTACGCCTTCGGTGCTACAAATGCGGGAACGACTAATGTCACGCGCTGCGGCTTGAACAACTTTGATTTCGCGCCCAGCGCGTCGGGCGATTTCTTCCGCATTACGGGTAAGCACGTTCAGTGTACCGCCACCGACGGTGCCTAAACCGAGGATTCCTATTTTTACTGGCTCCACTTTATTCTCCGTTGGTTTTTTTCATCGTGTCATTGCGAAACATATCACGTATTCCGCGCAAGGCTTGGCGGGTGCGATGAGCATTTTCAATAAGCGCGAATCGCACATGAGTGTCGCCATATTCACCGAAACCAATGCCCGGCGATACGGCAACTTTGGCATCTTTTAATAATTTTTTTGAAAACTCAAGTGAACCCATTGCTCGATAAAAATCGGGGATCGGTGCCCATACAAACATGGTTGCTTTGGGTTTCTCAACAGCCCATCCAAGCTGATTCAAGCCCTCACACAAAACATCGCGTCGGCGCTTATACATTTCCGTTATTTCCGCGACACACTCTTGTGGACCTTCAAGTGCTGTAATCGCCGCGACTTGAATTGGGGTAAACATGCCATAGTCCAAATAGGATTTGATACGCGCCAAGGCGCCCACTAACGTTGGATTACCACACATGAACCCTACCCGCCAACCGGGCATATTGTAGCTTTTGGATAACGTGTAAAACTCTACGGCAATTTCTTTTGCACCAGGCACCTGTAGAATGGATGGCGATTTGTAACCATCAAACGCGATATCCGCATAAGCCAAATCCTGGATTACCCAAATATCATGTTCCCGCGCAACTTCGACCACTTTTTCAAAGAATTCCAAATCAACGCATTGAGTGGTGGGATTTCCGGGGAAATTTAAAACTAGCATTTTTGGTTTTGGCCAAGTGTCTTTTATGGCTTTTTCCAATTCCTGGAAAAAATCCATTTCAGGCACTAGTGGTACATGACGAATATCAGCGCCAGCAATGACAAAACCATAGGGATGAATGGGATAAGTCGGATTAGGCACTAAAACCGCGTCACCAGGACCTAAGGTGGCTAAGGCCAAATGCGCCAGACCTTCTTTTGAGCCAATTGTGACGATGGCTTCAGAATCCGGATCAAGATCAACGTCAAATTTACTCTTATACCAGTTGCAAATGGCGCGGCGTAAGCGTGGTATTCCCTTGGACATGGAATAACGGTGAGTATCGTTACGTTGCGTCGCTTCCACCAATTTGTCGATGATATGTTTGGGCGTAGGCTGGTCGGGATTCCCCATACCAAAATCAACAATATCTTCACCTCTCGCTCGTGCGGCGGCTTTTAGTTCATTGACGATATTGAATACATAAGGCGGTAAACGCTGAATGCGCTGAAATTCTGTAAACACCGGTTTTTCTTTCTCGCTAGTGTGCGACGTTAGGGCTAAAGCAAGCCCGCAAAAATACCCCTGAGATTATCTGCTGTCAACGAAGATTTCCAAAATAGCCAAATACTTAAGCGTATAAGCTAAAATTAATTGAAACTTGGAATACTCATCTCCAGAAGGCATAATGGACGGCCTTTGTTTTGAACCAAGAATCAAGCTGATAGCCGCCGCAAATGCAATTAAATCAGGATTATAACACAAATACCTATTCCATACGGGCTTATGCTGACGATCACGTGTTGGTTGCCTGCCCAGTCAGACCTAATGTCATCGACACTAGCCACGAACGGCCTCAGCCACTACAGGAGGTCAAGCGGCTAGAGCAAAGCTTTGTTATTGGATTAGAACGCCTAGATGTCACGTGGCCTTTGAAGCAAATAGAGGATCTTGATGAGAAACACCTTCAGGAGCTAGTCAATTGGCACCCAGAAATTGTGATCTTAGGTACCGGAACAAAAATTCGCTTTCCAGCGCAAAAACATATCGCTTATTTTTGGCAAAAAGGCATCGGTTTCGAAGTCATGGATAGTCAGTCCGCTTGCCGTACCTATAATTTTTTACAAGCCGACCAGCGCAAGGTCGTTGCTGCAATAATGTTATAAAGGCCTAATCAGCCTCATCAACCCGCTCAGCTGCTTTCCAAATTAACTCAACGCCCATTCCCGCTTTATGTGCGTTTTCACTAATATGTTGGCGCCAGCCACGAGCCCCTGGCAATCCATGGAATAATCCTAACAGATGGCGACTCATGGCTGTGAGCTTTACACCCTGACTCAATTGTTTTTCAATATAAGGCAGATATTCGTTGAGAATTTGTTTGCGTGTTTTAAGCGGGCAAGACGACGCGTAAATTTTCTGGTCTATAGGCGCCAACAAATAAGGATTCTCATAGGCCGCTCGACCGATCATCACACCATCCACTTGTCGCAAGTGAGCGTCGGCTTGTTGCAAGCTTTTCACGCCGCCATTCAAACTGATATTTAAATGAGGAAACTCCTCTTTTATGCGGTATACATAATCATAATGCAGGGGTGGAATTTCGCGATTCTGCTTAGGACTCAAGCCCTGTAACCATGCTTTGCGCGCATGAATATAAAAAACATTCACACCTGAATCGGCTAACACCCTCACAAAGTCTCGAAAATACTCGTAGCTGTCTGCATTATCAATTCCTATGCGGGTTTTAGCGCTAACGGGAATATTCACAGACTGGCACATGGCCTTGATGCTTTGCGCAACCAAGCTGGCATCAGCCATTAAACAAGCGCCAAAACGTCCGGATTGCACTCGGTCACTGGGACAACCCAAATTGAGATTAACTTCATCATATCCCGCTTGTTCAAGAATCTTACTGCATTCAGCCAATTCTTTTGCATCACTACCCCCTAGTTGCGCCACTATAGGATGTTCAGCTTGATCAAACTCAATTAACTTCTGGCGTGGGCCATGCAATAAAGCACCGGTGGTGATCATTTCGGTGAACAAAACGCAATGCTGGGAAATCAAACGTAAGAAATAACGTTCGTGGCGATCAGTCCAATCAAGCATAGGAGCGATAGAAATTTTTCGTGAAAACATGGAGTTGGCCACAGGCTAGGTTAAGCTGAATTTAACCGCTCAAGCCCATAATCCGGGCTCGAGGGACATATGCCAATTCTACTATAAATTATTAAAAAACAAAGGTATTTGTTTGTTTCTTCAGGGAAAACAACCTATACTTTAGCGAAAAGATAGATAATTAATGGGCATGTGGTGGGGCAGAAGATTGTCGTATGGCAATCATAAAAAAGCGAGGCGCAAGTTGTCCTCTAGATTTGTAAAGCGTGACTGCGGGGTGTCATTACAATCGCTTTTGTATAGAAGCTGGCGATATCCTGTTGCTTTAACTCTGATTTTTCTCTGTACCCTACTGCCTTCTACCAGCAGTTTTTCTGGTCCTCCCATGCCGTATGATGCGTGGTCAAACTCCAACGGACGCATTGTTGCAGCCTGCCCTGCTGGATTTACTTGTGATGACAACACTGTTGGTCAAGGTGTTTTGCAGCGCACGTTAATCAGTAGTAATGGCCAGCGTTATATGCAATTAATTCTCGAAGATGGCGCCATTGCAGGCGATGGCCAATTTCGTTCTGAAACTTTTATTGATGCATCCAACACTCAACGTTGGGGTGCTGCCGGTAAACAAACCATAAATCAAACCGGCGTAGAGAATATTAATTACGGTATTGAGTTTAGTACTGGATGGGCTAATACCCCAGGCTCCCCTGCAGTCATCATTAATCAAACCGTTAGAGATACCACCACTCAAGGTGTTGGGTTCATGAGTAGTTTCGACTTTGCATTAAATCGTGATGCTGGTGGCAATGCCACTGGTTATAATTTTGGTTTGCGCCAAGAAGTTACAGGCTCTGCCGCTCTTAATGGTATTGCAGCAGCCGGCCAAGATTATCAAGTGTTTGTATTACGTCGTGCCGGTGGTGATATGGTCACAGCTGCTGGTAGTGCCACTCTTCCTGCGTCAGCGGGTGGTATGGGTGGTGCTGGCGCTGTCGGAGGCATGGGCGGTGGTGGCGGTGCCGCAGCACCTGCTGCTCCACCGGCCCCTGCTGCTGGCGGAGGTGCGGCGGCTCCTGCCCCAGCACCTGCGGCTGGCGGCGGTGGAGGAATGATGATGTCGTTTTCCCGATCAACCACGTCCAATAACAACAACACCCAAACCAATACTGGAGCAGCAGCTGGAAGTGTAGCACCCGCTACAAATTCATCCCGCGGCGCTACCCTCACTGCCGCTATTCCCAGTGGTGGCACATTCCGCACAAACGCTTTTGATGGAGGTGCTGCCAGTGCTGGCGATATTGGTGGTCCAGCGCCTTGCGGTACTGAACCACCTGTTGGTGTAGGTAATGGTGTGCCACCAACTTGTGCTAATGATCCTGCACCACCTAATCCTGGCAGTGTTGGTGTTGGCGCGGGTGCCGGTGCTGCGGCACCTCCGGGCACACTAAACCCACCGCCGCGAAACGGTGCCCCACCAGGTGGGCAGTTTACTGGCAGTCCAGCCGGCATGGCGGGTGGTGGCCCAGCTGGTGGAACTGTGGCCTGGAGTGCTGGAAATGAGATTCAGGTGTTGTGGATTGGACAAATCTGCCAAGGTTGTCAGACCGTTGCCGGTATGGGCATGGGTGGAGGCACAGGTAACTTTTCGTTTCAAGCATATGAAAATCTATCCTCGGGTGCATCGGCACAGACCCGCTCAATCTTTTCAGCAGCACCGTTTGGATGGAATGGTGTTTTTGGTGCCCAACCAGGCCTCTAATCCCCAAGATTTTTAGTAACACATTTCACTCGCTTCGTTGTTTCAGTTATGAGAGTTCTGTTATGCTGTTTTCATGACTGAGGAAATAAAACCCATGCGCCAAATTCTGGTTTATGCCGACTCACTTAGCTGGGGCATTATGCCGGGTTCAAGAAACCGTTTTGCCTTTGATAAGCGTTGGCCGGGTGTTCTTGAAACCCAACTTAATAGTTTAGGTCATCGGGTTCGAATCATTGAAGATTGTCTCAATGGGCGACGTACGGTTTGGGAAGATCCATTTAAAGCGGGTCGAAATGGCAATCTAGCCATTGCCCAAAGCATCGAAATGCACTCTCCATTGGAATTGATAATTATCATGCTTGGCACAAATGATTTTCAGTCCATGCATACCAACAACGCTTGGCATTCTGCTCAAGGTCTTAAAACAGTCATTCAATCAGCACGTCACGCACCAATTGAGCCGGGAATGCCGCAACCACCGATTTTAATTGTCACTCCTCCACTGATCGAAAAACCAATGGGTCCAATTGCTCCTAAGTTTGAAGGTGCAGAAAATAAATGTCTCGGTTTGGTCGAACAATATAAAACGGTAGCTGAAGAACAGGACTGTTATGTATTCGATAGCAACCGCATTACAACCGCTAGCAAAGTTGATGGTATACACCTGGATGCAGACCAGCACCTCGCATTAGGTCACGCCTTACTCGACACCGTGCAATCTATTATTACCGGTCGCAGCCAAATTTTTGCATTCAATTAAATAACAAATTATGCTCATTCGAATATTATCATCATTGCTTGTTTAGCAATAAAACCACAATGAACAATGTCTAA
>Ga0224506_10001766_pt1 | contig 15290 bp, 22 predicted proteins | sample SF_Jan12_sed_USG_2_FD_169108 | JGI IMG/M metagenome (GOLD analysis project Ga0224506, IMG submission 169108) | Sediment microbial communities from San Francisco Bay, California, United States - SF_Jan12_sed_USGS_8_1 | ecosystem: Environmental > Aquatic > Marine > Sediment | place: USA... | reverse complement strand
ATTGCACTTATTGTATGAATCCGCCTTTTGACCCCATAGCCATTGTCAAGCTTTAGAGAAGATACAAGGTAGAAAATAGAATGAAAGCAAAGTCGATAGGAATCATGTCTGCACTATCTTTTGTATATTTCATAGTAATAATGGTAATCGATCCCAGACTTGCAGATGGCAGTCTTTATTGGAATGAAATGTACATATATGAAATCCCAATATTTTTGATGCTGTTTTTAGGCGTGTGTTTTCTTTGGCTCAAAGGTATGTATAGTTGTTTCCGCGCAGGGAAAATGGGTAAAGCAATCCTGTGCTTTATGGTTTGGCCTTATTCAGTATATCTAGCACTAACGGAAAATAGCGGTGCTCAATTAGATGAAACTACCTAACCAGTCCAGCCAGAGGGATGCCAAAACCGCCGCTCCGCTCTGGCTTTGTCACCCCTGCTGGTTGCGTTATGACGACTAAGAACGATATTTCACAACTTTTAGAGAAGAACGAAAAGTATCGTTTAGATAATCCTTCTCCATCACAAAGTGAGCTGGGCAAGGCTGAACTAGAACTAGGAAAGTCATTAACTGACTGGTACAAAGAATTTGTTTTGCTAGGTGGCCTTAATGATTTGCGATTTAGCGCAGAAATTTTATCTCCTGATGAACTTATTGGAAATCAGGAATATATTAAGAACAGTGAATATACTGCATTTGCGAGCGATGGATGCGGTGGACTATTTTGTTGGGATGAAGAAAATTCTGGTTCTATATTTTATTGGGATCATGAAACTAACGAATTCAGTGAAGTATCCAATAATTTTATTAAGTGGCTTGAATCTAATAGGTTTTAGTCATAACAAATCGCTCCAGCCGACGTCGGCGCTGCGCCGCCGCCTCGTCTGAGCTTAGACGTTAGCAGCTCAAGGAAATTTCGTATGAACGATAAAGCAATAAGAGTCGGATATGTTGACGACTTCAGAAATATCAATAATTTGGCGGGTGCAGCTATCATCCCAGCATTTGACTCTCCTTTGCTTTCGAAAGAACAACGAGCAGAAACAACGGGGATGGTGTCTAGAACCCAATCTGCCTGCCTAGAAGCATTGGAAGCATCGGATAAAACTATACTAGTCGGGGAAGTTCATGGGGCACTTGCTGGATTCGTTATTATTAACCATGCCTCTAAACCTATGCCAGAAATTCGCTGGATGATTGTGTTTCCTGAGTTTCAAGGAAGTGGCATAGCTAAAAAATTAATGGAATCAGCACTTGAATGTATTGGTGAAAAGAAGGATGTTATGTTGGGTGTTGTACACTTCAACGAGAGGGCAATTTATTTCTACCGAAAATTTGGATTCGAGATTATAGGTGAAGTAAATGAGAACTATGCAATCCAACGTTTACTCATGAAAAGAAATGGCTGCTAACAAAGCGCTGTTGTCGGAATCACTCGCTGCGTTCGCTCTCCGCAAAGCGCGGCGTCTAAAAACTGGAAATTAAGCATATGAGCGACGATATTAAATTTACTAAACTTGATGATTATTTGCTTGTGAACATACAAAATAAAATAATTACACTTGATCGCGCACAGGAAATATTGGCTCGAATAGGTAAAGAATGCGCAAACATAAAGTGTAATAAAGTTTTATTAGACGAAATGTCTGTACAAAGACGCGATATTCCGCCTAAAGATATAGAGAATCTAGCTCTTGATTCTGTAAATAATAATCTTAATAAAGTCTATATGGCATTTTTATGCCAACCTCATCTTATTGATTATGATTCAAACATGTTAAGTTTATACACATCAATATATGAGTTTATTACCCACCACTTTTCAAATAAAGAAGAAGCTATTGCCTGGCTTAAAAAGAAACACAATAACTGACAAGATACTCCAGTTGACCTCCAAAAGCGGCGCTGCGCTTGCTTTTGGGTCAACTGAGCTCAACCGTTATGCACCTAATAAGAGACTTGAGGACATCAAATATGAACGGATATGAATTGCTAGTTTTTTGGCTCGGATGGGTGCTTGCAGTAGCAAGTCCAGGACCGGCTACTCTGTCAGTTATAGGCTGTGCGACTCGAAACGGGCGAATGGCTGCAGTAATTCAAGCGCTAGGAATACTCACAGGTGGGGGGTTATGGGGTGTGGCCGCTGCAATAGGAGTGGGATCTTTGATGATGGCAAATGCTTGGTTATTTGAGATATTGCGCTATTTGGGGGCACTGTACTTATTATACCTTGCAGCAAATTCGCTAAAGAGAGTCTTGCGTCCAACAGAAATTAGAGTCTCGGCAGTCGTTCGTCAAAGTAAAAAACAACTGTATTTTCGCGGGTTGCTGATAAATCTCAGCAACCCAAAAGCAATACTGCAATGGGGCGCACTGTACGCGGTTATTGTACCCGCCCACGCGACAATCCTATATGTATTTTCCGTATTCGGTGTATTGTTCATGGGTGGGGCGTTCGTATACATTGGATACGCTGTTCTTTTTTCTAGCAATAGAATATCTCGTATTTATCTGAAGCTCGGTAGAGTATTTGACGCCTTCTTCGCGTTGTTTTTTGGTATGGCAGGCATGAAGTTGATTTTTGGAAAGTTAAACTTTGAAAATGCATAACGAAAACCTCAAATCGACCTCGCTATCGCTCGGCGATTTAGGTCAGCGTTAAGTGTAAATACTCATCGAGAATCGAATGGATACAAAAGTCATAGTTGCTGACTATTCAAGTGAAAAACATGGTGTAGATATTATTCACTTGATGGATTCATATGCCAAAGACCCAATGGGTGGCGGAGAACCCTTGTCACAATATGTCAAACAGAATCTTGTGGCAGAGTTATCAAAGATCCCTTATGCGTTCAGCCTGATTTGTTATATTAATGCCGAGCCCGCAGGTTTGGTAAACTGTTTTAATGGCTTTTCAACTTTTTCATGTAAGCCATTAATAAACATTCATGATGTTGTCGTTTTAAAAAGGTTTCGTGCTCGTGGCCTTAGCCAACTAATGTTGTATGAAGTTGAAAATATCGCTAAAGAAAGTGGTTGCTGCAAGATAACCCTTGAAGTGTTGGAGGGCAATGAAGCAGCAAAAAAGGCATATTTAAAAAATGGTTTTGTTAGTTATGAGCTCGACCCTAAAATGGGAAAAGCATTATTTTGGCAGAAATCTATTGAAAGCACTTAATTAAGCTGTTAGAGCTGGTAAAAATTAGATGCCAAGCGTGACAATAGAGGTAAAGAAAAAATACTCTGCAGAATATGAAACTTCGATTATGTGCGCAGTATATGAAGGATTAGTTACCGCATTTAATATTGAGCCTAATGAAAGAACTATTCGGCTAATCGCACATGAACCTCATAGGTATATGCCCGACCCTGATATTGAGAAGCCAGAGTTACACACTCATATATCAATCGATACTTTTGCAGGTAGATCTATCGAGTCAAAGAGAATCCTATACGGGGAAATCGTAAATAACCTTGAAAAGCTTGGCATACCTCGTAATCATGTAGAGATATTGATTCGAGAAATTCCGAGAGAAAATTGGGGTATAAGGGGTGGAAAGGCAGGGTGCGATATTTAGTGAATACGCAGAAAATCACAACAAGCTCTAACAAGCTCAATCACGCAGAAACCCAAACCTTCGCTCCTGCGTCGCTACGGTCTGGGTTCTGGTGTTGCGAGCGTTAAAGGAATAATTCATGGTTACTCTCCCAGCTTTGACTAGCACTGGAAGGATGAGGCAAAAAAGCGCTTATGCCATTCAACATCTAATGGCAGCAGCTACATTTTCTCGTCAATGTGGGAAAGCGCAAGAAGAAAACATTGGTAAACCTCTTGGTGCTTTTTACGATGAGCAGGTCGCATGCGTTTCTGCAGCTGTAATGCTTTCAGTGGCTTCAATCGAGTCATACATAAATGAGCTACTTTCTGATTGTAAAATCATCTTCCCAGAAATGACTGACTCTCAGTCAACTGAATTTGTAGAGCTTATTAGCAGCCTATCGATACTTCAAAAATATGAAAAAGTAATTGCTGTAAAAAATCTAGATCCTTTCAAGAAAGGAGAGTCACCTTACCAAGATGTAGACATATTGATATCTATGCGAAATGAATTAGTTCATTTTCACCCTGAATGGCATGATGAGCAAATTCGACACGACCGGCTAGGAAAAAAACTTCAGTATAGGTTTGAACTAAGCCCTTTTATATCTGAAGGGTTAGGAGTTCTATTTCCACAACGCATAATTAGTCATGGGTGTACTAATTGGGCTGTAACAAAAAGTCTAGAATTTATGATTTCGTTTACAGAGAAAGTTGGTCTTCCCAACAAATTTGAAAAATTCAAGGAGAGGCTTGATGTGTAAATCCTTTAACAAGGGCCTCCAAAGGATTCACTCACTGCGTTCGCTCTCCTTTGAGGCCGGACGTTAACTGTATAGAGGAATCATGCTCTACGAAGCAATGAAAAAAGAGATCGAAACTGAATTTCCATCGCTGCAATTTAAAACAGATGATGAAGAAAAATTGATTTCTATTCCTCCTATTCATAAAGATGTTGGCAGCATAGATATCCAAGATGACTATGACGAGCTAACGATCTTTGTAGGTAATTTTACTCACTGGCATTGTGGCTACTTCGAAGAGCACTCAGGCAAGCCAGAACAAATTAAAGAAATAGTCTCAGAGGTAGCTGAATATCTTCGGGATATGTTTAATGACAAAATATTTATGTGGGGTAGCGCTATGAAAGGCGGTGGCACTGAATTAATTGAAGGCAATTTTAAGCCAAATAAACAGGGTTACGTATGGTCTGGCCCATTTCACAGTTAACAAGTCAATGTTGCAGAAAGCCAAATGCTGGGCCAAAACCCGCCCGTCATTTGTCTTCTGTAAATTGTGGCGTTATAAAATAAAAAAATATGGACATACCAGAAGAATATATAAGAGAAAGGAAACTTCAGAAACTCGTATATATCTTGTTTCCTATCGCTGGTGTAATTGGCGCAACCATTCTCCATGAAGAGTGGTTACGTATTATAGTAGCAACTGCATTTTTTACCTTTTCATTTACTTTTCTACATACTGCATATTTAAGCATTAAATACTCATTGGTTCATTTAACAACAGGCGTATATTCAAAAGAAGGAAGCCCATCTAAATATTATTTAATAAATGTAGTGTTTATATTGGGCGGGCTTTATTTTCTATATAGGGCGTATTATGTGTAAAGTTATTTATAACAAAAACTTCAAACCGGACTCGCGGCAGCTGCTGTGCCGCTTCGGTAAGAGCTTGGGCGCGAGCCGTTTAAGTAAGCGTGTGTGCCGGGCATGGCACTTAACTAGCGAGGTGGAAGTCCTCGTACCAGGTATTCGCAGAGCCGAAGGTTAGCGAAAGGGCAAGGGCGTTGTCGCGAGGCAGGGTCTGAAGGAAGCCCAAGGCTAGGCGCCCCCCTAAAATCGCGGGGCGATGAACAAGAACTCAATATGAGGTGTGACATATTCGGGGCCAGCGGGCACGTGACTGCTAAGCCCTCCATCTGCAATCGGGATATGTTTTATAAAATTGAGCGTTTACGCGATGAAAGTTAAGTGTCTTACCCCGGGAGGTCTGTACTGTGTTGAAGGAACAACTGACAATGGAGAGATCGATTGTGATCGCAGTGCAGAAGTCAGCAGAAGGCATAGTAAGTGGCACTCTCGTCACTGAAGGCCAGAACAAATCACGGAGAGTAATCATTGGAGAAGTATTTCTGAATGGCGCCTGATAAACAGTTAAACCTGTCTCTGGAAAACCCAGAGGGTGAATCAGAAATGGGAGATTCAATTGAACCAAAATCCACCTTTTGTTCATCATTACTTAACCGTGTACTGGAGAGGAACAATCTGGTACGTGCGTTAAAGCAAGTTCAACGCAATAAAGGGGCTGCGGGCATCGATGGTATGAGTGTCGATGAACTCCCTGGCTTTCTCAGCCAACACTGGCCAAAGATTCGGCAACAACTCAGCGATGGGGCTTACCGTCCCAAACCGGTTAAGCGTGTCGAAATACCGAAGCCAGATGGGCGTAAACGTAAGCTGGGCATACCGACTGTACTGGATCGATTCATACAGCAGGCTATTGCTCAGGTGTTGCAGGATGAATGGGACAACGACTTCCACGACAACAGTTATGGATTTCGCCCAAAGCGCAATGCTCACCAGGCAATACGCTACGCTCAAGAAACTATGCAGCAAGGATATCGCTGGGTGGTTGACTGCGATCTGGAATCTTTCTTCGATGGAGTGAACCATGATTTACTCATGGAGCAACTCAAAGTGAAGCACGGTGACCCGCAGTTACTGAGACTGATCAACCGCTACTTGAAGGCGGGCGTCCAGATCGATGGCGCGACCAAAGCCAGTATCGAAGGGGTACCGCAAGGCGGTCCGCTATCCCCGATACTGTCCAACATCGTGCTCAATCAACTGGACTGGGAGCTAGAATCCCGCGGGCACCGATTCGTTCGCTACGCCGATGACTTTATCGTATTTGTGAAAAGTCAGCAGGCTGGAGAGCGCGTGATGCACAGTCTACAACGCTATATTGGAGACTCACTCCGACTCAAAGTGAATACGCAAAAGAGCGCAGTAGACCGGCCATGGAAACGGACCTTCCTTGGTTTTACGTTCAGCAAAAGAGGCATGAAAATCAAAGTGAGCGACAAGGCTCTAAAGAAACTGAAAGCCACCATCAAAGTGCTGAGCCGTCGAACGAGAGGCCATACATTATTACAGGTAATCGCAGAAATAAGAAAATCCCTGCTTGGTTGGAAAGCGTACTTCGACATAGCGGAAGTACTGAGTCCACTGCGGAACCTGGATAAATGGATTCGACGACGATTGCGGAGTTATGTTTGGAAACAATGGGGTCGTAAAGGTTATCGGATGCTCAGGCGTCTGGGTATAGACCGGCAACTGGCGTGGAATACCGCCAAGTCGGCCCATGGCCCATGGCGACTAAGTGCCAGCCCGGCGCTTTACTATGCAATGCCAAACAAGTACTTTAGGGACCTGGGGTTACCGGAACTGGTAGCATGATGAACACAAAGCGATTTGAACCGCCGTGGTACGTGATCCGTATGCCCGGTGGTGTGGGAGGAGGGGTGTCGTGAGGCATCCCCCTATCCCGATTAACTGCTAAATGAAAGTACGCCCAATAACTGATAAAGATCTAGATGGAAATCCTTTGTCTCTTTCACTTAATATGGAGTATGAGGTACTAGAAATAGAATGTAACTCATATAGATTGTTGAACGATCCAGATAAATGGCCATATGGTAACGATCCAGTATTATTCGAGCCTGAATTATTTGAAGTAACAGATGAAAGTGAACCCGATTTTTGGATAACTGAAATCATAGATGGGGATAGATACAGTTCGCCACCAGGGTGGGATAATTATTTATTAGAAAAATTTCATGACCGAAATAAAGAAGCACACATAAAGTTCTGGGATAGCATTAAGTTGCGGTATCCTTGGACATGGAATCAGCGTTTTGGCAGTTAACAAGACCATCAATTTGAACGCCATACGCTACGCTCCTGTCGTCAAATTATGGCAGCGTTAGGAAAATAAATTTTGTGGAATCCATTTCGAAGTAAACCTATTCTTTCTAAAGAAGACGAGCTTTTTCAAATAGAAACCTATCGATGGTTACTAACTCACTTTGGCGGAATTAATTTTTATGAGGAAACGCAATTAATTTTACCTACCGAAGAATTTTTTCCTTCAAAAGTTAATTCGCCGGAAGAAGCGGCGAGGAACACTTTTGATATGGTAAAAAAATACTCTGGTTTAGAAGAGTGGCCATGTACGCTTAAGGTGCAAGAAGAAGATCCCAACCTGGTTGTTGGAGAAACGCTCATAGTTCAAAATGCAGAACACAATCCACATGGCACATTTTCGGTAAATGAGAAAAACGAAGCAGTAATTACTTACAATTCAAAATTAGTTTCTAATCCCAGTCAAATGGTTGCTACATTCGCCCATGAATTGGCTCACTATTTGACTGGCACGTCACCTGAGCCGCCACCGGGAGGTTGGAATAATTGGGAATTCGCAACAGATATTGCAGCTACCTTTTTGGGTTTTGGTATTTTCCAGGCTAATTCAGTATTCAACTTTAAGCAATATTCTGATGTAGGCACCCATGGCTGGGAAACCTCGGGGGGTGGTTACCTTAGTGAGGCTGAGCATAGTTATTCTTTGGGTATTTTCTTACTGCTAAAAAACATCTCGCCTAATATTGCCTACCCGCACTGCGATGGAAATATTAAAGCGCATCTTAAAGGAGTACTCAAAGAACTTGAAGAAAAGCCCTATATCAAAGAACTTCGTTTGGTAAAATATGTTGATCAAAACTCATAACAAAAACCTCAAATCGACCTCGCTACCGCTCGGCGATTTAGCCAGGCGTTACTACATGATGGAAGAGCACATACCATACGAAGAAAGATCAGGAAGGCAGCCAGACTTCATTGTTGAGTATGAAATCAACTTAGCTGATGAAATCAAAAGCGCCAAACCTAGCCAAGGAATGAGAGTGGATTTTCTCTACGATGGAGATGACCCTCAAGTTGAAGGTGTGCATATGATTTGGCCAGAAATCCTTGATGAAGATGGTAAGGTTATAAGAGACACAACTCCTGGAAATATTCCGAAGAAAGGTTATGCCAACATGTGGATTCTTAGTGAAGAGCGTCGTGAATATCATCACAAAAGGCTTAAAGTTGGCACTAAAGGTACATGGTGGCGTGGCGGGCGTGTGGCTTATGTTACTGTGGTTCAGGTCAATGCACTTCAGTGCTAACAAAACGCTCGTGCGGGACTCGCAGCAAAAAACGCTGCTCAACCCACAGCTCGGTCGTTAGCTTTCAAATATGACTGAACGAATAAACAACCCACAAAGTATCACGAAAGAAGAAATTGATGCGATAATTTCCGATGGTAAGAGCCCTGTCATTCAATTCTCTGAAGACGGCTATTCCCCCTCTCTGCTCAAAAAGATAGATAGCCTATGCGAAATCTATGATGAAGAGTTAGAGATAAGATTTTATGGTCATTATGGAGAAACGTTTGACGCCAGTATTCTATGTCATTTGCCTAATGTAAAAAAATTATCTGTAGACTGCTTGCAGCATGTTGAAAACCACGAAGAGATCGGGAAACTCCAAAATTTAAAGTCGCTGTCATTTGGTGTTTATTATTTCGAGGATATGGAGTTTCTATCCAGGCTAAATCTAAAATCTCTGAATAGGATTGTGATCGGTGAGAATCATAAGAAAAACATCGATCTTTCTTACTTGTCTGAGTGTAAAGTTCTTGAAGAGCTTTATATCGTTGGCCATACAAAACATATAGATGTATTAGCTTCGTTACCTAAACTCAAAAAACTATCACTTGGCTCAATCGGGAAGAAGCAGAATCTACTATTCGTAAACGAGATAGATACTCTTGAGTCGCTAATGTTGATTTTGGGTGGCCGTGAGTCTTTTGAAGAAGTTAATAATCCAAATCTTAAAAAGATTGAAATAATCCGTGTTAGAGGACTTGAGAGGCTGGGTGATATTAGTCGTTTTCCTAAGCTATCATATTTTCAAATTGAAGATCAGATCAAAATTAAGGAAGTTAGTTTTGCTAACCTACTTATTAGTCTGACGGATTTAAAGATTATTACCTGCAAAAGTCTTACTCGTCTAAATGGTATTAATAAGTTGGAAAGCTTAAGTAACCTCAGAATTTACAGCACCGATATAGAAATCAATGACATCCTTAGTGAAGAGCTTCCAAAAAGTTTAAAGGTTTTCGCTTTCTATACAGGTAAAGTGAAAAAGGACAAAGAAATTAGAACGATATTAGATAGCAGAGGTTTTAGTGAATTCAGCTAAGTTCAGAAAGCTATCAAGCACATCAATTGGGCCTGGTTTTCCGCTGACGCTCCAAACCAGCCCATTACGTGAGCGTGTGTGCCTCTACAAATAAATCATATTTTTTTATGAAACTATTGCTCCCAATGCTTTTCGTAATTCTTTTTTCTTCTACAAGTGCAAGTGCGCAATGGAACGAGGGGGATGAAAAAATACCCATCCCAGATACAGGTTGGCGCGTTTCTTCAGGAGATTTTGCGGCAATGCTTTTAATCACAAATGACCCAGAAAGCTTCTTTGAACAGTGGAACAAACCGGCCTCACCTGACTATAAACCCAATATATCTACAGTTGAGAAAGCAAATCGGGGAGATACGGTAATGGCTATTACGCTATTTGCAGGTTGTGAGGCTGACGACAGGGGGAACTGTGATAGTGAAATTGACTTCAAGGTACTAAAGCCAGATGGAAGCATGTATTCAGAACATAATAATGCCGAACTTTGGATCGAAAAAACCTCACCACCTAAGGGTACGCTGCAAGTTAGCAAGAGTAACCTTGGATTTAAAGTTGAAGCTGAAGACCCGTTAGGAAAGTATTTGGTTGAAATAGTTATTCGTGACAACAATTCAAAAAAACAATTAGAATTAATCCAAAGTATCATTGTTGAAGAGTAAGCGATGCATACAAGACAATGTTACTGAAAACCAACCGCCGCTCCGCTCTGGTTTTGTCACCCCTGTTAGTGTCTATGTGTTTTTAAGAAATGATTGATATAAACGAAATTAAGAAATATTTTCCTGAAAAAGATGCTCTAGCAGTACAGGAGGTTCTGAGCACTTATATAGGCAATGAACAGGATCGCGTACAACTAGCAATCCTGGAATTAGCCAAAGGAAGCATTGATGGTGTTAAGTACCATACTGACTGTGCTCAAAAAGACTACCGAGATGTAATCTATTGGTCTGAATATCCAAATGAGGCTGAAGAAGCCTTTAAGAAGTTAATAAGCGGAATGACAGTAAATGAAAGGTTGTCACATTTGAACTTGTTCGATGAATTTGATGCTGCTATTGCAGAAAGAAGCGTAGAGAAACTTCAAGAGATATTAGAAAAATGTTTATTAGACAAAGAGGACATTAATGCAATCATTAAAACAGAAATTAACACATAACAAACAGCTCGTATGGAATCGCTTCGCTCTTTGCACAGCCTATCGTTATGGGGTAAATAAAATTCAAATTAAACTATTGATACAGGTAGATCATTGATGGCGACAAAAATGCATATTCTGGCCGAACGTGAACACTGATTCTGGCGCATCGTGAACACCTATTCTGATTGATCGTGAACACCGATTCTGGTGTGATCGTGAACACTTTTTGTGGTTTTCCAGAATCACTGTTCACGATGGATCAGAATCTTTCCACGCATTGATTATTCATTGCTAACCTCGCCGGTTTTTGACCGGGGAAGGTGATGCCAACGAAGAGATTATCAATGCGAAATTTACGTGAAATACTACGCCTGCGTTATCAGTCTGGCCTGAGCCTGCGGCAGATTAAAGGTAGCCAGCGTGTCAGTCTGGGCGCTGTTCAGAAAATCACCAGCCGTGCCGATGAACTGGCGCTCAACTGGAACCAAATAACGCTGTTGGATGAAAGGCAACTGGCCCGGCTGTTTTATCCCGAATCCGATACCCGTACCTCCAGTGCGTTTGAGCAACCCGACTGGACTGAGGTGCACCGGGAGCTTCGGTGCAAAGGCGTCACCAAACATTTATTGTGGGAAGAATATACACAAACCTACCCAAACCGCAGTTATAGCTATCCCCAGTATTGCTTCCTGTACCAGGAGTGGGTGAAGAAGCAGAAACGCTCAATGCGCCAGGTGCATCAAGCCGGTGACAAGCTGTTTGTCGACTATGCCGGACAAACGGTGCCGATTATCGACTGCGACACCGGGGAGATCAAAACAGCGCAAATCTTCGTCGCGGTACTGGGTGCATCGAACTACACTTTCTGCGAAGCAACCTGGACGCAGCGCCTGCCGGACTGGCTGTCGAGCCATGCCAGGGCGTTTGAATTTATCGGCGGCGTACCGAAGCTGGTGGTGCCGGATAATCTCAAGAGCGGCGTCAGCAAGGCCTGTCGTTATGATCCTGAGATTAATCCTGGTTATGCACAGCTCGCGGCGCACTATGGCACCGCGATCATGCCAGCCCGACCGTATAAACCGCAGGACAAGTCCAAGGCCGAGGTCGGTGTACAGATTATTGAACGCTGGATACTGGCGCGCTTACGCCATCAGACCTTCTTCTCGCTGGCTGAGCTCAATCACTGTATCCGCACCTTGCTGGTCGAGGTGAATAACAAACCGTTTAAACAACTCAAAGGCAACCGCCAACAGTGGTTCGAATCGATTGACCAACCGGCGCTAATGCCGTTGCCAAAGCAGGCTTATCAATACACCGACATCAAAACCGTCAAGGTGAATGTCGATTACCATATCCAGTACGACCAACACCTGTACTCGGTGCCGCATCACCTGGTGGGCGAGAAGCTCGAACTGCAGGCTAAAGACCGGTTGATCGAACTCTACTTCCACGGTAAACGCGTCACCAGCCATGCTCGACAGTATCGACCAGGCACCACCACCGTGGCAGAGCACATGCCGGTTCGCCATGAAAAGCATCATCAGTGGAGCGCTGGGCGATTGATGAACTGGGCCAAGGACCTCGGTGACGAGGTATTGGTCTGGGTGAAAACCCAACTCCAACAAAAGCAGCACGAACAACAGGCCTACCGCGTCTGTTTAGGCTTGCTCAATCTATCTCGACAATATCCACCAGCGCGATTAAACAAAGCCTGCGCCATCGCCAACCAAAACCAGCTCTACCGGCTCAAGCAGATCAAATCCATCCTGCAAAGCAATCAGGATCAACTCATCAATGAATCAAAAGAACAGCTGACCTTACTGCCGCAGTCCCATGAAAACATCCGTGGCCCCGAAAGCTTCCATTAAAACATCCATCAACCCAAGAGGTAAAACCCATGATCGAACAAACCATCACACAACTGAAACAACTCAAACTCAGCGCCATGGCCAATGCCCTGATCACTCAGCGCGAACAGCCCGGCACCTACCAGGGCCTGTCCTTCGAAGAACGCCTACAGCTACTCACCGACAGCGAACTGCTAGACAGGAATCAGCGTAAACAGCAGCGCTTACTCAAAGCTGCCCGGCTAAAGATCGATGCCAACCCCAGAGACATCGACTACCAGCACCCACGAGGGCTAAACCAATCCATGATCGCCAACCTGTTACAAAATGACTGGATTAATAAACACCAGAACCTGCTCATCACCGGCCCCTGTGGCAGCGGCAAAACCTATATCGCCTGTGCACTCGCGCACGCCGCCTGCATGAAAGCTTACCGAGTTAAATACACGCGTCTGTCTCGATTAATGATAGAACTGACGCAAACCAAAGCCGATGGAAGTTACAGCAAAGCCCTGCAAGCTTTATCAAAACTCGATCTGCTCATTATCGATGACTGGGGACTGGAGCCGCTAAAAGCCGCACAAAGAAATGACTTGATGGAGATCATGGATGACAGACACGGGAGCTCATCCACGCTCATGATCAGCCAGCTACCGACCGATCAATGGTACCAATCGATCGGTGACAATACTCTGGCAGATGCCATCCTTGATCGACTCATGCACAACGCTCATCGAATCAAATTAAAAGGAGAATCCATGCGAAAAAAACAGAGAATCATTGACTGATCGTGAACACTTAAGGTAAAAAACAACACAGCCCAATGCGTGGAATATCAGGTGTTCACGATCGACCAGAATGGGTGTTCACGATCACCAGAATATGTAAAAAATTTGCCATGAATGCGCGGAAGAGATCGAAGATGTAGCAAAGAAATGCCCTCGGTGTCATTCCTCTCAATCTAAACTTGGCCTATTCTTTTCCTCAGGTAAGGGTACAGTCCTAGTTTGGATTGTGCTTGGAGTATTTTTGTATGGGTCATTAGTGAAGAGCATTTTTCCAAATATTGTCTATGACGCTGATAACATAATGGTAATAGTTGATTCGAAATATCAATTTTCGGGTAGCTCTAGTAACAGACAAGTAGCAGTAATAGGAACTGTAAAAAATTATAGTAACGACGCGCTATCCGAAGTCCATTTTCATGTAAAGTTTCTAAATAAAAAAGGCGAGGTTATTGACGTAATTTCAGATAGAGATTACGACTTCATAATTCCCCCAGAAGCTGAAATTGCGTTTAAGGCTAACGGAAGGGCATCAGCCCCTGAAAATCAATACCATTCGCATATAGTGTCAATAACCAAAGTCCAGAATGATGCGTTTTTCTCGTTCTAAGTTACCCCATAAAAAATTTATAACGAGACATCGGATCTCGTTGATATAACTGTTAGGGCTCATGATTACTACTGGAAAGAAACTAATTATTGCGTTGTTGATGGTGCTGTTTTCACTGGTGCTTATGCGGTTTAATAGTTGGTTTGGTGTCGGAGTTGTTGTTGGCCTGGTGCTTGCAATACTGTATACCATAGATTATGCAACTGAATTAAGGACAATAGAAAACGCAAATAAATTACAACATTTTTTACTTGTGTTACTTACGGTACCTCAAATTTTATTTGGTATCGGAATTATTGCAATTGGGGCATCAATTGTATTATGGGTGCTCTATAACAACTTCGTCGCGCGCCAATCCGAATATACGGGTGGGTTTCTAACTTTTGGGATGGCACCGATTTTTATTGTGTTCGGTATAGGGTTGTTAATCTCGGCGCTTAAGAAGCGAGATAGAAAAAGCAATGAGTCCTAAGTGCTTCAAAATGACTCGGCGCGCAAGTGCGCCTCACGTTTTAAACCAGCGTTGATCGGTTGAACTCACAGTCGATTCAGGAAGTTGCCTGGCTGAACCTGAAGGTCGGCTTTCCTGTTAACAGCCGTTCATTTTCCTTTCGGGAACTAGTGCTTTCGGCCAGGTGCAGACGTTCACATTTTTTTTATAGGTACTACGTCTTATTCATCGCCTTGTCACGTTATACATTCAGTGATAACGTGACAGAAAAACCATATGTCGTTGATAAATTTGAAATTCTTAGGGGCTAAGCACCGTTTTGCCAAAAATGTATAACGTGACATGGGGTCTCGTTAATCATACTGTTATATGCATTTGAGGAGTAGGAAAAAGTCCTTTGGAATATTTTACTAGTTTATGGGGGGTGTCCGTTAATACGTTGGTCCTAATTTCATTTGGCTTAGCTTGTTATAACAAATACGCGAAGCGTTGGAGTGCGAAATCTGGAAGTTATACAGTACCTGGTCACATCACGT
>Ga0224506_10001765_pt1 | contig 15296 bp, 5 predicted proteins | sample SF_Jan12_sed_USG_2_FD_169108 | JGI IMG/M metagenome (GOLD analysis project Ga0224506, IMG submission 169108) | Sediment microbial communities from San Francisco Bay, California, United States - SF_Jan12_sed_USGS_8_1 | ecosystem: Environmental > Aquatic > Marine > Sediment | place: USA... | reverse complement strand
CTGGGGAGTGGGTGTGTCCGAACGACCAGAATTTACACCATATGATTCTGGCTTTCTCGATAAAATTGTCGATCTCGATATTGAATACAATGTCGTGTATGCGCTTTCATCCTACGGAAAAGTATTTGTGTGGGCTGAATATGGGTTAGTAAAGCCCATTGATGGCAACGGTAGTAGTAGCGCGGTACCCGTACGCTATTTAGATAATTCGAGTGGTACGCCGGTAGAATTAAGCAACGTGAAAGCGATTCGGGTCAAAGATGATGGCTTGGCCTATGCGTTGTTGGCTGATGGCACTATAGCCGGATTAGCGGGAGAGGGAATTCAGCATAGCCTTCACTTTAGTGAGCCAACTCAACGTGGACAGAATTATAAAGATCTTGCCGCTGGTCAAGATCACTTTGTCGCATTGAAGGCTGATGGAACGGTATGGGTTTATGGGCAAAATGCCTTTGGCCAATTTGGTAACGGCCAAACCGGTAGTTATGAAGATGTGAGTGGCCATGCCCAGGCAAATCTGCCGCAAAAAATTCTCGCCGTGAAAGCCGGTCGACGCAGTAATTTTGCAATTCAAGCCAGTGGTTATATCTATGCCTGGGGCAGTAATCGCCATGGTGAACTTGGCTTACCAATTAACACTTCAGTTCATTATGGAGATGTGCTAACGCCCACGGTCATTAATGGTTTTCGTTTACGAGTGCCGCGTCCTGTTAGTGGAGACTGGCAACGTAGTTCATTTGGCCGCGGTTCCTATGTGTATTCCGCAGGAAGTAGCAGCTATGGTGGCTTGAGTTATCCAAATGTCGATCTTAGTGTGGGCGGATTTGAATCGTTTCCACATATCGGGTCGAAGGCGGACAATAGTGTTATCACCGATGTTTTAATCATTGCAAATGGTCAATCCAGTAGTCACATCTTACGCACCGATGGTACTGTTTTAGTTTGGGGTTTGAATGATCGTGGTTACCACGGTAGCGGTGATCAAACGAATCGAACTCAAGCGGTGTCTGTACTGATTGACGATGAAGGAAACTCATTTGCAGATGTTATCGCTTTATCAGGTTCTGCAACACATACCTTGGCGCTTAAAGCGGATGGTAGCGTTTGGGCATGGGGTAGCAATCAATACGGTCAATTAGGTGAAGGCTCGGTTGCGGATCATCAAGTGCCGTTTCAAGTGCCAGGATTAAATAATATTGTTGCCGTTGCTGCAGGCAACCGTTTTAGCGCGGTGTTACGTAGCGATGGAACTGTGTTTAGCTGGGGGCAAATGGACCCGCGCGTAGCTGCACCTAGTGGTACTGAAGTTAAAACACCGCAACGCCATTCCCTACTCGATGTTACCCGTGTTGTGGCAGGTCGCAATCATTTGTTAATGCTTACGGTGACCGGTCGTGTGTTCGGCATGGGTAGTAACGTGAATAAACAATTAGCAAATCTTGCTGTGTTTAATTCCAATCCTGGATGGATTACAAGTCTGACTAAAGTTAGCGATATTAGTGCGGGCGCCTATCAAAGTTTTGCTTACCTATTTGAAAATGGAAAATCTGTCTGGAAAGCTTGGGGTTCTAACACTCTAGGAGCTTTAGGTAATGGTGCGGGTGCCTCGCCAGGCAGTGAATTGGCAACGCCTGTTGCTTTATTTGGTTCCGCTGAAGGTATTCGTTATCTCCATGGTGGCGGTGCCGAGAGTCATTCCACTTATTATCAATTGGCAGATGCATTGTACGCTTCAGGGCGCAATGATTGGGGACAATTAGGTCGTGCAGACCGGTGTCGTCAAGGCGTGGAAGCCGCTTGCAATCAAAAAGGTTTTCAACGTGTGTTTAATGCCAACTTGAATTATACCGACCATCAAACGGTTATTGGTTCTTGTGAGTCCTGTCACGATGGTCAAACCTCCATCGGGAAAAACGGCATATTGCGAAAAAATTTCTCTCATATTGCCTCTACGCAATATTGTGGGAATTGTCATAACTCTTATTCTTTTAGTCTTGTGTATTCAGTCGATCACAATGACGTCTTGGGGACATGTACGGATTGTCACGCGCCTCCGACCACTCATACGGCTGTTGGAGTGACTGGCAGTTGTTTCAGTTGTCACAGCACTACCTCCTGGCTCTCACCCTATAATTCTTTGCCATCAGCAGGAGCGCCATAGAAATGAAAATTAGCAAAGCGCAATTTGTAGTTAAACTGAAAACAGCGAAACACAAGGTAGTGAGGATGAATATTATGAGATTCGTATACATGATCTTGTTCGCACTGAGCATGCATTCCGTGTGGGCGTCGGACTATACCTATACACTAAATTTGGTACCCATCGCTAATCCAGGAACAAGCCAAACCGTGCGTTCGGGTGATACGGTGCAATTAATTGGTCAAGCAAGTGATCCTGATGGTTCGGTAGCGAGCACCTTCTGGCGTCAATTAACAGGTCCAGCGGTTTCAATAAGTTCACCGTCCTCTTTAAACGCCAGTTTTACTGCGCCGCAAGTGACCGGTGGAACCACCGAGAAAATAAAAATTCAATTGGAAGTGTTTGACACACTTGGTGCGTCAACTACCAGTTCATTGCTGCTGTATGTGCAAAATAGCGGTATTACGTTTCCCGCTATCGGTAACAAAAGCATAAATGAAAACCAAGCCTTGGCGTTTACGCTAAGCGCATCCGATGTCAGTGGAAATCCAGTGAGTTATGGTGTTGATAATTTACCATTAGGCGCGAGCTTTGATGCCACCAGTGGAGTTTTCAATTGGACACCGGATTATGAGCAGTCGGGTAACTACGCCGTAACTTTTTTTGCGCATGCAATATCAGGTTTGTCAGAAAGCCAGACGATTAACATAAGCGTCATTAATATTAATCGTGCACCGATTGTGGATGCTGTAACATCAGTGAATAGTGCAGAATTTTCAAATGTGCAATTTACTGTAAGTGCAAGTGATCTTGATGGGCAAGTAACGAGTTTATCTCTATATTCTGGCCCTGCTGGCGCTAGCTTTAGTAATGGAAGCTTTAGTTGGACACCCGGTGTAAATGACGCAGGTGTGTATGATGTAATTTTTGTGGCTAGCGACGGTGTCACAGAAACTTACCACACCGTGACTGTAAGCATTGCTAATGTGAACCAGGCACCACAAATCGATATGGGTGCAAGTTTATTCGTGCCTGATTGGCAAACGATAAGTCTTAATCCACAAGTAGAGGATATTGATGGTAGTATTGCTAGTGTAAAATGGCGCCAGATTAGTGGGCCGACGCTTAATTTCAGTTCCACCACCAGTATTAGTACAAGTGTTGTTACGCCTGACATTCCGGCAGCGACTACTTCAGCAGATGCCATCGTAGAATTGAGTGCGACTGATAATGAAGGCTTGGTTAGTACCGCGCAACTACAAATAACGATTTATCATGAAAATCAATTACCCGAAGTCAATGTTGTGTTATCGCAAACGGTGGTCGCTTCAGGTGATGTGATCTTAGCAACTGTGAATGCGAGTGATGTCGACGGACAAATTGTCGACTACTTATGGATGCATCAAGCCGGGCCATCAGTACTATTTTCCAATCCGAATGCGCCACAAACTCAAATTTCAATTCCTTTCATTGCCGCAGGTGAAGTGATTCGGCTTCGTCTTGCTGTCGGTGACAATGAGTCTGGTGTAACCCTTGTAGACGTGCAATTAACCACTCCGCCGCCTGCATATACACAAAATAGTGGAGAATTCGCACGAGCATTTGGTTTGAATGCGAATACCATCTATACAATGGTGGTTGGTGCAACGGCAGATGCTCAAAATAATAGTTTCATGTTTGGTAATTTTTATGGCTCCGAAGATTTCGATTTTGGGCCAGGTGAAGATATTCGTGTTGGAAATTCATATAACCAAAGCGGTTTTATTACCAAGATTTCTGAGCGGGGAACCTATGAGTGGACGTGGGTGGCCTATTCCTCTGCGGGAATGTTTCGTCCGTTTTATCTCAATAAAGCAGTTGCGGATGCAGCAGGTAACGTATACGCCACTGGGTATTTTAAATCCTATGCGGATTTTGGTGCCGGAAATGTTACTGGTACTGCGGAAGCAATGTTTATTGTGAAAATTTCGCCTCAAGGTAGCTTGTTGTGGCAACGTTTCATTGATGGTAGTGGAAATGATCGTGGCATCGCTATTGATGTCGATGCAAATGCAAATGTCTATGTTTTAGGTGAGCATGGATCTGTATCGATTGATTTTGATCCCACTGAGGGTAGTGATGTACGCAATCGCACTTCTTACCAGGACCTTTTTGTCACAAAACTGAATAGTAGTGGTGATTACCTATGGACATCTCGTGTTGGTAATTCCATTGCAGAAACCTATGGTTACTTTTATGGGTATGATTTAACGGTGGATAACAATGGTGCAGTGTACGCCAGTGGCCGGGCATATGCCTCGGTAGGAGAAACCATGCGTTTCGCTATCGATCAGGCAAACCAAGATGTTGAGGTCTTGAATAGTAATGATGGTTACTTGTTTAAACTGGATACTAGTGGCGCCTTACAATGGGTTTGGCGAGCATCGCAAGCAGGAACAGCATCGTTTGTGCGTGGATTGGCCGACTATAACAATGAACTCAGTATTCTATTTGCTTATAACAGAGGTACAGTGGACACTGACCCGCTAGGTAGTGGTGCAGCAGTTTCTACCTACGCAAACAATACTTACCGTGTTGTTAGTTTATCGAGCGATGGCAAGCAAACTTATCTCAGCGATGCATTTAACTTCGCACCTTTTGCCATAGATTATGATCCTCAAGGTAATTTCTACATTAGCGGCGGTAGCAGCGGTGGGGATTTTGATTTAAGCGGGGGAAGCGATTATCAATATGGTAAAGGTGGTTTGGATATTTATGTGACGAAACTTGATGCAGCGAAAAATTACCAATGGACGTACCTGGTTGGTGGCACTGGATCGGACGTAGCAAAAGGACTCGCAACATTACCCAACGGTAGTGTTTGGGTGATGGGATCTTTTTACAATGGTAGCGTCGATTTTAGTAATGGGCTTGGACACACGGCTAAAACCGCCAGTGGCACTCATTTGTTCGCAATGATGTTAACCGGCGATCCGACTACGCATCGCGATATTGATGGCGATACGATTGCAGATGCGTTGGAAACTTTAGTCGGAATGAATCCCAGTGACGCCGCAGACGCCTTAGGTGATATTGATGGCGATGGTGTGAATAATCTTGATGAGTATCGAAACGGGAGTTTGGGAGGAAATTAAATCGATACATCAATTTAATATTTTACAGTCAAAAAAAACCCGAATCTTTGATTCGGGTTTTTTTTGAAAAGATAACAAGTGAATTGTAAAAAAGTACAAGCGTAGACGATTAAGTCGGTTGTGTGGGTGTGATAGCGTATGAATTACCAAGGGACTGCTATTAAAAGGAAATATCTGTGAAACGCCTGGTAACTTTTTTAATGCTATTGTGCTACAGCGTATTGCTATCTGCGAATATTGCCGAAGGGCTTATTGCGACCTCGGCAATGGAAAGTCGCTTTTCCATAGCGATCGGTGATGACGGCCGCGCCTATACCGTCGGTGATAACACCTATGGACAACTTGCGAGCTACAATGGCCCCCAAACCCCTCCTTTTCGTTCAACCTGGGGGCTTGCTCACATTCCTGGCTTGCCGCAAATCAATTTCGTCGCAACCAGTGCTGAAAATGCAGCAATGGTGGTAACCGCTAGTGGTGAGGTTTGGGCTTGGGGAGGCTATGCTCACTTTTTTATATTTGCCTCTAGCTATTTTGGATGTAGTAGCGATTCCGATTGTGTGATTGCTCAGCCGGTAAAACTACCATTTCCAAGTGGCGTGAAAATAAAGAAAGTTTCATTGGGGCGACATACAGGATTGGCCTTGTCTACTGATGGTAAAGTTTATTTACTTAAAAAAGAAACCGCTGGTGGAATCCAAAATGTTAAGACGGGCGAACAAGAGTTAACAAATATTGTTGATGTAAAAACTTCAGTGCACATGAATTATGCACTCTCGGCTGATGGTCATGTTTATGCTTGGCTTCACGAGCTGCATTCGGTAGCTCCGCCGCATGGTGTTGATGGCTTAGGCAATGAGTCTACAACCCCCCTGCGTTACTACACGGGACCTGGTTTGCCCTTAACTGGAGTAAAAGCCATTTCAATACAATCAACTTATACGCCGTCACACGATGAATTTGCTCATGCATTAATGGCCGATGGCACTATTGCTTTTTTACATGGCGACGCTATCCAAGCAACAATTTCAATGGCGGATGATGTGCTTGTTAATTCAGGCTTTAAAGCGATTGCTAGTGGTGATGCTCATCTGATTGCTCTTAAAGCAAATGGTGATGTCTGGGTCAAGGGAGAAAATGATAAAGGTCAATTGGGTGACGGGAATCCAAAAGCTTTTCTTAATCATAGCATTGGTTCGAACAAACTTATTATAACTAATCCTGAAGGAAAAATAGAACATCCGGTTGCGGTAATCGCAACTGAAGACGCGTCATTTGCAGTGCTGAGTGATGGGTATTTGTACGCATGGGGTGTGAATAATAATGGCGCACTGGGTGTTGATCCAAGTCTTAATGTTACTCATGGCAATTATCAATTAGTCACTAGGCCTAGTTTTGTCAATAACTTCCGTGTCCGCATGCCTCGTCAACTTGCTTCCGGATCTGCGCAAAGTTTTTTTAGTCGTATAAGCTCAGAAGTGCTTGGTGTTGGTAGTTCCAGTTTTGGTGGGTTGGGTGTGAGTGGTGCGCGTACTGAGTCATATCAGTTTGAATCACTAGCGTTGCCACTTTCGTTTGATCATTTAAATAGTTTCAACCAAAAACTATATCCACTAAAAATCACTAGCGCCGATTCAAGCGGTTTTGTATTGCTAAGTAACGGTCGTGTGGCTGGATGGGGTTTGAACAATGGCGGACAACTTGGAATCGGAAATCAAGTCAATCAAAACATTCCAGCTCAAATCAATAATTCCAGTGAGCGAAGTGCTAGCAATCGTGTGCTTCCATTTGATGATGTCATCGATATTGTAACTTCCTCCACCCATAGTTTGGCCCTTAAAGCAGATGGTAGCGTGTGGGCATGGGGTAGTAATAACTTTGCCCAACTTGGCGATGGTTCCAAAGTGAGTCGTCAACAGCCTTTGAAAATCTATACACTTTCTGACATAAAAGCGATTGCGGTTGGTGAAAACCATAGTGTCGCATTAAGCGCAAATGGACAGGTTTATCGATGGGGGCAGGTGGATTTTGCTAGTGAAATTCCTAGTGATAGTGATGTGTCGATTCCACAGCTTTTGCTGATCTCAAATATTATTGAAATTGCTGCAGGCGCGCGCCATGTGTTATTGCTTAGTGGTAGCGGTGAGGTTTATGGTTATGGCGATAATAGTCGCAAACAATTAGGTTTAGATGCGGCCAGGGTGAGTCTTCCACAATCAATTATCGCGAGTACAGTTCAGAATATTAGCGCTGGACGTTATCAGAGTTTTATTTATCTAGTTGAAGGCAGTCATACAGTGTGGAAAGCCTGGGGCTCAAATAAACTTGGCGAATTGGGAGCCGGCCCTGGCTCGACGCCGGGAGCTTTGGTAAGTTCACCAATTGTTATCGCAAGCTCAAGTGACAAAGTGCGTTATTTAACAGGTGGTGGTCCGGGTAGTCAGAGTACCTTGCTAGAAAAGGATAACTATATTTATGCATCCGGGAAAAACGACTGGGGGCAACTAGGGCGAGCGGATCGATGTGAGCCGTTGCCTGTTGAGAGTTGTGGACAAGCGGGCTTTGATATTGTTTGGCGTTCATCTCTCTATCCGTTTGAGCATCCCGCCTTTCAATCGAATTGTGCATCTTGTCATGATGGCAGTACAGCACCAGGAAAGTCGGGTGATACGCGTTACGGCCGCACATCACATATTTTAACAACAGATTTGTGTGAGAGTTGTCACACGATTAGTAGTTTTACAACCCTAAAAACGTTTGATCATACACAGGCGATTGGTACCTGCAGTAGCTGTCATTTGTCGGATCAGTTTAAGAGTGTGGTGATTCAGAGACCTAGCGATCATATACCCGCGAGTGAGATTTGTGAGAATTGTCATTCCACAATAGCATTTTTGCCCACGACGAATTTTGATCACAACGATGCGGTGGGTGTGTGTTCCGAATGTCACGGTCAGAACAATCGATACAATATTGCGAGTAAACCTCCATCGCATTTGAGTACATCAGAACGCTGTGAGTTTTGTCATAACACAGTTTCGTTTACTAACCTCATTGATTTTGCACACACAGAGGCTTATGGTGCTTGTGCAAGTTGTCATGACGGATTTAAAGCAACGGGTAAAGCCGTGAGTCATGTGACAACGCAAATGGATTGTAGTTACTGTCATAACGCTCAAAATTTTGTACCACTTCAGGTGACCCATATTACACTCGATGTGGCTTGTGATTATTGTCATGGTGGTTCGTTTGCATATATTACTGCAAAATCACCTACCCATATTTCCTCATCCAGTCAATGTGGTGCCTGTCATAACACGACAGCGTTTCGGCCAGTAAATCAAATTGCACACGCTGAGGTTTATGAGAGCTGCTATTCTTGCCATGACGGAAATAAAGCAACAGCTAAGCCGCCAACACATGCATCAACAACAAACCAATGTGGTGATTGTCATGGAACCATATCGTTCCTACCGCTTATAGCATTTGATCATGCTCAAGTATTAGGTGCATGTGAAGATTGCCATAATGGAGTGACGGCGTCAGACAAACCTACACAACACACTGCGTCAACGAATTATTGTGGAAACTGTCACAATACCGCGAGTTGGATAGTAAGTACGATTGATCATAATGATGTGATTGGGACTTGTGCTGACTGCCATGCAAGTCCATTTACACACGTGCGAGTGGACGTATTTGATGGCTGCGAGTACTGTCATTTTACAACAACAACATGGCTTCAAACCTTCAATCCGTTACCTGTTTGGAATGAACACACACAGAATCGACCTTGTGTTGAATGTCACAACAATTACATCGCACAAGGTAAGTCCCCCACCCATAAGAATACAAGTGACTCATGTGGCGTGTGTCACACCACTGATTTATGGGTGCCTGCGATACTCGTGCATGCCGAACTATTAGATAGTTGTGAGTTTTGTCATGGCGCACCAAGTGTGCACCCAACAATTACCACGAACTGTGGATCTTGCCATTCAACTACGACTTGGCAGGTGTTCTGATGCGGGGGATGCTAGCGATGAACCAGGTTTTCGAAACTATGGACGTTATGATGAAAGATAATATTAAGGAAAATATTTCATGTGCCTTGCCAAAGCGATGGGTACGACTTTATCGACGTATGTTTGTGAGTTGTTTATGTGCGTTCTTTTCGATTAATGGCGAGGCGTCAGATTTTTCCTATGTATTAAATAGTATTCCGGTGAGTCAGCCGAGCGCTCCACAAACGGTACTGAGTGGCCAAAGCGTTAGCTTGGGTGGCGTGGCTGAAGATAGTGACGGTCTTGTATCAAAAGTATTTTGGCGACAAGTTCGAGGTCCGCAAGTGAGCATTGCTGATCCAACCAATTTACATACAAGTTTTGTAGCGCCAACGGTGACATCAGGAGAAATTGCGCTCATTCACTTACAGCTTGACGTGGTCGACAATCAAAATGCATCGACAAGTTCACCCGTGATGATTCAAGTGCAACAAAACACCTTAACTATGGAGACGATTGCTGATAAGACGGTTGAAGAAAACAGTGCGCTTTGGTTTAGTGTCGACGCAGCCACTACACTAGGTGGTGCGGTGAGTGTTAGTGTATCGAACTTACCTATGGGTGCGTTTTTTAGCGGTTCGGAGTTTTTTTGGGTTCCCTCTTATTCGCAAGCGGGTATTTATTCGGTCACATTCACTGCTACGAATGCGCAGTCCGCTCAAGTTAGTGAAACAATAACAGTTGAAGTGATCGATAAGAATCAAGCACCGCAAATAGAGACGGTCACTTCTGTAAATACCGATGAAACACAATTGGTGAGTTTTAGTTTGACCGGTAGTGACGCAGATGGCCAGACTACTAGTTTATCAATGGTTTCAGCACCCGACGGCGCCAGTTTTGTTAATGGTGTATTTAGTTGGGTGCCGGGCATTTATGATGCGGGTGTCCATGACGCAATTTTTATTGTCAGCGATGGCATAGACCAACGTGCGTTGACGGTTCCAATTTATGTTCAAAATCTTAATCAGGCGCCGACATTGAACTTGGGTGCTTATTTGGTTGTTGATGAGCGTCAAGTGATTAGCTTGAGTTCAAACGCGGCCGATATCGACGGGACGGTGAACCAAGTACAATGGAGCATAAGTGGCGATGCAGCAAGTTTGCTGTCAAATCTCGGAGAAACAATCGAACTTAAGTTAGCCGATGTGTTGGATGATACGGTGGTAACGGTGACAGCTGTTGTTACTGATAACGAAGGTTTGAGTACAAGCGAATCGTTAGCAATAAATATTCAGCATGTGAATCAATTGCCCACTGTTGAAATAGCAGTTACCAATTCACAAGTGTCAAGCGGCGACACCGTACTAGCCACAGGTTTGGGTAGCGACAATGATGGCTCTATTGTTTCCTACCAGTGGTCGCAACTCAGTGGGCCGGCAATTTCGATTGAAACGCCATTCGCTGCATCGACAAATATTTTGGTGGGGTCAATAGGCATTGGCGATACAATCATTTTTCAACTCAGTGTTAGCGATAATGATGGAGGAAGTGGAGTCGCATCGTTTAGTCTAAGTGCAGGTGGGCAGCTCACTCCAATCAATAACACAGGCAAATTCGCGCGCGCTTTCGCTATAGATAATGGAGATATGTACTCTTTCATTGCGGGCGCTACGACTGATGCTGCAAATAATGCTTTTGTCTTTGGTTCTTTTTATGGAACAAAAGATTTTGATTTTGGGCCTGGTGAAGATATACGCGTGACCAGTTCATCAAATAAGAGTGGCTTTATAACCAAGATCTCAGATAAAGGAACTTATGAATGGACGTGGTTGGCGCAATCACCCAGTGGTTTATTCAAATCGGTGTATTTAAATGATGCTGTTGCTGACAATTCCGGCAATGTGTATGCGACGGGATATTTTAATAGCTCAGTTAATTTGGGAAGTGGCTACATAACCGGTAATGGCCAAGCCATGTTTGTGGTGAAGATTTCGAACCAAGGTGAGCTGTTATGGCACCGCTTGTTCGATGGAAGTAGTAGTGAACAAGGTAGTGCTATAAATCTTGATTCAGTGGGGAATGTGATTGTGCTGGGGCATACACGATCCGCAACTATGGATTTCGACCCTACGGATACTGGAACGGATGTGCGTAGTCTTAGTTCGCATCAAGATTTATTCGTTAGTAAAATAAGCAACAATGGCGACTATTTGTGGGCCAGGCGTAGTGGCGGTGTTGGCCAAATTTCGTATGGAAATGCACACGGTATGGATCTGGTTGTCGCTGCAAGCGGTGACATTTTCGTAGCGACACGAGTGACGGCTACTGTAGGGCAGCTTCTTGATTTTGCAATTGATCAAGGTGGCCATCTAGTGAATGTGATAAACAGTAACGACGGATATGTATTTAAACTCTCTACTGATGGTGTGTTTCAATGGCTATGGCATCCAGCACAGGCATCTAGTCAAGCTTTTGTTTATAAGCTCGCTACGTATGAAAATGAGCTTACGCTATATATGAATTACAAAGGAACAGTTGATATTGATGTTTTGGGTAGCGGTGACTTAGTGAGTTCTCCTTACAGTTTTAATCGACGCATCGTCGTCTTGAATAATGTGAATGGTATTCAAAGCTATGCAAGTAATGAATTTCAACTTGTCCCCAGTAGTGTTGAGTATGATTCACAAGGCAATTTGTATATTGGTGGTGGTGCCGCATCAGGCGATTTTGATATCGGTGACGGTGTCGACTATCGTTATGCGCAAAGTGGTCGAGACCTTTATCTAACAAAACTAGATCGTAATAAAAATTATCAGTGGACTTATTTCACGGGTGGTAGCGGTTTGGAGGATATCAAGGGGATCGCGCCATTAGCCAATGGCAGTGTTTGGGTGGGAGGTACATTCTATAATTCGACGACTGACTTCAATGCGGATGTTGATAGTTTTGAGTTAACAGCGAGTGGTAACGACTTTTTCGCACTCATGATTACGGGTGATCAACTTAGCCACTTAGATAGTGACGGCGATACCATACCTGACAGTGTTGAAACTTCAGTTGGAATGAACCCTAGTGATGCAAGTGATGCTTTGGGTGATATGGATGGTGATATGCTGACTAACGTGGATGAATATCGCAATGGAACATTAGGCGTTAACTAGGTAAAAGACAACGAAAAAATTTCTATAGGAACTAGCCCGAATTTGCATTCGGGCTTTTTTTATTGATTCGATGTATTTACTGCAAACGCACACTTCCACCCATGGATAGTTTCATGCGTAAGCGCATATTTCGATAGGAATCGGCGTATTCCAGAGCGGTTTCCGCAGAAATGACATGGTGTTGGAATAAACTGAATAAGGACTGATCGGTGGATTGCATGCCGGAAGTATTGCCGCGTTCGATGGCGTCACCCAAAGCTTCAAACTTGCCCTGACGAATAAGGTCGGCAATATGTGGTGTTGATAATAAAAGTTCAAATACCGCAATTAAGCGACCATTGACTGTGGGTACTAAATGCTGGGTCAATACGGCTTTGATATGCAAAGACAAACTCAAAAGTGCTTGTTCACGTCGTGCTTCGGGAAAAAAATTGGCTATGCGTTCGAATGTTTGGCTGGCGCTATTCGCGTGTATGGTAGCCATGCATAAATGCCCCGTGTCGGCAAAAGCGATGGCACTTTCCATGGTCGATTGAGTACGAATTTCACCGATAGCCATCACATCGGGGCTTTGGCGTAAAGCATTAGTCAAGGCCACTTGATAATTATGGCAATCGACACCCACCTCACGCTGATTTACCACTGAGCGACTAACCGGTAAAACATACTCCACCGGGTCTTCGAGCGTGATGATATGTGAGGCATCATTTTTATTTCGGTGATTGAGTAGTGAGGCTAAGCTTGTGGATTTTCCAGAACCGGCTGGGCCGGAAATCAAGACCAAACCACGCTTAAGCATCGCTAGGTCGCGCATACCGTGCGGGATTCCTAGTTTATCCAGGCTAGGAATTTCATCAGGTATTGCGCGAATCACCATGCCGATATAGCCTTGTTGGCGAAAAGCACTGGTGCGAAAACGGCCTAAATTATTGGGTGCGGTGTAACCAATGCTGATTTCCAGTTCTTTTTCAAATTGAGGGAAAATATGCTCAGGAATAATCAGTTTTGCGATTTGCTCGAGGTGACTAGCCGCTAGTGGGCTTCCTTCGGAGTTGTGAATACGTCCATTGATTCGAAATGCTGGCGCACGTCCCTGGTTTAAAAATAAATCCGTCGCTGCCAAGCTTTTCATCTGCGTAAGTAACGAGATGAGATACTTAGTCATCGCATCCTCCCACGATTCCCTGGATAGTGACTATTATTTTGCGAGCTGAGCTTATTATATAGTGTCGTAAGCTGAAATGAAGCTTACGTGAGAATGACTAAAGCTAGAACAGGATTTATTTAGGGGATTACCTTAGCTAGGCGCTGCATCATTAAAAGGTGCAAGCGAATATTGCCAGCGAGAATATTGCCATTGCTTAAGAAATCATCGCCACCCTTCAAATCCGTGACCACGCCACCGGCTTCTTGAACTAAAAGAGATCCAGCGGCCATATCCCAGCTATTCAAACCAAATTCCCAAAAACCGTCGAATCGCCCAGCAGCTACATAAGCTAAGTCCAATGCGGCTGAGCCCGGACGACGAATGCCCGCTGTTTGTGGCATCATTACACGTAAAGTTTCTATGAATAAATCCACATCTTGATCCGCACGAAATGGAAATCCCGTACCCAGCAATGCGCCTTCCATGGTTTTTCGATTAGTCACACGAATGCGTCGGTCGTTTAATTGAGCACCATTGCCACGGCTGGCCATGAAAGTTTCGTCTTTAACTGGGTCATAGACCAAAGCTTGGGTAATTTGGTTTTTATGTTTTAAAGCGATGGAAACTGCGAAATGAGGAATGCCACGTAAATAATTGGTCGTGCCATCAAGTGGATCGATAATCCATTGGAATTCATCAGAACCACTGGCTTGTTGCACTCCACCTTCTTCGCCAAGAATGCCATGTTGAGGGTAAGCCTTGCGCAAAATAGCTACGATCTCTTGTTCAGCCATTCTATCCACTTCACTAACATAGTCATTTTGGCTTTTTTCCGTTACATTGAGCGTATCCAAGCGATTCAATGCTCTCATCATAATGTTGCCAGCATTATGGGCAGCGCGTTTGGCAATATTTAAAGTGGGATGCATGAAAATCTCCGGGCTTGGGCTTGAAATCGGTTGTTAGTCTGCTGATTTAGCGGAGGCGTATTGTAGGGTTTTAGCCCTTTAAAGGCAATGATATAAGTGAGTGCTCACAGCATAATGAAGTTAGAATCAGTCCGAATTGTATTAGTCGAAACCAGCCATCCAGGCAATATTGGCGCGGCTGCACGAGCCATGAAAAATATGGGTTTATATTCCTTATATTTAGTTCGACCTCAGCAGTTCCCCCATAGTGAAGCTACAGCGCGTGCATCGGGCGCAGATGACGTGTTACAACAGGCGGTCATATGCGACAGCTTGGCTGAGGCACTAAGTGATTGCCATTGGGTGGTGGGTACAAGTGCGCGAGAACGCAGTGTTGATTGGCCTTTATTAAGTCCTCGGGAATGGGCGCCACTAGCTTGTGAGCAAAGTCAATCAGGTCAGGTGGCCGTGGTTTTCGGGCGAGAGCGTACCGGCTTAACCAATGAAGAAATGGATTTATGCCAGCATTTATTGCATATTCCAACCAATCCAGATTACTCGTCATTGAATATAGCGGCGGCGGTACAAGTCATTTGTTATGAATTACGTAGTAGTGATGCTTTTAACATGACAGTGCCGCAAGCAAAAGCAAACGAATCAAACGAACAAGTGAGTAATGCTGACATGGAGGTTTTTTTTCAGCATATGGAAACGAGTCTATTGGATATCGGGTTTTTTAAACCACCGAATTACGAAAAATTACAACGCCGTTTGCGCAAATTATTTTTCCGTGCACGGCCAGATA
>Ga0224506_10001764_pt1 | contig 15299 bp, 14 predicted proteins | sample SF_Jan12_sed_USG_2_FD_169108 | JGI IMG/M metagenome (GOLD analysis project Ga0224506, IMG submission 169108) | Sediment microbial communities from San Francisco Bay, California, United States - SF_Jan12_sed_USGS_8_1 | ecosystem: Environmental > Aquatic > Marine > Sediment | place: USA... | reverse complement strand
AAACGAGTTCCGTTTTGGTCAGTGACGATTCTCCAGGGGTGGCTATTTGAATTCATTCGAGTCACGTCTAAATTGGGACGCAACTTCCAACCAGTGACGTTATCGATCGTTAAAATACGCGATTGTTTGAGTATCGCTGTAGCATAAAAATGTAAAGACATTTCTAAAAGAAACAGACATAGTAGCGAAGAAAAAACAACAAGAGTAAGTGCAATAATGTTGTTTCTACGCATAAACTTGCCTTTTTGAAGAAGGAACCATCATGTCACGTAAACGCATTGTTGGCTTCTCTACAACTAGATAAAAAGCGATTCCTACTAAATAGATGAAGACTATGGTCATAACGAAATGAACCACCATCGGCAAGTCAAAATAGTTCTCCTTAACAAAAAGGACTGCTTGAATTGCAAGTGAATGTGTTAGGTATATACTGTATGACGCATAGGCTAATTGCTTCACACTTCTCGATTTTGCTATTACCGTTTCTGCAGTTTCAACCGCAAATAGCAACAGCACACTAAAAATAATTGCAACAACATAGAAACCAAACACATATGTAATACCAAGCGGAGCCCAAGGGAGCAACAATAAAGTTAAGGCAATCAGTGCGAGAGCACTTTTTTTATGATTGATTAAAGTTGTGAATTTAAACTCGGTACTACTATGCAGATATGCGATTAACACGCCCAGGACCAAACCTTCAAATCTAAAGTGTGTCGCTGTGCTATAGTAACTGAATCCATGTCCTGACAAATCATAATTCAATGCTCGGAAAACTAGTGGCAGTAACGACAAGAATATTAAAAGGCGTATATTGTACTTTATGTTGGTTGGGCTTATAAATTTTGGTAGAAGCAAAACAACAACCAGATAAAAATGTTCTTCAACACATAAGGACCAACTTACTAGGAAAAAAGGCATCTGGCTATAGTAGTTTTGTATAAAGATCAAATAACCCCAATTAAATGCTTCTCCTCTTGCCACAAACACCGCAGAATATGCTAAAGCTAATGCAGCTAGATAAGGCGGAACTGTACGTAATACTCTTCTAAGCAAAAAATGTATTTTGTTGACAAATCCATTGAATTTTAGCTCTTTCCAATAAAGACTACCAATAAGATACCCACTTAGAACAAAAAAAAGATCAACACCATAGGAACCTAAATGTATGTATTTTGCCACGATAGGATTATATTGATCTACAAATTGAAGCGTGTGAAATATCACCACCGACAATATTGCGGTTGCTCTTAGCAAATCTAAATTTGCGTTGCGTCTTCTATTGATCATATCTATTTCGATGAGTCAAAACAGTGAAAAGCTTATGAATTATTATCACTATCAACACTGGAGTTTTGTATTGATCTAGATTGTGTCATCATATTTTTAGTGAGTCGCAATTTGAGATGGGGTAGAATATTCGGAACCACAAATTTTAATGCAATTGAACCAACGATAAAGCCCATCACTACGCCACCTACTATTTTGGTAACCACATGCCCGAAACTTGATGCTGACAGTAATACTGCAACAGCGATACCATAACCAAACAATATGTTTTTGGAGGAGGAAATGAAAAAACGATACACTCCACCAATGCAGAAACCAAAGATTACGAGTATTACATACATCCCAGGTATACCAAAATCGATATACGCATCTCCAAAATATCCTATACTAATAGATGTAGTTCGCATTCCTGTGCCAACCATCGATGTTAAACCTGTGTATTTCATTGTCAAAATGGTATCGGACTCTAGTGCCTTTTTGTCTGGGAAAAGAATTCGTGGCATAAATAAATGCAATATAGCATTCCCCCACAGTTTTCCATTTTCATGGGGGATGGCCTGAGGTACATTTTTCATGGTGTATGCAATGTAATTAATATACTCGACTCGTCGAATTAAATGATCGACTCCTTTTGAGAAATCTTCTTGCTCTACATTCAAAAACATGTCTTTCATAAATCGAAGTCGATCTTTATATCCAACAATTGCTGCGTGGGCTCCAGTACCCGCATTAATGTAACTACGATATTCATTTTTTACTACTGTCCACATAACGCCTAAATAGAATGCTAATAATGAAAATGCAACTATTACTAAAAACATTTTTGGCTTAATTCTATAATTCAGTGTCACCAAAGTGATTAATACAACAAAAAATACGGTCTTAAAATCCGCAAAAAAGCCACTCAATCCCATTACGATTTCAACTACAACCATAGCAATAAAATAATTCCAGCCTGAGCGTCTCGTAAAAACAACATAAGTCACCACGAACACGAGGGCATAGCGTAAATCATCAATTGCAACCAATATTGTACCCATGCTATAAGGCAGATATTTTGAAAAAAGGGTAATTGAAGCAACATAGCCAATATAGAATACGAATAAGCGTAGAGGTGACAACTGCATTGCCTGGCTTTTTAGTAATTTCAGGTTTGGTAATTTCATACCCGTCATCGTTATACGTGCAGCAATAGAAATAACCATTAGCCCAAATAGACTCGCCCAATATGCCTTTAGAATAATAGGATCGCCAAAATCCTCCACAAGCGTCTTATCAAGATAGTTGCTATAAAATACTTTAATTGTAACGACAAACCATTGCCAAATTACGACAAACAACAAAATAGTTGGTTCGTTCTTATGCCACAAAAGACGGAAAAATACCGGCAAGACGACAAACGCGCCTAATGTCTCGATGGGATTCTTTGAAGTGATTGCATAAAAAGTTGCAAGCGAAAGCGCAAAAATGGCCCATACTGGCAATGTTACATGGCGCTTTATTTTTACGGCAGTATTCATCTTTCAACTATTTGTTGTAGAGCACTAACACAGTGCTTGACCGCCATATCAATACTATATTGGTTTATGTGCATAATAATTTTTTTTCGTCTAGACGAACCTGCAAACGAAGTTGCGGTCTTTTTGATTGCGTTTGCAAGCTCATCGACATGACCGCATAAGTATGTATATCCAGTTTCTCCGTCCAAAATGAGGTCCTCACTACAACCGACAAGGTTAGACACAATCGCAGGAAGACCGCACGCCATTGCTTCGTTCACAACCAAGCCCCAGGTTTCGCCCTCATCAGACGGTAATACCAACATATCGGCTAATGAGTAATACTCAGGCAGTTGTGACTGATTCTTAAACCCCTCTATAAAAATACTAACGTGAAGTTTCTCTGCCAAAGCTAGCATTTCTGATTTTAAATTCCCATCACCAACAAATATTGCTTTTACCTTGTATTTACTGCTATCCAGACTTCCGAGCGCACGGATAATATCCAATGGATGTTTTTTATCAATAAACTTTCCGACAAATAACACAAGAAGATCCTGTTCACCTTGCGTGAAACGCTGTCGACTTTTAGTTATTTTCTGATGTTTACATAAATCAGAAAAATATTGATTATCAACACTATGTGGCATCCGGAAGATTTTTGTTCTGTCCACACCATAATATTCGAGATAATCATCAAATCGTTTTCCCACTGATAAAAACCCATCAATTTTTTTAAATAGGACGGGCAATAGCATTCGTTTGATGAATCGTTTATATAATTTGGATCTACCAGGTAGTTGGGAGTCCCCGCGAACCAGTACCGGTATGTTTAATTTATTTGCGGCACGAATTGCCTGTATATATACCTTCAAATACCAACCATATACAATAATTGCTTTATAGTCGCCAGAATTTAATATTTGAATTATTTCAGGTGTATCGCATCCACTATAGCTATTTACATTTGGTTGTTTTGAATGATTGGGTAAGTATTCATAACGATAGCCTTGCAATAAATCAACATCCCATTCGAATTCGACGCCGAAACCCGCATCGGACTGGTCTTTCGCCGTTGTTCGATGCGCAAAATATACTGTTAAGTTTACCTGACTGCTTAGTTTTCGAAACAACGGGATTTGATACTGAATGGGGTGACTTGTAATGACGGCTACATTCACTTGAGTAAGTTCTGTTAGTGAGTAATCGAAAGCTTAGTTGTGGATGGACTTTACATAAACGCTATCAGCAAAATATTTCAATATATTAAGTTTTTTGCTAAGTTTTCTTAATATTTCAGAGATATAAATAAGCACCTTCATTGGAGTTGCCATATATTTCATATCAGATTTTTGCAAGCCTAATCCAAAAAAACAATCGACACTGGTGCTAGTGGGTCCTATCGATTTGCTGAATTCATGTTTAAGTTCCCCAATACTCCAGTAACGCACATCAAATGCTGACGGTTTTCTAAATCCTCTAGCCATTTGATGCTGTATAGACCGGATACCTAAAAAGTTTGCCATTTGTATTAGCGTTAACGAAGACTGTTTCTCTACTTTTGCAATTTCCATTAGCACCTGCCTGACATCAGGTTTGCTAAAATGTTGCAAAACACTGTAAGAAAATACTGTGTCAAATAATTGTTCTTTAAATGGAAGGTATCGTGCATCACCCACAACAAAACGACAATTAAGACCAAAATGTTTTGTTACTCGCCGTGCAGCCATGACGGCACCTAAGGATGGATCAATACCAATGCTTACATAGCCTTTACGTGCAGCAGCTATTGACCAACGTCCCCAATTACAACCAATATCCAGTAGCAATTTATTATTACTTTCACTAAGACGGATATTTGGTATGGGGTACTCTCGAATATTTCCAAGTAAACTAATGTAGCTATAACCGCTTGTTGCTCCGATCATATATGCCACTACTGGATCTATTTCTGAGTGGTTTGACTGGTACAATTCAACAATACCTTTTTTTTCATCCTCACTAATACCCAAAGATTCTAAATACAGTTCGGGTGCACGCTTATCCGCCTCATGGTTATCTCTAGCACGCTTTAAGGAAGCTGCAGCAATATCAATAGTCAATGGCACATCATCACGCAACATTACTGGTATACCATCAACAACGGGATAACTTCGTCCACATGAACATAATAATTCGCCGTTGCTGACAATTAAACTGCTCTTATCAACAGGACAACGAAGATTCTCTATATACCATTGATCAATTTGCAAACTCATGGCCCATATTCCTATATTGATATACTGTGTTAACTACGACTACCAACCTATTTTTCTGCTACAACATAGAGACTCTCGTGAGGGCGCCACCAATCATCACCGTCAATATTGTTTTCCCCTTGACGGTATTTCGAACGGCAAATATTTTTGAAACCTGCTTCGTTTAAATGTAGCGATAAGGTTTCAAAATCCCACGCGAATAAATGCGACCCTGACATACGAAACATGGTATTGACTATCTCAGTTTTCGTGCGCATTGCTATTGGCGTACCACCCAAATTTACCAAAGGCTCATAAAAAGATTTGTCGTCTTTTGCATACGCTAACATATACTTCTCCGCGTCAGGGACGATTATTCGAAATGTGCCATTCGGTTTTAGAACCCTAAAGCATTCCTTTAAAAAGCGTAGCGCATGGTAAAACTCCAAATGTTCTAAGAAGTGTTCAGCATTGATATGACTAATCTGTTCTGAAGATATAGGGAATTCGTTTCTTAGATCATAATAATAAGTCCCTGGTCGTCCGCTTGCATCAATATTGATCCATCCTGGCCGAACCAGATCACCACAACCGAAATTTATTCTGCAGTCCTCGCATTGACTGATTGCCTTTCTCAATCGATGACTGTGTACCAGTTGGTGGTAAGTGTTACTAGAAAGTTTTTTGAATTGCCGCAAAAGATGCCTTGAATCTTGACGAATACTTTCTGCGACAACATTTTTGATCACATTTTTCAACATAATCAGATCCTTTTTGACTTTATGATATTGTTACTCAAATTAACATATGATTAATTTTACGTCGTTTCGCATTTTTAACGCGTTCGACTACGTTCTGTATGTTTTTTACAAAAATCGTATTATTAGATGTTTCATTTCTACCCAGGAGTGGAGCTAAACTGCGATTAAAAGGATCGTATGAAAATGGCGAAAAGTCATATTTATACAGAATAGAGAATAAGTCTTCAATGAATTGTTTTTCACCCAATGTTTCAATAACAATTGCGTCGAGATTTTTATTGCACAGAATGTTTTTTGCACCTTCAAGAACAGCTAATTCATGGCCTTCGACATCAATTTTAATCATAGACGGATTGGCCTTACCCAGCAGTTTATCCAAAGTAGTTACTTTAATCTTCCCTGTGTGTTGATTCTCATCCTTAACACATTCAGTATCTACAACGCGATTAGTGGTATCCCTATCTAGGGTAAACCACAAGTCTGTTTCTCTGTCGCTCAATCCAATATTATGAATAGTACACTTGCGTTCGCATTCGTTTATTTTAACGTTCATTTTCAAAGAGCCAAACGTACTCGGAATTGGCTCGATTGCCATTACCGACGCCTTTGAGACACCGCAAGCCAATATTGAGTAGGCACCCACATTTGCCCCAATATCTATAAATAAGTCTTCCTCTCGTAAATAATGCATGAGAAAAAGCATTTCGACGTAGTCGTGAAGTCCTGTATAAATGTTTCCAGTCGCACCTGTCATTCCATTCTTGACTGCCAATTGAGTTTTTTCTATATAAGGGATAATCACATAATCACCTGTTAACCGACTGACAAGTTGCCATCTAAAGTAACGAAGCAGCGAGCGAATTGCCTGATTACGATTAAGCGGGTGATTGACAATATAAAATAGTGTATTAAGCATACTTATGGATTTGAATTTATAAATAATAGTGTTTAGCTTTAACAAAGTTATAGTTTCAATTCGCTAAGCTCGGATATGATTTTTTGTGCCAATAGAGTTGAACCAAGTTCTCCAGGATGTCCAGGGTCTACATAGAAGCCGCATTGTTTATAATTTTGCGAATAGACATCGAAAGTATCGATAAAGGGAATGGTCAAGTCTAAGGCGATATTCTGAAGAGCAATATTAAACAGTCTATTATTGTTATCCACCATCGGGAAGTCATGTGCGGCACTTAGTATTAATTTACTGCCAATGAGTTTTACCCGATCACGAATTCGCCTGAGACGTTTCTTCACACTATTTAGATAAACAGGATTGGAGTATATTTGATTTGTCACTTGATAATTGGTTTGTATAGCTTGACTATGTGCATGGAATTTTTTGGTTTCATAACAATTTAGATGGTTACTAGTCTCGCTATTCACAATAGTGCTTTGCTTGTCGTCAATGTTCAATTGACCTATAGCTGATTTTATAAGAATCAGGCTTTTGAAGTGATCCTTGGTGAATTGTTTTATTAAACCGTACCCTCCCTGGAAATCTTCGATGGAAAGGAAACGATTGGAATTGTTTGTTAGAAGAGGTAATAGGCCAGCCATCGCCGTATAAGAGTCATTTGCACTAAAGGTATAAACAACTGCATCATACGCTTTATGCTGCATAGTATTGACTACCGATTCAATCTCTGGCAACCCATAACCAGGTACACCTAAATTATAGGCATCAAAAATATTCTGCCCTGTTTGTATTTGCTCTACAAACGATTTTTCATCGTTTACACCACTACCAAAAGTTACTGAATCTCCAATAAAAGCGACTCGATGTGCTCTATCCCCTCTTTTGGCTAATTCGCGTCTACCGTGAATGATATTGATTGTATCACTATGAAATTCTTCAACTAGTTTAAAAAAAGGTAATTTCCCGTTTTCAATACTAAAATATTCCAACTTTTTTAAGCTAAATGGAATAATTAGCACACGCACACTAACTTCAAGAACCACTATTGATACTAGAAAACTGCTCAGTACAAGCATGCTAAGCGCTATTGATTTTGACATATTAGGTAGCGGCACTATCAAAAACTCGACACAAGGTTTCAGTCATGGGTCTAGCCGAAAACGATTCGATAGTTAATTTCAAGGAATTGGAATAATTGGATTGAAGTAGACGAACCATCTGTTGTCGAATATCAACAATCAGTGTTTGTAGAGCAAGAGGTGTGGTCTCGCTAAATCCAGCGACAGTGTCAATTCCAGCCGTAGTTAACACACTATGAACACTAGACTGTTGATGGAAAATAGCCAAAATGGGCCTTTCTAGCATTAAGTAAGGATAGATTTTTGAAGCAGTATAACTTGGGTCATCAGATCCAATCGCAAGAACCAAATCAGCGTCTTTTAAACATTTTAATGTTTCGAAATAGGGAATACGGTGCGTCGTCTCCTTCACCAAATCTTCAATTCCGTATTGTTCAGCTATTGGTGCGACTGTTTTTCGGGCCTTGTTGCCTTGATCGTAACTCGTACCTATGAAATGCAGTGTAAGATTTTCAAACAGACTTGAGTTTGACAGTCTTTCTGCTTTTATGGCAGCAAATAACGCGGACACGGAAAACTTCATGTCGTCACCAGCCCTTCCAATGTATACCCAATGCCTGCCGCTTTTATTATTGTATTGAGTATTCATCACATGAGCGCTATTGACAACAGATAGATCATAGTTTGGTGCTGCAAATGGTAATACTGTAAAGTGATTCGAATTGAGAAATGAATATTTTGTCATTAACATTTTTGGATATGCAGGCGAAACCGAAATTATGTGAGAAGCATCCTTGAGCACTTTTGGCTCCTGTTTTTTTGCTAGCCATTGCGTAAACTTGTATTTGAAATTACCACCGGGTGGCGGTGTATTCGTCGTCTCATAGTAATCTGAGGTCCACGGATCCTGATAGTCAACAACAAAGGGGACATTGAATCGATGTTTCCATTTCACTCCAAGCATAAATAAATTAAACTGTGTCGTTGTAAAAAAAACTAGATCAAATTTTTGTTGTTTGAGTAGTTCTGAACCTATTTTGTCAAACCAGTAATAGCTACGAATTGCAAGACTACCCAAACCAAATAGTCGTGTTAAGCCGAACGGAAATGCGTTAACTAGACTAACACTTGTATCTTCAGGGTAGGTCTTCTCTAACAACGGTTCTAATGTGGGATTCTGCAGTCTGTTTGGATTAACCGTTAATATATGTGCCTTCCATCCAAATTCTTTGAGATAATTTAGTGCCATGCGTATGCGGTGATGATCGGCTGCATTCACTGGAGGAAAGTGCGCGGTTACAACTAGCACGGATCGCATAAGCGCTACTTTATCATTGACCGGTACAAAGTCTCATAGGCATCACAAATAACATCAACAGTGAATTTTTCTTCCACCCGCATTCGGCAATTCTTTCTATCAATAGAATCGAGTTTTGACGCTGCTAAAACGCCCTCGTCAATTGAATTAACCAGAAAACCATCGATGCCTTGTCGTACAATCTCTGGCAGTGCCCCTCTAGGGCTTGAAATGACTGGCGTACCACAAGCTAAGGATTCGGCGAACACAATACCAAACGGCTCATCCCATTCGATAGGCACTATCATCGCCTTCGCCTGGCCTAAAAGCTCATTCTTCTGTACATCATCAACAGGACCTATATATTCTATATTATTTTTGCCAATCTCCGGTTTGATAACATCTTGCCAATACATGGCATCTTCGCCCTGTTCTGCATAATTTCCTGCAATAATCAGTTTCTGTCCGGTTCGTTTTGCTATCTCAATTGCGTTATGTGCCCCTTTAATTCGATCTAAACGACTTAAAAATACTAGTGGCGCATCTACGCTGACACTTTCTATAAATGTAAACTTATCTAGTTCAACAAAATTATGAATACCAAACCATTGGCCACCGGCTTGTCTACCTCTTACCGCAACATGCTCGCCGCAGCCAGTAAATCGTATACTGTCACCCGCTAAGCGACTAGCCCATCTGACGGTTCGCATATTTGGTTCACGTTGATACGACATTATTTTAGGAATGGACCGCCTGAACAATGGCAGCATATACATAAGACGAGAAAAGCTATGAAGCACGTCTGGATTGAAACGACTTATCGAATTTTTTAAAGTGTTCGTGTTCCGAAAACTATCAATCAGTGAACGAGAATTCGCGCCCGGCCAAGGAAAGAATTCATTAACATTTGTTGTTGATTCTGGATGTGCCACCAAACCCACATTATGATTTCGCTCACCTAGTTTTCTCGCCAAAGAATCAATAATTCGTTCTATACCACCGTATAGTTTTGGTGGCACGGGAAGTTCAGGATCTGCGGTTAATAGTATTTTCATAGTTATTTCTTTGCATCTACATATAGCGAATAGGGTTCATGATTTTGTTGATCCATACAAAGTTCTTTATCTAATGACTGATTATATGCCTGCTTAACAACAGTCTTTAAGTTTGCATTCTCCAAAGCGATACGAAGTGTGTCAAAATCGTAGCCGAATAAATGCTCGCCTTCCTGATGAAATACATGATTAAGCACATGCATGGGCGATACAAATGCTAAGTCGTCACTTTCGTCGGCAAGGCCTAATGCATCCCATCTCGATTGTTCTTTCGATACATATGCATTTACGAACTTCTCAACATCTGGAACGACTATTCGAAAAATAGATCCGGGTTTCATTACACGATAGCATTCTGCAAAGAGTTTAGGAATGTCGTAGCGAAAATCTAAATGTTCGATAACGTGCTCTGCATAAATACGCTCCACAGTAGATGACCTAATGGGTAATTTACGACGAATATCATACGCAATGTACAAACCATGGTGCGTGGGACGAGCGTCGATATTAATCCAATCTTGACGTCCATTACCACCACTACCTAGATTTAGTGAAATAGTATTGTTGTGTTTTAACTTGAGCAATCGATAAACATATATGGGATTTAGCACATTTTTGATTCGCTGGAATAAGTTTCCTAGCTCAAATCGAATAACATTAAACACTCACCGATTAAAAGGGCACAGCGGGATAACATACTTTCCAACGTGATGCTTACTGGTTGCCATAATAACCTTATCTGTCTGTATTCAAGCCCATTGTTTATTATTTCTTAGCTTACTATTTAGTGGTATAAAAATTAGATCAAGTTGCCATAACGCATAATCATGTGGTCGACGGGTAATTCCTGAGATATCATAAGTCACAAAATTCCTTTGCGATAACCATGCAACCACATCATGTAATAGTGGTGCATTCACATGAATATCAAGCACATTGATTTCCATTAAAATTGCATCAACATGACCGAGAGTTTCAATTGCACCTTTCAACACTTCCAGCTCATAGCCTTGCACATCAATTTTTAATAGAATCTGGGTAGGCTTAGTGCCAGTTGATTTGAGAATTGTGTCTATAGTTCGCATTTGATGCTGACTGGTGGCAAAACCCTGATCAAAGTGTTCATGCAAAACCGACGACGCGGTTTCTGACTCATTGAGTACAACATTGTCATGATTAGTCGCACCTACTAGACCGTCAATTATCTGTATATTTTTTTCTGCATGATATTTTGTTTTTAACTCACTAACTCGACTAGCAAGTGGTTCGCAACAAATAATCGGCTTTTTCCCCCACAACTCCATGCAAAGGTCGGTAAATTCACCTCTATATGCACCGACATCAATGATCATCTCAGGATTAAAGCCAAGGTTTTTCATTCTAGCTAAGGACGTTGGTATGTCCGGTATATCAAAGCGATTTATAAGATATTTTTTGATTGTTTTCTTCAAAAACAATATTCTTCTCCAAAACATTTTTTATATTAATCAGCATTATGTGCTTTTCGTGTTCCCAGTTGTATCTTTTAAGAGCAAGTTCAAGGCTTGTTTTTTTGGCGGACCCAATTCTAGAAGCGTCTGTAAAAAATTCATCAAGTGCCTGTGCAGTGGCCTGTGGTTGTTCCATATCAAAAAGCAGCGCTGCATCTTTCAGTCGATGCGCCAACTCTGTATTTGCCTGTGTTGAACTCAACAGAACTGGAATACCAGCAAGTAGGTAGGTAAATATTTTATTTGTAATGCATATATCACGATTAAGCGGTTGGCTTTCATCGATCGACAGACCCAAAGTATATGGCCTTGCTAGGCTGACCATGCAATTGGGTTCTGCAGATGGCAGAAAATGAATTCTTTTGTTTAGTTGATTGCCCGCCAATTCCAACAATCCATTTTTGTATTCAACATCCACATGCCCCCTCAGATACAAATGAGCAGGTGTTTTCATGTATTGCATAATGACAATCATTTTTTCAATACCGCGTCCTTCGCCTACAGTTTGTGAAAACCAATACATACTGGGACCATGTACATTTAGATTTTGTTTTGGCTCATATTTCGCGTGGTCCAGTGGAAACACATTTAGAATGACGGTTGATTTGACACCATATCGTTTAAACAGTTGTTGAGAAATTAAAGGGGATGCTGCACTAACATAATTACATGTGCGGATATAGTAGCCAAGTAGACGATCGTACAACGAGGACAAACCTTGATATTCGATACGATCAGGCAACTCTCCTGGTAAATAATCTTCAGCATCATAACCCAGGATTGCATTATACTTCCTTGCTGCTTGTAAAGCTGCGGGAAGGACAAATAGATGATGTGTCAAATATATATCCGCCGGTTCTTTAAGTAATTCCTTCAATACTCGAAAATGTAAGCGATAAAGTGCTAGCGTATCAACTAACTGTATTCGAATACCAACACTCGTCAGCCACAAACACATTTTGGCAATGACTCCTAAGCATTTGTAATAGATTTTTCCACCTTTACTAAAGCCTTGAAATTTCCATTTTGTATTCTGCAAAATCGAAAAGTCTAGTTTGCTCACCTGATCGGACATATCAATTGGCGCGACTACCCTGACGTCATATCCCGCTTGTTGTAAAGCATCCGCCTCTTTTACAAGTCGTGGATTCGACGCAACATGACCGGGCCCAACTAAGCAAATTTTGATAGTCATGGTTATAGGTGATAGTGCTCTTTGATTACTGTCGAAAGCGCTTGTCTGAAATCAGCCCATTGCCAATTTCGCGCAGTGTTTAATGCGTTTAATCGCATTTCAGGAAGTGCATCCCGATTTTGATCAAACCACTGAAATGCTGATGCGATCGCATCACTTGACCCAGACTCAATAATATAGCCATTGTGCTTATGTTGAATAAGATCGGCAGCACCAGCACGTGTTGTTGTAATAACCGGCAAGCCGTGGGCTAGCGCCTCACTAACGACCATACCGAACCCGTCACATAAGGTTGGAAAAATCAATACATCCGCTGCTAGGTATTTTTCGCTGAGTTGATCTTTTGGAATTGTCGCATGAAACTGGATTGTTTCAGACAAATTGCGTAATAAATTCTTCGGTAATAATTGCCGACCCAAAACGGTTAATTCACCATGTCCCCATTTTCGCCACGCGTCCAACAAATAATGGGCGCCTTTACGAACGCTAAAACTACCGGCCCATAGTATTTTGAGGGGTGCCTTATTTCTGCTCGATGTCCTAATATGATGTTCCGCAACTGTCGGCGAACAACCTAACGGAATCACACTCACTTTTGAGACATCAAGCCCTGCTTTTTCATAAGAGCATTTCGTGAACTTCGAATTTGCTATTACTAAATTGGCAAGTTCCCACTCCTCTCGACGATGTTGAGTACGTTGTTTATGTTTGGTTTCAGTCAACTGGAAATAGTGCGTATTAAGTTCCGGGAATGGTGCTGTCTCTGCCTTAATAATTTCGTGAACATAGTCATGTTCTGGTGCAGGAACTTCGTAAATTCGAAATAGACCCTCTTGTTCCGCTTGTCGAAATATATTTAGACATGCATGTTCATAACCATAAACCGCGCCAACATCTGCGGAAATGTTTCGTGAAACCCAGCGATCAAAATTAGTTTCACTTTTTTCCCATACATAATCTGCAAAACGTCCATCATTGTCAAAACGAGCAGCGATGGTACGAATCATTTCCCCAAGTGGATGAGTGACCACTAATTCTCTTGGTATCTCTGTAATACGCCGCCTTGATAACTCAGCGGCAAGGTCTTTACCAAACATATTCCCTATATCACAAACTAAATTCCGTAATCGGGATTGTTCATTGTCAGCGAACCCTGTATAGAAAGCACTCAAAAGATCGGCTTCAAACAATGATTTTGCTACTTGTTGAATAAATATTCCTGTTCCGGGGTTCGCTAGTAACACCTGCTTATTACTCATGACTGGTTTTTAATGCCCAGCAATGCAAGATGACTTGCTTCGCGGTACATGTTAATGGCATTGCCCTTAGTATTCATTAAATATACATTCGAACATTTTTTTTCAATTTGTGCATAATTTGAAAATAATGAATAGGAATAGGCAAGTCCATCGCCTTCCGTAATACTATATCCTTTACCACCCGTCTTTATATAATTCATCAATGGCCACAATTTTAATGAATTGCTAATTTGCTTTATCTTTCTAACAAGTTTTCCACCCTGCCCGTAGTTATTGGCATCCGATAGAAATATACCCGTCTTACTTACTCGCAGCATTTCATCAACAGCTTTTTTATGATCTCGAATGTGATGCAAGACACCGAATGCGGTGACAATATCATATGACTCGTCGTTACACGTTAGGGCAAGCGCATCACCATCAACTAAGTCAGACTTACTTACACCATTTAGATAGGCGATTTCTCTTAACTCTTTTACTGGTTCAATGCCCTTGACTACAAGTTCGGGTTTATGGGTTTTAAAGAATCGAATAACCCGTCCAGTACCTGACCCAATGTCCAAAATTGATTGAATTTTCAAATAATCAATCATGCCCAAAAGGTAGTGGCAGGCAATTACATGCTCAATATCCACCTCACCTAGATGAGTTGCATCATATTTCTCAGCCGTCACTTTGTAATATTGATGTTGTATTTCCTGTTCTGTTATCAATTACTGCATCCTTACTAGTGATCTGTTGACATGAGGTATTTTTCCAAGGAGATTAATAATAATCCGCGCGAGTTTTATTCCAACTATTTTGTATAGAAAATATGCAACTTTAGGCATATTCATTTTAAGTTTGGGATTTAAACGATTAAGCATTTCCATATTCTTTACAAATAGTTTTTTGTCATATACAAACATAGTTCGAGCAGTGTAGTCATAAAGATTTCCAAGCACTTTCATTTTCTCGCTATCTAGGTGACCACGGGAACGCCATATGTTTTCAACTTGAATACCATTTTCCAAGCAATCTTTAACGAACTTATAGTTACTTCTGCGCGATAGACTTTCTTCTTTGGCGATTCGGTAATATGCTCCAACCCCTTCGATATGTACAAATTTCGCACCCTGCAAGGCAGCGTCTAAGGCAAATCGAGCATCTTGTATTATGGGCAAGGAGGTGTTCCACTGACCAATTTTGTTGACTATTTCTCGTGTATATAAAATTGCAACC
>Ga0224506_10001763_pt1 | contig 15308 bp, 15 predicted proteins | sample SF_Jan12_sed_USG_2_FD_169108 | JGI IMG/M metagenome (GOLD analysis project Ga0224506, IMG submission 169108) | Sediment microbial communities from San Francisco Bay, California, United States - SF_Jan12_sed_USGS_8_1 | ecosystem: Environmental > Aquatic > Marine > Sediment | place: USA... | reverse complement strand
TATGGATGAACGTCGAAAAAATGTTGGGCGTTATACTTTTCCCTGAACAATCGATAATAGTGCGTATTGTTGCATGCCTTTTTTCGACGTTCATCCATAAGAAAAAATGTTTGACCACGATGTCCTGTAAACAGCGTGGTCAAAAATCCCTTCAAACTTGTCTTAATTCAATTTAAAGGTAATAGGCAACACCATCCGTACCCTTACACTTTGTCCCCTTTGACGACCTGGTAACCATTGTGGTGCTAAATTGATCACGCGAAGTGCCTCTTCATCGCACCCTGCTCCTATACCCCTGATCACCTGGGCTTCGGTGATATTCCCTTTTTTATCAATGACAAACTGGATAAAGACCTTCCCTTCAACATTCATTCGCTGGGCAGTACGGGGGTACTTCAAATTTTCACCAACAAAACCGTAAAAGGCCTGATAGCCCCCCTCGGGCAAAGGCATGTCGTCGGCGTGCAAATAAAGTTGGTCATCGACCACCTCATCAGGGAGGTCTTCCTCAACAAATTCCACTTCCATTGTTCCCAATTCATATTCATCGAAGGTAAACTCCTGAAGATCATCGATGGGCTCCTCCTCCATTACCTCTATGATTTGAGTTACGACCTTCGGCTTTGGTGGTTCAGGAGGTGTCCATTTCGTTATTGGGATCACAAAATCTTCAGCGGCGGTCAGGCCCTCAACACCTACGGTCTCTTCAACCATTATAGTATTCCATTCAAAGGCGGAAATTGCCAGGGCCAGGCTTACGATAAAGCCCAGTTGGATATAAAGGTTTCTTTGCCGCTCAATATCGCATTTAGGATTTTTCTTCACTTCCATCATATTTGTATTTAGGTGAAACAATCATTTACATCATAAGCCCTCCAGGAACAGAAAGTCACAAATGCCATGATAACTTATGATCCCCCGTACTACGGGTATGACCTTGTGATGGTTATGCTTATATTTGGAAATGCAAAACAGGACATAAATATGCAAGACCAAATTGATGGGGAATGAATGATGATAAAGTATTTCAATTATAAAAAACCGTTTACCCTGGAGGCCGGGGACACACTTCCCGAATTACAGATAGCCTATACCACCAGTGGTATTCTTTCACCTTCAGGCGACAATGTAATTTGGGTATGCCATCCGCTCACGGGAAATGCAGACGTGGAAGAGTGGTGGCCGGGCATTGCTGGCCACGGAACGGTCCTGGATCCGGACAAATATTTCATTGTATGTGCCAACATGCCAGGTTCCTGCTTTGGCAGCACTGGCCCCGACAGCATTAATCCCATAACGGGTGCACGGTATTGTCACAGTTTTCCACTTATCACCATCAAAGACATGGTAAAAGGTTTTCAACTCTTACAACATGAGTTGGGAATACAGAAAATTCATCTGGGCATCGGGGGATCCATGGGTGGACAACAGGTATTGGAGTGGGCGGTCACTGATCCTTTACTGTTTGATAACCTGTTTCTTATCGCTACCAACGCCCGGCATTCGGCCTGGGGCATTGCTTTTAACGCCGCCCAACGTATGGCCATGGAGGCCGATCCCACGTTTTTCAACCAGTGTGATGATGACTACGCCGGACAAAAAGGACTAAAGGCTGCCCGTGCCATTGCCCTGTTATCGTGCCGGCACCAAAATGCCTATCGCAAAACACAAACTGACTTTAATGATAAACTGGATGATTATAAGGCCTCCAGCTACCAGTATAATGAAGGCGAAAAGATTACCCGTCGCTTTACGGCCCATGCCTACTATACCCTCATTAAGGCCATGGATACACACAATATTGGACGGAGCAGAACCTCTGTACGGAAAGCGCTACGCGAGATCACTGCGCGAACAATGATAATAGGCATAAAGAGTGATTTACTTTTCCCTTATGCCGAGCAAAAATTTTTAGCGGCTAATATCACTGACAGCCGCTTTAAGCTCATCGACTCACTCTACGGGCACGATGGTTTTCTGATCGAAGATAAACTGATCTCAGAACACATCAGGAAATTTTTGGAAGAGGTAAATTCTTCCCCGGCCAAAAAGTAAACGGCTTAAACTGATATTCTATGGCCTGCCGATTAATGTAAACATATTCGAACCACAAACGATCAATTGTTTTCTATTTCCACTACAGCCGCCATGGAGATAAGGTATCGGCGTTGAGACAATTCGTGCATACACAGCGCTCTCGTACGCCTTTTTTCCATCATAGTATAGGATTGCCCTTTAAACCTGAATGAAACGCCGTGATCCAGGTCATAAAGTTGTGTGCCTCCGTACTCGTCAAATTCCTGTAAGGCCCGGGCCAGCCGGGGATCTGACCAGGAGCTGGCTTTTGGATTACGTGCATAAGCGGCCAGTGCGCCAACCAGGTTGTCTGGCACATGCCCACTGCTGATCACAGGCAAAAGTAGCTTTCGAAACTCTGCCTTCCACTCTTCACCATGGTGCTTTAAACCGCTACCGTAATTAAGCTGCACCTTCATATGAGCCACTTCATGCAGATATGTGACGAGAAAGGCCCATTGATTCAGATTTTCATTTATAGTGATGGTATGACTTCCCGTTCGGGGATTATACCGATAGTCACCGGCCTTCGTGAGGCGCCGGCGGGTAACCTTAAAATGAAACTGTAAGTCCAAATGTATTCGGGAAATGTATTCGAGAAATTCATCTGGTATATATAGTTTATTGTTTTCTTTTGCCATTGTCCATCTTAAATATTTTCAAAACCAACGCCCTTAATCCCCTTCTGCACGGTTTCTGATCCAACAATACAAAGTAGGGCTCTGTTGATGATCATACCAACATGGCATCGCCTGATGTTGATACACTTCGTGTCAAATTCAAAAATGACTGTAAAAGTATAATTACACCTGTACAATTACTACCTTCATGACCAAATAATCTTATGGAATTCATACGCGAAATGTTTTTTGCGCTGGGACTGCTCAGCGGTCTTTTTCTAATCATCGGGTTCATCAAACCGCACCTGTTGCTCTGGTGGGAAGATACTCAATACCGTATGAAAGTGCTGAAAATTTATGGCTGGGGTATGGTGATTTGTTTTGGAGTGTACTATTTGATGGCTTTTATATAAATAAACAAATCATGTTTTCTGTTTTTAGTCTTCATACAGGCTAATAAATTCAAAGGTGTTTCCCTGATTTTCGAGAAATCTAATAAAATCAAGTCTTGAGATTACCAACGAGGCCGTATTTTCGTTGGGGTGAAATGACAGGTTGTCAAAGGCTAGCAGTTTTTTGTCAATAAAAAGGTGAACATGCTTCTCGGTATCATTGATCAGACCAAATGGAGAGACTGATCCGGGCTTAAGTCCGAGGTACTTCATCAGCCTTTTTTCAGAGGCAAAACTCAACTTGCCCTGCCCAAGTTTTTGCTCAAGGTCTTTGATATTGAGGTTACATAAATGTTCCAATATTACCAGGTAATGCCTATTTCCCTTATGATTTCTAAGGAATATGTTCTTGCATCGCCCTGAATCAATGTCTTTCCAATAGACAGTTGCTTCGGCAATTGTAGCTACGGCAGGATGTTCACGATAGCGGTATTTTATGCCAAGCTCGTCCAGTTTATCATATAATTCCTTTTGCCCTCTCATTCAATCTATTTCAAGTTCACTGCCCCGGCCTTTAAAGCTGTTATTTTCAGGAGTAAACCCTACCCTTTACCAGTTTTTCCAGATAATCGCCATAGCCACTCTTCAAAAGAGGTTGAGCCAGGCTCAACAACTGCTCTGCATCGATAAATCCCATGCGGTAAGCCACCTCCTCTATACACCCGATCTTCAGGCCCTGGCGATGTTCTATGGTCTCTACAAATGAACCGGCCTGCATCAGCGAAGAAAATGTGCCCGTATCAAGCCACGCTGTTCCCCGACTCATAATGCCCACCTTTAGTTTGCCCCTTTTTAAATATTCCTTGTTGATATCCGTGATTTCGTACTCTCCACGGGCGCTGGGCTTCAGATTTTTTGCAATATCAATAACATCATTGTCATAAAAGTAAAGTCCGGGCACCGCATAATTTGAACGCGGCTGGTCGGGCTTTTCTTCAATTGAAATAGCCTTTTTATCTTTATCAAACTCCACAACTCCATACCGTTCCGGGTCATTCACATGGTAAGCAAATACGATTCCCCCATCCGGATCGGCACACTCTTTCAGCAAAGAGGTCAGGCCTGTTCCATAAAAAATATTATCACCAAGCACCAGTCCGGCCTTGTCATCACCAATAAATTTTTCTCCGATCACAAAGGCCTGAGCTAGCCCGTTGGGCACCTCCTGTACAGCATACTCAAAGCGGCAACCAATTTGACTGCCATCACCCAGTAATTTTTGAAAATGAGGTGTGTCATGCGGTGTGCTGATGATCAGCACTTCCTTTACACCAGCCATCATCAGCACCGAAAGCGGGTAATATATCATCGGTTTATCATACACTGGCATGAGCTGTTTACTCACGGCCAGGGTGAGTGGGTGGAGGCGGGTGCCGGATCCGCCGGCGAGTATAATTCCTTTCATATTTCTTTTACGTTACTAAGGTGGTTTGTGTAAATATGAGTAACTAATTGCATGTCATTCGCCGTTAGGCTTAAAGCAAATTGAAGGTTGAAAATCGGGTTAATCATTTTCTGTTTTCCAACTTCTAGCTACTGTAATAAGCGTCGTAATACTTTTTATACTGGCCTGAAGTCACATTTTCAAGCCATTCTTCATTGGCCATATACCAGTCAACCGTCTTTTCCAAACCCACTTCAAAAGTAAGGGAAGGAGACCAATTCAATTCATTTTTAAGCTTAGAGGCATCAATGGCATAGCGCATATCGTGTCCGGCGCGGTCTGTCACATACGTGATAAGCTTTTCAGCCGTACCGGATAATCGCTTGAGCTTCTGATCCATAATTTCGCAGAGTAACTTCACCAGATCAATATTTTTCCATTCATTATCCCCGCCTATGTTGTAGGTATCGCCTGTTTTCCCTTGGTGGTAGATCACATCAATGGCACTGGCATGATCTTCCACATACAGCCAGTCACGAATATTTTCTCCCTTACCATAAATGGGCAGGGGTTTACTGCTTCTGATATTATTAATCATCAGGGGAAGCAGTTTTTCAGGAAATTGATTGGGGCCGTAATTATTCGAGCAGTTACTAATCACCACAGGCAAGCCAAAAGTATTTCTATAGGCACGCACAAAATGATCTGAACTGGCCTTGGAAGCTGAATAAGGAGACTGTGGGTCGTAAGGAGTATCTTCCAGAAAGAAACCGGTATCCCCCAATGATCCGTATACCTCATCGGTACTGATGTGGTAAAACAACTTTCCATCAAAATTATCTTTCCAGGTTTCCCTCACAGCATCGAGCAGATTGACTGTCCCCACAATATTGGTGAGAAGAAATTCCATCGGATTACGGATGGAGCGGTCTACATGCGATTCCGCCGCAAGGTGGATAATCCCATCCGGCTGTTCCTTTTCTATAAAACTGAGAATGAATTCCCGATCAGTAATATCGCCCTTCACAAAAGAGTAGTTGGACTTCTTCTCCACATCTCTCAGGTTTTCAAGGTTGCCCGCATAAGTGAGTTTATCCAGGTTAATGATGTTGTAATCAGGGTAATTGTTTACAAAACGTCTGATAACGTGGGAACCAATAAAGCCAGCCCCTCCGGTAATAATGATTTTCTTTTTACTCATTTTTTAATGTTTGTTGCCATTGCCAGGCATCCTTCAAGGCATCTTCCAGGGTAAGTTTGGCATGCCAGCCCAGCACTTGTTCTGATTTTGTTGTATCTGCGTAAATTTTTTCAATGTCGCCAGTGCGCCGATCACCGATTGAATAGTTCAGTTTGTTACCTGTCACCTTCTCAAAAGCATTGATGACTTCCAGCACGGTATACCCACGTCCTACCCCCACATTAAATATATCATAGAAGGGTTCTTCAGGCTGTTTTTCGAGGTATTCAAGGGCACTAACATGTGCCCGGGCCAGATCAACTACATGAATATAATCTCTGATACATGAGCCATCGGCGGTATTATAGTCGCTGCCAAAGACAGTGAGTTCTTTCCGGATGCCTGCGGCCGTCTGGGTGATAAAGGGCACCAGATTGGCTGGCACGCCCAGGGGAAGCTCACCAATCAGGGCAGAAGGGTGGGCGCCGACCGGGTTAAAATACCGGAGGGAAATGCCTTTCAGCGGAGCCCTGCCTGTTACCGTATCACGAATGAAATCTTCACACATTTGCTTGGTGTTCCCATAGGGCGACTCAGCGGGTTTTCTCGGACTTTCCTCTGTCACCGGCAGGTGATCAGGCTCCCCATAAACCGTACACGATGATGAAAAGACCAGATCCCCCGCTCCGAATTCCAACATCACTTCCAAAAGGGAAAGGGTGCTTCCTAAATTAACATTGTAATAAGCCAGTGGCTTTTCCACAGATTCACCTACTGCCTTGTAGGCGGCAAAATGTATGGCCCCTGAAATGTCTTTCTCCTCCTCAAAAATTTCCCGGAGACGTTGCCTGTCCTCTACATTACCCGTATAGCATTTCACCGGACGTCCCAAAATTTGCTCAAGCCGACCTATCACTTCGGGATTCGAGTTAGAGAAGTTGTCGATGATTACCGGCTCATAGCCTTCCTGTGCAAGTTCAATAACAGTATGTGATCCAATGTATCCGGCACCACCTGTTACCAGTATTTTTTGTGGCATATCAGCGTTTTATATAATGTTCAAAAGTGTTGTGCTCTTTAGCATACAAATCTTCTTTAGAAAGTGTTTTGAAGTAATCATAGGTTATTTTCAACCCTTCACTTCTGGATATCTTTGGTTCCCACCCCAACACTTCTTTGGCTACGGTGATATCTGGTTGGCGCTGTTTGGGATCATCCTTCGGAAGGTCTTTATAAACCACCTTTTGACCAGTTCCGGTAAGTTTTACTATTTCCTCTGCAAAATCACTGATGGTGATTTCATCGGGATTTCCAATATTAACGGGCTGCTCATAATCACTCAATAACAAACGGTATATACCTTCTATCAGGTCATCGACATAACAGAATGAGCGCGTCTGCGATCCATCACCAAAAATTGTGAGGTCTTCACCTCTAAGCGCCTGCCCGATGAAAGCAGGGAGCACCCGTCCGTCGTTGAGCCGCATGCGGGGGCCGTAGGTGTTGAATATCCTGACAATACGTGTTTCCAATCCATGATAAGTGTGGTAGGCCATGGTGATGGCTTCCTGAAAGCGCTTGGCTTCATCATATACACCTCGCGGGCCTATGGGGTTTACATTCCCAAAGTATGATTCCTTCTGCGGGTGTACGGCCGGATCACCATAAACCTCTGAAGTGGATGCCACCAGGATACGCGCCTTCTTCTCTTTGGCCAGGCCTAAAAGATTGTGGGTGCCCAGTGAGCCTACTTTAAGCGTTTGGATGGGTATTTTTAAATAATCTATGGGACTGGCTGGCGAAGCAAAATGCAGGATGTAATCCAACTTGCCCGATACATGCACAAAATTAGAAACATCATGGTTATAGAACTCAAAGTCCTTTTCAGGGAAAAGGTGCTCAATATTGCGTAAGTCGCCTGTAATCAGGTTGTCCATCCCTAACACCCTGTAACCCTCTTTCATAAAGCGATCACAAAGGTGTGACCCTAAAAATCCGGCGGCTCCGGTAATTAATACGGTTTTTTTCATTTATTTAACGTTTTCCCTTCCAATACTGTAGTATGTGAATCCTAAGTCCTTCATTTGTTTTGTCGTATACAGGTTTCTCCCATCAAAAATCACTTTGTTTTTCATTGATTTTGCCATCAGGTCGAAATCAGGGGTGCGAAACACCGGCCATTCGGTCGCTATGAACAGGGCATCTGCTTCTTCCAAAGCAATGTACTCATCATCAGCGAAGGCAATCCTTTCGCTCCATTCTTTTTTCACATTTTCCATGGCTTCAGGATCGTAAGCCACTACCCTGGCCCCGGCTTCCAGTAGTTCGCTTATATTATATAAGGCCGGGGCCTCGCGTATATCATCGGTATAGGGCTTAAAAGCCAGCCCCCAGATGGCAATGGTTTTACCATTCAGGTCGCCGTTAAAATAGTCTTTGATGCGGGGTATCATTCGCGTTTTCTGATCATGATTGATCTCCATCACCGCATTAAGTATCCTGAAATCGTAATCTGCATCTTTGGATGATTTGGCCAAAGCCTGAACATCTTTTGGAAAGCAACTGCCGCCATAACCTATGCCGGCGAATAAAAACCTTTTGCCTATCCTGCTGTCGGTGCCTATTCCTTTTCGCACCATATCGACATCAGCACCGAGCAATTCGCAAAGATTGGCCACTTCATTCATAAAAGTAATCTTTGTGGCCAGGAAAGCATTGGCAGCATACTTGGTAAGCTCAGCCGATTTTTCATCCATAAAAAGGATGGGGTTGCCCTGACGTACCAGCGGTTCATACAGGCGTGTCATTACCTCTTTGGCTCGCGCTGAAGATGTGCCAACGACTACCCGGTCTGGTTTCATAAAATCTTCTACAGCCACTCCCTCCCGGAGAAACTCCGGATTTGAAACGACATCAAAATCAACGGTGGCATGGGCAGCTATACGGGCACTCACTTTGTCGGCAGTACCTACCGGCACCGTACTTTTATCCACGATCACTGCATAATGTTTAAGCAAATGCCCAAGGTCATCTGCTACCTTCAATACATATTGCAGATCTGCTGAACCATCTTCCCCCGGAGGAGTAGGCAAAGCCAGAAATATTACTTCGGCCTCTTCAATCCCTTTGGCCAGGTCTGTTGTAAAATGCAAACGACCCTGTCGCTCGTTACGTTCAAAAAGTGTCTCCAGTCCGGGCTCATAAATAGGAATGATGCCATTGTTCAGGTTCTTTACCTTTTCCACATCAATATCTATACAAGTTACCCGGTTTCCTGTTTCTGCAAAGCATGTTCCGGTGACAAGCCCTACATACCCGGTACCCACTACGGCTATTTTCATCTTCGATTATTTTCCTTGTAAAAAAATGTATTTGTTAATGGCTGGCAAAATTAGCGTTTTTTAATATAAAATATAAATAGTATTTTACATGAAAACTGACAAAGCCATTGCGTTGTTAATCTGAAAGAGTAAACCAGAAGAAATATGTATGTAGAAACCGATGATCAGCGAATGATAGCCCGGATGATCAGGCAATTGGGAGAAAAAGAGATTGTTCCTCACAGGATGTCCTGGGACGAATCGCAGGAATTTCCCATTCCCTTATTCAGGAAATTGGGAACCCAGGGCCTCATGGGTGTTTTAGTACCACAAAAATATGGTGGAAGTGGGTTTGGTTATCCTGAATACGTGACTGTGATTAGTGAGCTCGCCCAACTGGATGGGTCTATTGGCCTTTCTGTTGCCGCCCACAATTCCCTCTGTACGGGCCACATCCTTCAGGAAGGCAGTGAGGCTCAAAAAGAAAAATACCTGCCCAAACTTGCCTCCGGCGAATGGATCGGGGCCTGGGGCCTGACTGAGCCCAATACGGGTTCAGACGCTGTAAACATGAATACCATTGCCATACAAGACGGCAATCATTATGTTATTAATGGGTCAAAAAACTTTATTACTCATGGCAATTCAGCAGATGTGATGGTGGTATTGGCCCGGACGGGTGCTGTACGCGATCCGCACGGCATAACGGCATTAATCGTTGAACGCACTAATCCCGGATTGATCAAAGGGCGTAAGGAGAACAAACTCGGAATGCGAGCCTCAGAGACTACGGAAGTTTTCTTTGACAATTGTCAGGTTCATCACAGCGCTGTACTGGGTAAACCTGGAGAGGGATTTGTGCAAGCCCTTAAATTATTAGATGGGGGCAGAATATCCATTGCTGCGCTGGGCCTGGGAATTGCCCAGGGAGCCCTCAATGCTGCAGTGGCGTACAGTAAAGAAAGGCAACAATTTGGGAAGCCTATTTCCTCCTTTCAAGGGATATCCTTCAAGTTGGCTGAAATGGCTACCAAAGTAGATGCGGCCAGACTACTCATACAACGCGCTGCTTTTATGAAACAGGAAGGCCTTGCTACCACAAAAGAATCGGCCATGGCCAAGTATTATGCAGCGGAAATAGCCGTAGAAGTGGCTAATGACGCCGTACAGGTTTTCGGAGGATATGGCTATACTAAAGATTTTCCCGTGGAGAAGTATTACCGCGATGCCAAACTGTGTACTATTGGTGAGGGGACTACCGAAATTCAGAAAATGGTCATTGGAAGAGAATTGTTGAAAGGTTAATCCTTTACCTTCTCCATAGCAAAATTCTCCGGAAATTTTGGCACGACGTCCTGATAATAGTCATTGATTTCCTGCATGACTTTGTTGACATCACTCAGGTCTTCAATGACGCCTTTTACGCCGATTTCCTTTTTCTGATAATCGAGATACAACAGTACAATGGGCACATTGGCTCTTTTTGCCATGTGGTAGAACCCCTTTTTCCAACGGACAACTCTTTTTCTGGTACCCTCAGGGGCAATAAAGATGTGTATGTTATCCATACTCTTTATCACATCCACGATCTGTCCCACATAATCCGAATTTCTGTTGTTCCGATCAATAGGAATGGCCCGGACAGCCCGCATGATGATGCCCAACGGAAAGGCAAAAAGCTCCTTCTTAGCCAATACATTGTACTTCAACCCTATCTCATTGAGATAAAGCTTGCCTAAAAAAGAGTCCCAGTTGCTGGTATGTGGGGCAAAAATCGTAATGGACTTGGGCAAGTTGGGGAACTCCGATCCTATCTTCCACCCGAATACTTTACTGAATAAAAATCCTGAAAATGTTTTCATAAAGACACAAAGATAAGCGATATTTTTTTCCTAAGTTCCTATTTTAATTGTTTTGATGGCCCTCCATTCAAAAGGATAATTGTAAATAAACCTAAAAATGTTGAGTTTAGACGTCAATTTAACTATAATGAAATGATTCGGAATTTTTTGATCTGTCTACTATTGCCTGTTTCGCTTGTTTTTGGTCAGAAAAAAGAAAAGGTATACGTCTTTTCATATTTTACAGGCAACGGGGAAGATGGACTCCACCTGGCTTATAGTGATGATGGCCTTCATTGGAAAGCTCTTAAAAACGGATCCTCCTTTCTTACACCCACGGCTGGTAAAGATAAATTAATGCGCGATCCCTGTATTATCACAGGGCCTGACGACTATTTTCACATGGTGTGGACCGTGAGCTGGAATGAAAAAGGCATCGGTTATGCCCGATCCAAAGACCTGATCAGCTGGACGGAACAGCGGTACATACCTGTGATGGAACATGAGCCGGGTGCGCGTAATTGTTGGGCCCCTGAGCTGTTTTACGATGAAACGAAAAATCAGTACATGATCTACTGGGCAACCACCATTCCCGGTCGGTTTCCCGAAACAGAGACCGCAGGAGATGACGGGTATAACCACCGAATGTATTATACAACAACGACTGACTTTGAGCATTTCAGTGATACCCGCCTACTCTACGATCAGGGTTTAATGTGATTGATGCAGTGATTGTGAAAACGGGAAAGGATTATACCCTGTTTTTAAAGGATGAAACCAAAGAGCCCGTACAGAAAAACATCCGGATAGCCACCAGTAAATACCTGACCAGGGGCTATTCCAGACCGAGCGAGAAGATCACGACGGATTGGGTTGAGGGACCCACTGTATCCCGTATTGAAAATGAATGGGTCGTTTATTTTGATATGTACAGGGACCATCACATGGGAGCTGTCAAGTCCCCTGATCTGAAGAACTGGGAAGATATTACTAATCAAATCAGTTTTCCGGAGGGTACCCGCCACGGCACAGTTTTTATGGTGGAGGAGTCTTTATTAAAAAAGTTAAAAGCTCTAAAACCGTAATACATGGAAACGGAAAGGAAAAATGTTATCAATTTCAGGACTTCCGGGTATTTTCACTGGCATTATTATATTATCGCTATTATTTTTCTGCCTACAGGTTTGGCATTATTGGTTTCGCAATGGATGATTGGTGTCGTATTACTTGTTCTTAGCATATTGATTCTCACTACCCACTATCGCATGGAGGTCAATTTCAGGAACAAAACATATCACGATCACCTATGGATCCTTTGGATGAAAAAAGGGGAAAAGAAGTCCTTTGAAAAGATTGATTTTCTATTTATTAAGTCTGGTCATGTGAGCCAAAACATGCATTATAAGTCCTTGTCCTCCACGGTTGAAAAAACTGTATATGATGGATATATCCAGTTTTCTGTAAATGACAAGGTACACATGTTGACCAAAGATGATAAGGAGGTATTGTATTATAGGCTGGAAAAGATTGCAGCGCAGTTGGGGGTGGAGGTGAAGGATGTTACTGAGGTTAATTAATGTTTAACCATACATTCGAATTTAACCTCAGGATCATTTTCTGTTGCATTAAATAAAAGGTTATGTACTTCCTGATGTTTTAATCAGACTAAAATTAACAATATCGCTGTTTTTTTTACCCTTATAAAGATTGTTGTCTTCATAGAAATTCCGGAAGTAGTATCCCCGTTTAAAATAATAAGTCCGTACCTTTGCATTTCGTTTGTTTGATTTATGATATGAGAAAGTTTATTTATAAAGTCTTTAACATGAGTACCATGGGCGGACTCATCCTGATTTTTGGAATATCCATCGGGGTGGCTACCTTTTTGGAGAATGATTTTGGTACACTTTCGGCAAAGGCAGTCGTGTATAATGCCGCCTGGTTTGAGGCATTGATGGGCCTGCTTATTGTCAATATGATTGTGGTGGTCTTTTCGCACCGGTTATATAGAAAGGAAAAACTGGTTTCTTTTATTTTTCACGTGTCTTTTATTCTTATCCTGCTCGGCGCGGCCATCACGCGCTTTGTCGGTTTTGAAGGAATGATGCATATCAGAGAGGGTGATGCCTCTAACTTATTTGTTTCTGATAAAACCTATATCAGTGTGCTCGTGACCGGTGAAAATGGTCATGTGGAAGACGACACAGAGGTGATGTTCACTACACTGGGGGGGGCAGATTATGATAAAAACTTTGAAACTACTGACGGTCAGGTGAACGTCAGGCTCACTGAGTTTATTCCCAATGCCAGCTACACTCTGGTAGATGACCCACAGCAGGGCGCTCCGGTACTCACTGTTGTTACAACGAGCAACGGCGGGAGAGTAGATAAACACCTTCGGGCTGGCCAGGCAGAAGTGTTGGGGGGACTATCTTTTGTACTCAACGACACCAGCGATATGAGTCAGCTCCAGATCATTTCCTCTGATTCGGGTTTGATCATGCATTCGCCTGTACCTGTAAGGTTTCTGAAAATGGCAGACCAGAGCATGGGTGAACTGGCCGAAAACCAGTGGCACCCCTTTAAGGAAAGACAACTTTACATCGCAGGAGGAGCTAGCTTTGTCTTTAAAGAATACCGCCCGCATGCCCGGCTTGCCCTCGTATCCGCCGAAGATAAAAATGCTGGTGGGGCTGATGCCGTTAAGTTTGTCGTTTCCAAAGGCGATGTGGAACAAGAAATTACTGTTATCGGTGGAAAAGGCATGAACCAAACAGAAACAACGCTGCAAATAGGCAATACTAATATCAGTGTGGGCTATGGTTCTGTGATGTTACAGCTTCCGTTCTATATCCGGTTAACCGACTTCCAACTGGAACGCTATCCGGGTTCTCAAAGCCCTTCTTCCTATGCCAGTGAAGTAGTGCTGCTTGATGAGTCGCAGGGCATCGAAAAACCTTTTCGCATTTATATGAACAATATTCTGGAACACCGGGGCTTTCGTTTCTACCAGTCATCATACGACCAGGACGAATTGGGCACCGTGCTGAGTGTAAACCACGATTACTGGGGTACTTTCGTCACTTATTGGGGATATTTCTTCCTCTTTGCCGGTTTAATCGCTGTGTTTTTCTCCAAACAAACCCGCTTCGCCTCCTTATCAAAACTGGTTGACCAGGTACACAAAAAAAGGGCTCGTTTAACGACCATTATCGTTTTTCTGCTTTCCTCAACGATAGCCCTGGCTCATGAGGGGGAGATCCCTGTGCCGGATAAAGCACATGCCGAAAAGTTCAGTAGTATTATTTACCAGAGTCCGGGAGGACGCTTTATGCCGGTTAATACCATCTCTAATGAATTACTCCGTAAGGTCGTGAAAAAAGATTCCTGGCAAGGCCTTAATTCAGATCAGGTATTCCTGAGTATGGTTTCACACCCTACGGTATGGCGGGAGGTGAAAATGGTGCTTATAAAAGAAGAAGCCGTTCAAAGATTAGTTGGAGCAGATGGCAAGTATGCTTCCTTTCTCGACTTTTTCACCCCCGATGGTCAGTACAAACTAAAGGAAGCTGTAGACGTCTCCTTTGCCCGCAAACCCTCCGAACGCACAACTTTCGACAAGGAGATTATTGCGGTTGACGAACGCGTCAACATCTGTTATATGACCTACTTTGGGTCATTCATGAAAATATTTCCAATTCCCGGCCACCCTGATTATAAATGGACGAGCCCCATGGAGCGTTTTGAAAACATCAGCCGGAAAGACAGTCTGTTCATCAGCAACACCATGCTCGAATATTTCGATGCCCTCGAGGCTGGCATGTCAGCAGGTGATTACAGCAAGGCGGATGAAATAGTTACGTCCATCAAGGCCTTTCAACGTGAATATGGGGGAGAGGTTTTGCCTTCTGAACGTAAGGTTAAAATGGAAATCATGTACAACAAGTACAATATTTTTAAACGGCTGTACCCTTTTAATATGCTGGCAGGCTTTGCCTTCCTCATTATCCTGTATATACGAATCCTCAACCCAAAAAGGGAACTGCAACTGGCCATTAAAATATTAAAATGGTTGATAACAGCAGGATTTGCTGTTCATAGTTTGGGCTTGATCGCCCGATGGTATATTTCAGGGCATGAACCCTGGAGTAATGGGTACGAGTCAATGATTTACATTGCATGGACCGGTCTGCTGGCCGGACTCATCTTCCAGAAGAAATCACCGATGACACTGGCCGTGACCGCTATTCTGAGTGGAATCATCCTGTGGGTAGCGCACATGAGTTGGATGGATCCCGAGATCACCAACCTGGTTCCTGTTCTGAAGTCTTATTGGCTTGCCATCCATGTAGCCACTATCGTAGCGAGCTATGGATTCCTCGCACTTGGCGCCCTGCTTGCTTTTATCAATCTGGTGAGCATGATTCTCAGAAAT
>Ga0224506_10001762_pt1 | contig 15311 bp, 15 predicted proteins | sample SF_Jan12_sed_USG_2_FD_169108 | JGI IMG/M metagenome (GOLD analysis project Ga0224506, IMG submission 169108) | Sediment microbial communities from San Francisco Bay, California, United States - SF_Jan12_sed_USGS_8_1 | ecosystem: Environmental > Aquatic > Marine > Sediment | place: USA... | reverse complement strand
GGCGATCACTCCGGGATGGCTGAAAAGGGAATGCGAGCTAATAAGTGGGGAAGAGCTTTGAGGAAGAGTGAGTTCTTTCACCAGGAAACTTCCTCCTCTCAGCCCCTTGGAGGAGAGGTATTTTACTCCCTGGAGAGCTGTGTGCATATCGGCCACAACCAGGCAGGAGAGCCATGTATCTAAAAAAGCCTCCACTCCCTTTTCGTAGCGAGGGTCAACATTGATATGGTCGGCGACCAATCCAAGGTGGTCAACGAACTGCTCTTTTTCCAACCCCTTGCGGGAGTCAACATGCAGAGCTTCTTGTTTCTCAAGCTCTTCTAAAGTGTGCAATCGACGGGAGAGCTCCCTTATCTTTGCTTCTCGATTTATCAACCGTCGTTCCTCCCTCACTTGTTCTCTTAGCGTCTCTTCCAGAGTTTGCCTGGTGGATTTCAGTCTCTTCCGAAATTGCTGAAGCTCCTCTTTTTTACAGTCCAACTCCTTCCTTAGCTCGTTTTTCTTATTTCTGAGGGTTCTGAGCTCTTCAGCTATCTTATTCTTTGAGGCAGAATTTTCCTTCAGAAAGGAAAGATTCCTACCTTTATTTTCATTAATCTGGTTGAGCAGAGCCTGAAGTTGATTATATCGCCGGAGATGTGGTAAAGCTTCTTCTTATTATCCTCATCGGAAGCTAATATGCGCTGCCTTTCATTCTTCGACACCTCATACTCTTCAATCAGGGAGGATAATTTCTCCTTTTCAGATTTGAGATGGGACTGGTGTTCACTTTTTTGTCGGATGGTTTCTTTCAGGAGCTCATCTTTCTTTTTTGTCTCATCTTCTATAGTTGACAGCACCGAGTTGCTCTCCTGCAGTTGAGCATGGAGGTTATCTATCTCTGACTGGTAATGGAGTGTATCGCTTCCCAGGGTGGCTTCCTTCAAGCTTTCTTTATGGAGGCTCTCTCGCAATTGCAAGACTTCGTCTTCCAGTTGTTGAATGTCCTGTCTCTTATTTAAAAGTTCAGAATTAATAAGAGAGAGCTGCGAGTTTGTTTTTTCTATCTCTCGACTAATGCTGGACACGCTTTTTAGTAAATCCCCTCGGGAATCGGTTTCCCGATGGAACCTTTTTACCAGGATGGCTCCTTTCATCCTCCACAGTTCATCGCTCAGTCGCTGGTAGCGACGCCCTCTGGCTACCTGACGCTTCAGAGAACTTATCTGATTTTTGACTTCCCCGATTATATCGTTGAGGCGAAGGAGGTTCTGGCGAGCATAGGCAAGCTTGTTTTCTGCTAACTGCTTTTTTAATTTATATTTGCTGATGCCTGCCGCTTCTTCGAGAAGCTTCCTTCTGTCATCAGGATAGGGACTAAGGACAAGCTCTATATCCGACTGGTCGAAAGAGTAATAGGATTTAGCCCCCAACCCGCTGCCCAGCAACTTTTCTTGAATGTCGCGCAAGAGGCAGGGGGTTCCGTTAAGTCGATATTCTGCTTCGCCTAAACGGAAAAGGCGGCGGGTGATTACCAGGTTCTCATGGTCATCGGTGTTCATCTTGAGAACCACCTCAGCCATCCCCAGGGGTTTGCGGTTCTCGCTTCCATTGAAGATCAGGTCTTCCATCTTCTGTACTCTAAGTCGCCTGGTGCTCTGCTCACCCAATGCCCAGTTTATGGCATCGGCTACATTGCTCTTGCCGCAGCCGTTGGGACCCACTATGGCGGTGATTGAGAGGGAAAATGTAAGTCCACTTTTTTAAAAAAGGACTTAAAGCCCCTTAGCTCTATCTTCTCTAACTTCATTGTCGCATACCATTATGCAGAATAATAGGGTCAAGGACGGACAGTTGTCAACTTAAATTTCATAAAATCCTACCATATAATATTCAAAAAGTAAAGCAGAAAATACTAAAATAAGTGGTTATTAATATAGATAATACAATATATAGTGTAATCCCGCATTTAGTGCTGAGGGCAAATTATCTTGACAAACGGGGGGTAATTAATTACACTTTAAATAAATCAGGGAGGCCGGCGTAGCTCAGCGGTAGAGCAGCTGATTCGTAATTAGCAGGTCAGGGGTTCAAATCCCCTCGCCGGCTCTTTTATTTTCAACAACTTCGCAAAGCGCCTTACTTGGTGGTTTTACATCTGATATTAGAAATTTATCTATATGAAAAAAGAGGCGGCTGTTTCTTTAATTCTTTTGACCAACCGTCCCTTATTAGGAGAACCAGCTTTCCCAACAGAGAAAAGAGTTATCGTCTATAATTTTACTTTGCCGTCTTGGAATATACTGCTTTCAGAGCCTCGCCTATGATGTCGGAACAGCTCTGCAGATGAGCACGAGTCATCAGGTCAGCATTGGGATATCTGCTCAGGTAATCCTTGATGCCTTTGTCCAGTTCCTTGAGCTGATAGCGGCAGACAGCAATCACATCGTGGGAGGTGGCGGGGGGAGGATTCAATACGAAATTGGTAACTTTATTCAGGTATTCCCTCTGGAGAATTCTGCGATAATTTCCTATGGGCTTTCCCTCTTTCAACTCCTGCCAAATGGCGGAATAGAGCTCGCTGAGGTAATCGCTCAGGATTAATTTCTCCCCTTCGGTTCTGCTCTCGTTATCCTGAATCCGCTAAAGCCTCATGGGATCGTAAAGCATAGAAAGGATGCGCTGATAGAACATCTGCAGATAAGAAGAAATAGAGAAGTCGAGTCTGAATCTTCCTTCGTTTATGGCTCTAATTAACTCATCCAGGTAGAGAAATTCAAAGAAGCGTTCAATCTGCAGCTTCTGGATGAACACCGGGTCAAAGGCGAAAGCATCGGAACTCAGGAGGTGAGCCTTGATAATATCAAAAGCGTGCCTCTGTTTTTCGTATTCAACTACTTTAAAGGGAAGAGCCTTGCCCAGGTCTCCCACATGAACCCGTGTGTGGTAGATGCCCCCAATCCACTTTACCTATCGGCTCATAGCTCGGAAATACCTGAGCAGGCTGGTTTCGAAGGCTCGCCGCAAATAGACATAGCTTTTTCCTTCAAATAGTGCTCGATCCTCAAACTGCTGCCACAGGTCTTTGATGTGGTTCACTTCCTGCTCGGAAAAGGCAAGGGGGTCATCACCGAGGTCATAGGTGACGCACATGGGGTCGATGCTGGTAGAAAATCTTCCGTAATCATAAACGTCGTGGTCGGTTCCGTAGATTAACTCCGGTTCGGTTGAGCGAGAGGCTATCTTATTGAGCACCGGCAGCTCATCCTCAGGGGTATCCCCCTCTATGGGGGTGTAGCCATATTCTATCGCCCAGTAATCCCAGCCGCCAATGGTCTTCTGGTAGTAGTCCCCTTGCTTTACTCCCTTAGGAGCTACATTGGAAGGGAGATATTCCATAATGGAGTTTCCGATAGACTCCTTAGCGGTAACCTTGGTGTTGTGGAGGTCCTGGAGGGCGATGGTGGTGGAACTGAATGGCTTCTTTTAACGATTGCTTGCATTCTGGCGTCAGATCGAAATAGGTCTTCCGGCGTCCTCCCTTTTTCGGAGTGGGGTCGCCCAGCCGTTTTCGGACAAATCCCTTGAAGTCCAGCTGCCTCAAAAGCCCGTCGAGGGTGCCGTAGGTGTAATTCTTGCCGGAATCATCTCGATCTGTTTGCGAATCGTGACGCCGTACGCATCTTGACCGATGCGCCAAATCGCAAGCAGAACGATTTCTTCGGCTTTGCTTAGCTCTTGCATTCGGACCTCTGTGGTATATTTTTGCGTTTCACAAATAAATATACGTAAGGTTATCTAAAAGGTTTTCAGAAAAATAATATTATGATGAACTGCTTTTATAGTGAAAGCGTTCGCCATAATCCTTCGTAAAGCCTAATTTTAGTCCTGTATACTTTTTCATAAACTCTTGTTCGGCTTGCAGTGTAAAACGAATCTGCCCGATAGGATTCAGGAAAACCGCTTTTGGTTTGAACTTGGATATTGCCTGATCAACAAGAGTCGTATCGTTCCCCTCGGGTCGCATTTGAAGGAAAGCCAAATCGCAATCCTGAAATTGCTTCTCTAAAAAATCAAGACTTTCGGAATACTCATCCATTTTCGCAGAAGGAAATCCTGCATAGAAAATGGTCACGCCATCCACTTTGATGAAATAAGACAGCCATCCCATCCCGTCTTTATTGTGTTCTTCTGAATAGGCAATATCGACATCCTGGACACGAATATTCCCCTTACCGCTCATGTAAATCTCATTGGTGTTTCCCTGAATAGCGTCACCCTTGTAATGAATGTATGTGATGTTCTCAAATGAATCCTCCATTCCATGGATAAACGCCTTCTCGTTCGCCTGGGCATGATAGGCTGTATAAATTGCCAGAATATTCTGTTCAGCTATTTCATCCGCTGAAATAAAACCATTGGCCAGCAAGGGCTGATCGGGCTTTCGGCTGTGTTCTTCGTAGTCAAAAACGAGGAGATGGTTTTTTGTTTTGACAGCCCATCCTCTGGTGGCTAATTTCCAGATGTATGCTTCCCCAGACTTCATTCCTTCCTTGAGATACCGGAAATTACCGTAATTTTCTTCGATTTCCTCAGCTTTTGCACCGGCTGCTGTCAAAAGTCCAGCCACAGACTTGTTTCCGTGTTTCGCCGCATACTGAAGAGCGGTCTTCCCATAAACGTCTTTAGTCCTGACATCAATACCATGACGAATGAGAAGGTCAGCGATAATCCCGTATCCTTTGATGGCTGCAATATGCAGCAAGGTTCTGTTGGTCTCTTTTTCAAGAACCTGGACATCTGCACCCTTTTCCAGCATCAATTTAACGGCTTTACTGAATCCTTTTTGAACTGCCGTGAGTAGCGGCGTGTCTCCGGTTAACGCCTTTGTGTTGCCATCCGCGCCACTCTCCAAAAGCAGAACCGCAACAGCCTCGGCTTCCCTGTTTCCACCTAATAACCCCAGTTGAAGGGGTGTGTTTCCAAAGCGGCCTTTTGTATTCAGCTCGGCTCCTTCTTCGATAAGAAGTCTGGCCGCATCGAGCCACCCGGAGAGAGCTGCCTGATGCAGAGGTGACCAGCCGCGTGCATGAGAAGTCGTATTTATGTCCGCTCCGGCATCGATGATGGATTTCATGACTTCTGTGTTACCGCTATACGCCCCCCGATGAAGCGGAGTACCCATATTTCCTTTTCTGTTCACATCGGCTCCTTCGGCAATCAACAGGTCAACCATTTCCTTATGGGCAGATTCCGCTGCAGAATGCAAAGGAGTATATGAAGACGTTTCATACCCGTTCACATCAGCTCCTCTTTCAAGGAGAAGTTTTGCTAACTGTATATAATTTTCACTAGCTGCGTAGTGTAAGGGAGTCCTGTCCCATTGATTTCTGGCATTCACATCCGCTCCTTTATCGATTAAATAAGCGACTACTGGAAGGTGACCATTCGATGCGGCGATGTGCAACGGAGTGCTCTTCCTCTCATTGAGAGCATGTATCAATTCCGGATTCTGTGCGATAAGTTTTTTAACTTCACCAAAATCTCCTTTTGCTGCTGCGGTATGAATGTCTTGGGCATTGGCTGTTAAAGAGAAAATAAATCCAATCAATAGAAAAGCGAATGATTTTTTTGAAAAATACATCATTCCCTCCTTAGGTGATGAATACTTATGTTTCAAATTTTTCTGCTTAAGATGTTCATTAACTTTAGGCTATCTGTTTGGCGAGGTGATGAACACATTGCCGAGCAAGATATTGTTGACTCATAATAGCGCATTTTATTGTTTAATCCCTTGCGGTTTTAATTTTTCAATGATTTTTGCATCCACCCAGTAAATATCGCCCTTATTTGTATAGAATAGATATTTCCCATCAGGTGAGACCATAGCCACGCCTCCCTCTCCTGTGTATCTTTTCATCGAAACAGGCTGGCTCCACTCATTCATATCATTCCTGAATGATACATACAACCCTGGCCCCTCATTCCCAGCAAATGAATCAAAGATCAAGTAGCTTTCATCGGGAGCAACATAGGGATGAGCTTCACTACCTGTATTTATGGGTGCGCTCAACTTTTCGAAGTCTGAATATTTACCATTGATCAGCCTAGCTTTTAAAATACCGCCACGTTTCTCAGCATCGGTTGTGTACACTGTACCCTCATGAGTAAAGGAAAAATACAAAGATTTTCCTGGATTGAATGGCGGGCCTAAATGCTTAGCTTGGTCCCATTTTTTATTTCTTTTTTCTGACATCCAGATGTCTGCTGTCATCTCATCACTTCCGGGTACAGGTCTGAACGAAACAAAATAAACTTTTATACCGTCAGGAGAGATACAAGGTTCCATATCAGAGTATTGTCCAGAAAACGGTGCAACAATAGGTTCTCTCCACCCATCTTCATCTTCGTAGATGTACATGATTTTTTGAACACGCTCTTTTTTCTTCATTCTTGTGAAGAATATTTCTTTACCGTCTGGTGAGAAACATATCCCATATTCATGATCCTGAGTAGAGACAATGCCTTTAGCAAAGACCTCCGGCGTCATCCCCGGTGGTTTCTGGCCGAGATATTTTCCTGTTAGAACCGGAAACTCAGCCGTTTTTTGCTGCGGATAAATTGATTTATTTATGCCATCGCTTAATAAAGTTATTATTATCAAAAAAAATGCAATATACTTCCACTTCATTTAAGGCCTCCTTTAGTTATTAATTCCATCTGATACCTCTGATTTATCTTACTTCATGTATTTAGGTTTCAATTCTTCAAGGAATTGAGCGTTTACCCAGTAGATATTTCCATAAAAGTGTTCCATGCTCTCATTGTTCAAGCTTGAAGGTCTATTGCTTTTGAAGAATAAATATTTACAGTCTCTTGAAACAAATGGAAAGCTTTCACTGTATCTTGTATTGATTTTCTCACCAAGATTTTGAGGTTTTCCCCAGGTTTCATTCTCATTCCGGAAAGTAACGTAAAGATCCATCATCCCGTATCCGGTTTGATCTGTCTATGACATGAAAATGATATAGGTTTCATCCGGTGAAACAACTGGATAACCTAATCTCCGGTTTCCAATTACATGAATATCAAGTTTTTCGGGTTCTGAATATTTCCCATTAACATATTCTGATCGATACATCCTATTTTTACTTCCAAACATCGTCGTAAAATACAGAGTTCCGTTTTTGGTAACAGAGACGCCATCCTGGCGTTTTTGAAAATTAATCAATGGTCCAAGATTTTTTGGCTCTGACCATCCAGTTGATGTTTTATCAATTTCCATTTTATATTTTTTATGGAAATTATAACGCCATATTTGCTCCTTTTTTGGCATTTGCCGTGCCAAAATATCATTTTTTTTCTATCTTGTCAAGCAAAGAAGTTTTTTATATACCTCAAACTTCCCCCTCCATATTTAATTAGCTTTATATTAATGGGATAGCAAGACTGAATCCCATTTATTCACATTTCTCATTGTATTATAGAGAATATCTAAATCTAACCGTAATGAATTGCAAAAATAGACAGAAATAATGGCGTGGAATGTAATATTTAATGTCCTTTGCTAGAATTGAATAATGGAGTGAAATAAGTAATCAACCGACATATGATTAAAGTCTAATTAATCAGTTCGGGTGCATTGATCAGCTTAGTACGACTAGGTTATCTCACTCACTTATGCCCTGAAGAGTTAGAGGTGCCGTTTGTGTGATAATTAATAAAATTAAGCACTTAACGCGACCCGGGTTCAGCGGCACGGCCAGCCAAGTCGTTGCTGAAGATGGAATTAGAAACCAAAAGAGTGACAAAACTTTACCAGTTAAATTAAATGGTCGAGAAACAATAGAATAGCTTACCGTCTATCAAGCTTAAAAGTGAAACCAAAGACTTAAGGCGACGTCCGGGTGCAAATTTTCTGTCGTCAGAAAACCGCAGGTTCTCAAGCCTTCTCGCTAAAAAGCATGTATCCCATCCAGACCAAACTCACCGACGCAAGTACCCCACCAATTGTGCGTAAGATGAAGGGAGGAAAAAGGATACCCGAAGCCAACAGCATCCCAATGGTGAACAGAATAGCACTCCATTTAGGAAACACGCCTGCACGTATCATGGCAATACCAAACATGATGAATCCCAGGGGATTTAGATAAATCATCACGTCATGGGCAAACGAAAACAGTGGGTGAGTAAACATTGGTCCGCTGAAGTCAATCAGGGCTGGATTATGAATAGCAAGACTCGGCCAGACAAATGCCATGTCGAATTGTATGCCCGCATAGAAGAATGAATCAATAAACACAAGCACGAAACCGATCAGCCCCAAGAGTCCAGCTTCGTTGACCTGCTTTGTGTATAACCCTAACAAAGCCAGCGGAATTAGAACTGTAAGAACAAACGCGAGCACACTAAGGAGCGGCCATTCATTATCGAGGACCCAATCGAGCATAGGTTTGTCTGTAGGTAGAAGCAATGACGGAAATATCCCAAGTAGGAGCAACAGAACGCCCACCAGGATTAAAACGAGTCCGCTCCAACGAATCAATCTATTAGCTAACATGGCAAACCTCCTCTCATTAACAGTGATTATGGCTTTAAGTAAAATAGCGGAAAATATTTAAATATACGTCCCCGAAATTACCCATTCGCAGAATTGCGGAATTTCCAAATTATAAATATAATCCATTACTGCATGATACCATAACTTGCCAAGAAATCTAACACGATGAGTGTATCCACACCAGCGTGGAACAATGCCGCACCCAATATACTACCGGTCTTTTGTATGATATACGCCCATAAAAGCCCTAAGAAAAATGTCGCTATTAAAAATATTGACAGATTCGGTGTAAATGTAACCTGGAGATGAGCCAGTGAATAAATGAGCGCCGTCAAAAGAATCGATAATTTAGCTCCCACAAAAGGTTCAAATCTCTTTAAAAATAATCCCCTGAACAACAGCTCTTCCATAAACCCATCTGCCAGAGCAATGATTATTATTGATGGTGTCAAAGAGATAAATGTTGCAAAGCTTATATTCTGAATTGAAGTGAGAAAAAGAGTGACTAAAAACAAACCCGAAAAAGATATCACCCCGATGATAAGCCCTAATCTAAGATTCCCCTTTGTCATATAAATAGAGGCTCTATCATCTCTGGAAATTTTGATCAACGCCATAATGCAAACAATTATTACCAAGTCCTCTAATAACTTATCTATCGTGATGCCATTCAGAGTGTTGATTTTTAGATTAAGGATTCGTAGCCCCCAATTACTTAAATATAAACTCAGGAAAATAGCCACAGAAGCAACGAAAAAGGCAAAGAAAACCTTCCAATACTTCTCAAGATGTTTATTTCGGTAGAGAAGCATTGAAGATGCTAAAAATATGATGACAAGTCCTATTTTTAAAATGAGTCCAACTTTTTGGGGTATCGCGTCTGTGAAGGTCAAGTTAATAAAAAAGACAAGTAAACCGCATATCAGAAAAAGCATGAATACACCAAAGCGAAGTAGCTTTTTATTTTTAGAAATACTATTGTTTTTCATGTCTAATCTCCTCTTTTACTATTTAATAAAACAACTACTCCCTTGTTTGGCAACATTTTTGTCATTTAACGAATCCCGAAAAGGAAAAGTTCCATAAATTATACAAAAAATAGAAGTGAATGCAAACAATTTTCCCTTAGTTCTGCTTAAAGCATGTATGGCCACATGTTGGCTATCAAGATAAACCTCTTAATTAGAGAATTTAAAGGTATTGAATAATAATTTAAGTAGTGGTAAAATTTAATTGATGGAAGAGCGACTTATAGTATTCACCGACCTGGATGGAACATTTCTCGACCATCATACTTATTCCTTTAGTGCCCTGGAAGCAATCCTTGTTCGTCTTAATAAATTGGAGGTGCCTTTGATATTCTGCTCCAGCAAAACCAGGGCTGAGATAGAGGCTGTGCGTCAGAAATGCAGCAATTCCCACCCGTTTATCTCCGAAAATGGAGGAGGAATTTTTATCCCGGAAGGCTATTTCCCCTTTCCCATTCAAGGAGGCATGCGTCAAGGCGAATATGTGGTGATCAAGCTGGGAGCACGCTATGCCGAGTTGATTGCAACGCTCAGACAGACATCGGTTAACACCGGGACATCCATTCGTGGCTTTAACGATATGACCATAGAAGAGGTTGCCCGGGAATGTAATCTCTCAGATGCAGAGGCACGGCTCGCCAAACAAAGGGAGTTTGATGAGCCTTTTTATCTGTTGACTCAGGATGTGGAGGCTGAGAGGCGAATCTGTAAGGCTATTGAGCAGTCGGGATATTACTGCACCCGTGGAACTCGTTTCTTTCATATCCTGGGAAAAAGCGATAAGGGAAAAGCTGTCCGACTTCTCATGTCCTTTTTTCGCAAGGTGAAAAGCTCGTTGGTGAGCCTCTCTTTAGGCGATAGCCAGAATGACCTGCCAATGCTGAAGGAGACAGATTATGCCTTTTTAGTGCAGAAAGGTAATGGTGAATATGACCGAGAGGTTCTAGAGGAAATACCCAACATAACTCTGGCACCCGCTCCCGGTCCTCAGGGGTGGGCTTATGTGATGTCTCATTTTCTTGAAAAGCTTGCATTTAGTTGAAAGTTGTGCTTTAATAACTCCCTTAAAGGAGAAAGTATGAAATTCCACACAGCACTCCGACCCTGGGCCATCAGGCGTCTGGAAAAGATTGAGCATATCAATATGGTGGTGGGAATTCCCTGCTACAACAACGACTCTACCATCGAACATGTGATCGATATGGTGAGCGAAGGAATTGCCAAATACTATCGGGACTTGCAGGTGTTAATTATGGTGTCGGATGGCGGCTCCACTGACGACAGCAGAGAGCTTGCCAGGGAAAAAACTGTTCATCCTTTCATAGAAAAGATAGTGACCATCTACCGCGGAGTCCCCGGTAAGGGTACTGCTATCCGCATGATTTTCGAGACAGCTTCTTTCCTGCAATCCAGGGTATGCGTTATGTGCGATGCTGACCTCAGAAGTATCACCCCGGAGTGGGTTAAAGCCCTGGCAGACCCCGTCCTCCGCCACAGGTACGATTTTGTGGCCCCTATTTACTCCCGCTACAAATACGATGCCACCATTACCAACATTATCGCTTATCATCTGACCCGGGCTCTGTTTGGCAAGCGAGTGCGCCAGCCGATAGGAGGGGATTTTGGGCTTTCCAAAAGTATGATCAACTTCTACTGTGGGCAAGATGTATGGACGACCGACATTGCGAAGTTTGGGATTGACATCTGGATGACGACCTCAGCCATTATGGAGGAGGTAAATATCTGCCAGACCTATTTAGGAACCAAAGTCCACGATGTTAAGGATCCCGTTGAAAGCCTGGGACCAATGTTCAGGCAAGTAGTGCACACCCTTTTTCAATTGATGGAAGACTATTCGGATAAATGGCGTAGAGTTGAAGGGAGCACTTCTACCCCTACTTGTGGTAAAATTATTAACAAGGAGCCTAAAGCTTTTACAGTGGATTTGGAGGCAATGATTGATAACTTCAAGGAAGGCTTTAAGAACCTCTCATCTCTGTGGGAAAATATTATAAATCCTCAGAGCTTTGCGGTTATCCGAAGTTTGGCCAAGCAGGAGGGTGATAATTTCAGCCTCCCTACCGAAGATTGGGCAAAGATTGTCTACGATTTTGCAGTGACCTTCCATCGATGGAAGAGAGACAAAGGAAAACTGGTAGATACCATGCGCCCCCTCTATTATGCTCGGATAGCCTCTTTTATTAATGACACCAAGGATATGAGCACTCAACAGGCTGAGGAGGTGGTGGAAAAACAAGCCCAAACCTTTGAAAAATTAAAACCCTACTTATTAGAAAAGTGGGATAAAAAATAGCCACTTTATGTTGATGGAAAAAAGTTAATGAAGCCATTGAATATCGTATTTGCATCCTCCGAAGTCACCCCTTTTGCTAAAACCGGGGGATTAGCTGATGTCTCGTCATCTCTGCCCTCTGCTATGGCCTCGCAGGGGCATCAGGTGCAAATAATCATGCCTATGTACCGCTCAGTGATTGAAGGTAACTTCAAATTGAAGCTAATGGAGAGTTCCTTAGAAATCCCTTACCGAGGGCAACTATTAAAGGCTAAAGTCTACCATTCAAAGATAGGAGCCAATCTCCTTATTTACTTCATCAGGCGGGACGAATTCTTTGACCGCAGCGGGTTATATCGGCTTCCAGAGGGGGATTACTTCGACAATCCCGATAGATTTATCTTCTTTAGCCGAGCGGTTCTCCATGTAACCAAACTGATTGGCTTCCAGCCCGATATTATCCATTGCAACGATTGGCAGACCAGCCTGATTCCGGTTTATCTTAAGAGCTTATACAATGACGACCCGTTTTTCCGCTTTACTCGAACCATCTTCACCATCCATAATCTGGCGTACCAGGGCGTTTTTCCAAAAGAATATATGGATGTCAGTGGATTACCCTGGGAGCTTTTCTCCATAAAGGGAATCGAATACTATGGGAAGATGAATTTTATGAAGGGTGGAATTATGCTCGCCGACATAATTTCCACGGTGAGCGAGAGATATGCCCAGGAGATCAGAACGCCAGAGTTCGGGTATGGTTTAGATGGCGTTCTCAGGGATAGAAGCGCAGACATCTATGGAGTATTGAACGGGGTTGATTACAGTGAGTGGAACCCAGAAACTGACCCCCATATTGCTGCCAATTACAGTGCAAAGGACTTATCAGGGAAGCAGAAGTGCAAAGAAGCCTTGATGAAGATTCTCAATTTGAAAGGGTCCCAGCATTATCCTATAATAGGAATGATCACCCGTCTTGCAGATCAGAAAGGGTGTGACCTTCTGGCTGAAGCAATAGATGAACTGATGAAGTTAGAGCTCTTCCTGGTATTATTGGGTCAAGGAGAGGAAAAATACGAGAAACGCTTCTTAGAAGAAGGGAAAAAACACAGGGGTCGCTTTGGAGTTAAAATCGCTTTTGATGGTGTGCTTGCACACCACATCGAAGCTGGTGCTGATATGTTCCTTATGCCTTCTCGCTATGAACCCTGTGGTCTGAATCAAATGTATAGCTTGAAATACGGAACTATACCCATTGTCAGAGCCACCGGGGGATTAGATGACACTATTAAGGAGTTCGATCCCGAGACTGAAAAGGGGAACGGATTTAAATTTGCTGAGTACTCCTCAAAAGCGCTCATAGAAAAGATTAAGAAAGCCCTGGTTGTATATCAGAATAAAGAACTCTGGCTGAAATTGGTGAAAAATGCGATGAAGGAGGATTTTTCCTGGGAAAGGTCAGCCCTCAAGTATCAAGAGATTTACTACCAAGCCCTCTCCAAAGTATGAGTTTAAATTAATATCTTCCTTTTTTAAATCCTGCCTTATCTACTGAATGTAAGTGTTACCTCCGATAGACCGCTACTTCTTCAGCCACCAGGTAATATCTATGTCAGCAAAAATCCCGTCTTTTTCCTCGCATGCCCTGAGGAATTGCTCCCCCTCCTGCCCCAGCTTCCCCGTTTCTTCAATTTCTTCCAACAGCCGGCAAAGCTTCTGAAAGTTATCAAAATGCAAGCTCACCCGCTCCTCAGCGTAATCTCTGGCACTCCAGGTGGTTATCAGGAACTGCCAGTCTGAGCTCTCCAGCAGCAGGAGCTCACGAGCAGCCTGTGCTAAAATTCTGCCTGCTATCTCGCTCCCTTTATGGTGCCACTGCTTCACCAGCTGGAGAAATTTCTCCTCCGCTTTATATATTTTTTTCCAGGTCCAGCTGTTCTGTTCATTGAGCCATATATAGTGAAATCCACCTTCCCCCCATGAACCTTCGGGCAGAGTTATAATTTCTCCCTGGGGTGAGTTTTCTAAATAGCTACTGCAGGTTAAGGGGCTAATCTCATGGTCTTTACTCATCATCTGAAAGAGAGAGTGGAGCCATTGACACCCCTCAAACCACCAATGCCCGAAGAGTTCCGAGTCGAAGGGGGCGGTCAGCACCCCTTGCTTCCCTGTTTTATGATGATGCTCAAGGAGAGCATTTTTTACCAGCCGAAAGAAGTGGTCAGCCTGCTCCTTTACCACAGAGGGGACTCTTTCAGGGTAATACTCCTCTTTATCTGCCAAATCGGCTTTATAATCGATAACCCTCCAGTAGCGTAGCCCACCGGGATGGTGCTTTTTATGAAAATCGAGATACCAGCTATTGCCTGGATAGCCCCATTGCCCGCTCCAGACCTGAAGGCTGGTCTGAGGCTCGCGGGTGAATACCGCCACCGCCTCTGGAGAGGTTCCTCCCTGGAGGAAATAGATGGAGTAAGGGCTTTTCTCCTTTTCTTCCTTAATAGGTTCATAGCTGGTGGAGAACCTCTTCCACAGCTTCTGCAGGGCTTTAAATCGCGAGAGATACATCCCTATGGCTTTGCCTCCTCGTAGCATATGGTTATCGATTATGAAGTATTTAATCCCTGCCTCTATAAGAAATTCTTCCAGGCCCTTTCTCATCCGGACTCTTTTTCTCTGTTCGTGAACCGGAAAGCCCCATTTATATCCCGGGCGATACGCGCACTCTGGCAGCCAAATTCCCCTGGGCGGTCTTCCAAAATGGCGACGATAACTCTGCACCCCTTGCTTAATCTGAGCATGGACACACTCGTCAAAGCCGAGCAGAGGCAGGTATCCGTGAGTAGCAGCAGAGGTGATAACCTCTATACTACCATTATCCTGCAGAGTTTTAAAAGCGCCGATTAGGTCTCTGTGGAAGCGGCTCTCAAAGCTTTCTCCCATTTGGGAATAAAACTCCACCCACCTCTCCGCCAGAGCAGCCTTATGCGCCTCTCCATATCTTTTGAAGTCGGATGCGTTCTGGCGAGCGTAAGAGAGCTTATCTTCTGTGTAACTCTGCAAGCCTTTGGCAAAGTGGGGATGGCTTAGCTGCTCGCATAAGATAGGGGTTAGGCTCAAGGTTGCCTGGGGGTTTACCCCCTCTTCTGCCAGGTCGTAAAAGGTGTTAAGCAGAGGGAGGTAGCTTTCCACGGTAGCCTCATAGAGCCAGCTCGTCCCGTGAGGCCAGTCCCGCTGCCCTATCACATAAGGGATATGACTATGCAAGACTAGAACGAAATAACCCTTCTTTTTTTGCTTCATGGTTGGGCGAAGCATTTACACATTCATTGGTTAATTATTCAATCGTTACTTCGCGCAGATATTGCGCTGCCAATTCGGGGGTGCTTGGATTTATGTAAAAACCGCTTCCCCATTCGAATCCGGCTATTCACACCAGGCGGGGGATGAT
>Ga0224506_10001761_pt1 | contig 15316 bp, 13 predicted proteins | sample SF_Jan12_sed_USG_2_FD_169108 | JGI IMG/M metagenome (GOLD analysis project Ga0224506, IMG submission 169108) | Sediment microbial communities from San Francisco Bay, California, United States - SF_Jan12_sed_USGS_8_1 | ecosystem: Environmental > Aquatic > Marine > Sediment | place: USA... | reverse complement strand
TCCCGCTGGAATGACAACCGGGCTATCTAATCCGCTATGCATTCCAAAATTCATTCCATTTATTTCTCCCTCAGTACAACCACAGCTAGTTATCGCTGATAAAATTATTGTTTCTTGGTCTCCTGTATTTGTAACTGTAAATTCTGTTGATACTTTTCCGCTAAAAATATCTATATCACCAAAGTCGTGCATATCTCGGTCTACGGTAATTATCGAGTTGTTTGTTTCGCTGATTTGTTCGATTGACGCTGTTTTTGGTTTTGCGATTAGAAAAATAACAAGGATTATTGCTATGGCTATTATTGTTAGTGTAATTAATTTTTTCATATTATTTGTGATTATATTATTAATGTATTGTAAATTATTTTTCTTCGTCTATGTTTACCTGGATTGTTATCTCTGCTTCTGGTTGATTTGGGTCATTTGTTGGTATAAATACAGTGCGTTTAAATATTCCCTGTGGTTCTGCGTGAAAATCAGGATCAAACACAACCGTTAGCACAGCAGTTTTTCCAGAATCAATTGATGTTGATGAAATAGCCGCCGATGTACACCCACAGCTGGTTGTGATTGTTCCTATTTCCAGAGTCTCTGTCCCTGTGTTTTGAATTGCGAATTCTTTTTTCACTGTTCCACCAGATTTTGGAATAGTTCCAAAATCGTAAAACGAATTTTCTATATAAATTTCTGCACTATTTACATTGGAGGCCTCAGTTTTTTCTTCTGTAATTTTTTCTATGTATTCACCGATTTCCGTAAATGGATAATTATCTTCTTGCCAATGAATCATCCCACCAGCGGAGCTTTTTATATTTGTATATCCCAAAGATTCCATAATATCGTATGCAATCTTACTACGCCCTCCGCTACGACAATATAAAATAATCTCAGAATCTTTTTTATCTTGCCCTAGCCCGATATCATCTAGCGTTTGTTGAGACAATTCATCTACGGGTAGTAATAATGCATTTTTCAAGTGAACTTCAGAATATTCTTGTGGGCTGCGAACATCCAGTAAAATAATATTTTCTCCATTTTTTATTTTTTCTGCCACATCTCCTGGATAGATTTCATGGAGAGATGTTTGTTCATCTTCGTGGTGGTAATCCATATTCATATTTTGCGGGTTTCTCATTATTAATATTATTACAATAATAAAACTGGCTAAAACTATTAATCCGATTATGTTGGTGTTTTTCATATAATTATTTTTTCTTTGCTAATTTATAAACTTTCATAATCTCATTTACCGCCTTTTTTTGACCACTATGTTTCATTTGGTGTGTTACATGCTGTGTCAGATGGTTTTCCAGCATTAAATCTTCGAATGATGCCAATGCCTTGCGAACCGCCGAAGCTTGTATGATGACATCAATACAATATTCTTCATCATCTATCATTTTTTGTAGCCCACGAATTTGTCCTGCTATTCTATTGAGTCTGCTAGTTGTCTTTTTTTTGATTTCTTTTTTCATAAATATAATAATATACCCCCGGGGGGTATATGTCAAAAATATATTCACATAAATTAAACGGCTCGCGTAGCGAGCCGTTTTTAAAGATGAAAATCACTGTTTTTAATCAAAAGGTATGTTGCATTCCTCGAAACAGTGGGCGCCACGGTTTATGGTATAAATTCTTTCTCGCCCGCGGTCTTGTGAAAAAACAGCATTCACAGAGCGTAATATGTTCAAATGGTGAGTTATTGTTGGTTGTTTTAATAGCATTAGGTTTGTTATTTGCTGGACCGTTAGACCCTCTTTTTCTTTGGCTAGTATATATACCATCTTGTAACGCGAAGGTACACTGACGACTTTAAAGCAATCTGGACACAAATCTTCGGTTTTTTTGGTGATTTTCCCCATATTTTATTCATAGATGAACGTCTATGTTATAATGACATTTCCATTAAATACATTTATTAATATAACAGAAAATTACTATGTCCCCAAGAGCAAAAACCCCAAAAAAAGCGATAACAACTATTGTTAAAAGAAACGGAGAAGAACAATTGTTTGATTCACAAAAAATTAAATCTGCCATAGCCAAGGCCGGCAGGGCAACACAAGAGTTTGATGAATCTATTGCGGAAAAACTAACACAAGAAGTTTTGGGTAAAGTTGCAAAAGAATTATCAGTGCCTCCGCGCGTAGAAGACATTCAAAATATGGTTGAACAGGTTTTGATGGAAAGTCCGTATAAAAAAACTGCTCGTGCTTATATTTTGTATCGTGATCAGCATAAAAAAATTCGTGATATTACTAGTGCCTCGAGCGTAGAGTTGATTGACTCCTATCTTGATCAAATGGATTGGAAGGTTCGTGAAAATAGCAACATGGGGTACTCATTGCAAGGTCTTAATAATTATATTTTTTCAGAAGTCAGCAAGGTTTATTGGCTGAACAAAATTTATCCAACAGAAATTCGCAAAGCTCACAATGGTGGTGATTTACATGTTCACGATCTTGGCACGCTATCAATTTATTGTGTTGGCTGGGATTTGATGGATTTGTTGCTCGAGGGTTTCAAAGGTGTCGCCGGGAAAACAGCGTCATCTCCGGCTAAACATTTTCGAACTGCTTTGGGGCAAATGGTGAATTTTATGTATACACTACAAGGCGAGGCTGCAGGGGCAATAGCATTTTCTAATTTTGATACACTGCTGGCTCCGTTTATACGCAATGATAACCTTACCGAGGCCGAAGTAACCCAAGCAATGCAAGAATTTATTTTTAACATGAATGTCCCAACACGTGTTGGGTTCCAGACTCCATTTTCTAATATAACTTTGGACCTCACTCCATCTCCAAACTTCAAAGATCAAAAAGTTATAATCGGCGGAAAAGAACAATCTGAAACATACGGAGAATTCCAAAAAGAAATGACCATGTTGAATGACGCTTTTTTCAAGGTAATGGCAAAGGGTGATTCCGAGGGTCGTGTATTCACATTTCCTATTCCAACAGTAAACGTAACCAAAGACTTTGATTGGGAAAACAAAGATTTGGCGGGGTTGTGGGATATTACCGCAAAATATGGAATTCCATATTTCAGTAATTTCATTAATTCAGACATGAAACCAGAAGACACTAGGTCTATGTGTTGTCGTCTGCGTTTGGATCTGGACGAGCTAGACCGTCGTGGTGGCGGACTCTTTGGGGCAAATGCACTGACGGGGTCTGTTGGGGTGGTTACCATAAACATGCCACGTATTGGTTTTACATCCAACGGAGACACAAAATTATTTTTTGAAAAGTTGGGAGCATTGATGGATACCGCGAAAACAAGCCTCGAGATAAAGAGAAAAATCCTTGAACGTTTTACTGATGCAAATCTGTATCCATATAGTAAATTTTACTTGCGAAATATCAAAAAAACACACGGTGCATACTGGGCGAACCATTTTTCAACTATTGGTTTGATTGGGCTAAACGAGGCTGTTCAAAATATGATGGGGGTTTCATTAGGGGATAAAAAAGGCCACAAATTCGCGGAACAAGTTCTAGATTTTATGCGAGAGCGTTTAATAGAATATCAAAAAGAATCAGGGAATCTGTATAATCTCGAGGCTACTCCTGCCGAGGGGACATCATACAGTCTTGCTCTAAAAGACAAAAAAGCGATGCCAGAAATTATCGTAGCAAACGAAAAAGAATACCAAGCCGGCGCCGAACCATTCTATACAAACTCTTCGCATCTTCCTGTTAATTATACAGATGATGTTTTCGAGGCTTTGGATATTCAGGACCCACTACAAACAAAATACACAGGGGGAACAGTGGTTCATCTTTTCTTGGGTGAAAAAATAAGCGACCCGTCGTTAGTTCCCAAAATGGTAAAGAAAATTTGTGAAAAATATAAACTACCTTATTTCACATTCACACCAACATTCAGCGTGTGTTCGTCTCATGGTTATGTGTCAGGAGAACATGAATCTTGTCCGACATGCAAATCAAAATGCGAAATTTACTCACGTGTTGTTGGATACCTACGCCCCGTTGCGCAGTGGAACAACGGTAAACAAGCTGAATTTGGTTTGCGAGAAACATACCTGCCAAAGACAGTTGTATAAAAGCTTATGAGAATAGGAGGACTAGAAAAATTTAGCCTAATAGATTTCCCTGGAAATATTGCGTGTATTATTTACACCATTGGGTGTAAATTTGCTTGTCCTTATTGCCATAACCCCGAATTGGTTAACGAAACGGTCGAGAGAGAAATTCCCGTAAAAGAAATTTACGAATTTCTAGAATCACGAAAGGGATTATTGGAGGGGGTTGTAATAACTGGCGGGGAACCGACATTGCATGACGATCTTTTGGAATTTATTTCAGAAATAAAAAAGATGGGGTTCAAAGTGAAGCTAGATTCGAACGGAACAAATCCAAAAATGTTGAAACGGGCGATTGGTAAAAAATTGGTTGATTATATTGCAATGGATATGAAGTCTCCATTAGAGATTTATCATAAAACAGTCTCTCGCCCTGTTGATATTGACGCCATAAAAACCAGTATCGAGCTGTTGATGAGCTCGCCAATTCCATATGAATTTAGAACCACGATAATAAAATCCTTATTATCACCCGGAGATATTGAACAAATAGCAAAAGAGATTAGTGGGGCAAAGAATTATTATTTACAAAAATTTGTTTCTGTAAAAATATTGAACCCACAATTCAAAAAAAAGGTAACCTATACCGACGAAGAGTTTTCAGAACTTCGTGAGTTAGCAGAAAAATATGTAGAGAACTGTTATGTCAGATAATATAAAAAAATATATTTATCTGGACCATTCCGCCAGCACACCTATCGAGCCCGAGATTTTGGATTTAATGAAATCTTGTTCTTTGGATTATTATCAAAATCCATCTTCGATTCATTCTGGTGGTAGAAAAGCAAAACAGATAATTACAGAATCTAAAATAAAAATTAGTGCAATTTTGGATGTTAATCCAGATGAAATTATTTTTACAGGATCAGGAACTGAATCTGATAATTTGGCTGTTTTAGGGGTTGCTCGCGCAAACAAAAAACACGGAAAACATATTATTATTTCGAGCATAGAACACAAAGCGGTTATAGAATCTGCACGGCAATTAGAGAGCGAGGGATTCGAAATCACCACTATCCCCATAGACAAAAATGGAATTGTTGATGTCGCAAAATGTATAAAATCTATCCGCCCAGACACACTGTTGATCTCTGTGATACATGCAAATAACGAAATTGGAACGGTGCAACCAATACAAAAATTATCAAAGGAAATACAAAAAATACGAGGAGAAAATTCTTTCCCTCTATTTCACACAGATGCATGTCAATCAATAGGGCTATTGCCAATCTCTGCGGAAAATCTAGGGGTAGATTTAATGACGATGAATAGTTCAAAAGCATATGGACCAAAGGGAATTGGTTTGTTATATAAAAAAACTGGAATAGAATTACAACCATTGATATTTGGTGGCTCACAAGAATTTGGACTTCGTGCGGGAACCCAGAGCGTTGCGTTAATTGTTGGGTTTGTGCGCGCAATTGAAATCGCAGAGCAAAAACGAACCGGCGAGACAGAGCGACTGAAAAAATTACAAACATATTTTATTAATGAAATCCTTGAAAAAATACCAGGAGCTATTTTAAATGGTCATCGCAGCAAAAGACTTGCAAATAATGTTCATATTTCTATTCCATATGTCGAAGGCGAGTCTATTATTCTTTGCCTAGAGCAGTATGGCGTTGCTATTGCCACTGGGTCGGCATGTTCGTCTTTTGATTTGGAGCCATCGCATGTTTTGCGCGCCATAGAGCAAAATGATTTGTTAATACATGGCAGTTTACGTTTTTCGTTTGGTCGAGGTACTGTTTTGGCTGATTTGGATTACACCATTAAAAAGTTGACACAGATTATAAAAAAACTTTCATCATTATCGGCTTTGACAACATACGCCTATGAAACACATAAAAAATAAATCAGAAATAGATGTTGTTGGGGGGACATCATCTTGCCCAAGTACCCCTGTTGGTGGGTGGTTGTACAGCGAAACAGTAAAAGAACACTTTTTCAACCCTAGAAACATATTGCTGGACGAGGAAAATTATATATCTGATGGAATAGGTATCGTTGGTAGTCCAGCGTGTGGAGACATGATGGTTGTTTGGATTTGTGTTGATAAAAAAAATAATAAAATAACAGAATGCAAATGGAGGACGTTTGGGTGTGCTTCGGCTATTGCATCCACATCAATGATGTCTGAAATGGTAACAGAAAATAGTGGGATGACGCTATCTCGCGCAAAACGATTGACTCCAGAATCAATTATTGAACGACTGGGTGGACTGCCTGACCGAAAATATCATTGTTCTGTTTTGGGGCATTTGGCATTGCGAGAGGCGATTAATGATTATCTGGGTTCAGAAAATAAATAGTATGAATCAAGAAACTTACGTAGTTAAAAATATAATAAAAGAATCACCAGGGGTTATTAGTCTGCATATAGCTCTGCAGGATGGTAATATTCCGGAATATGTCCCTGGACAGTATATAACTGTGTTTTTTCCAGAATTAAATACCAACGAAGGCAAAGCTTATAGTATATCTAGCTCACCCGGCGAAGAATTTATCATAATTACTGTTCAGGCGATGGGTAAATTTTCGAATAAGCTTTGCAAGATGTCGTCAGGAGACGAATTTTTTGGTTCATTGCCGTATGGATATTTTTATACCGAGGAGTCAGGCACTGATATTGTTTGTATTGCTGGTGGAATTGGAATTACTCCATTTCGTGGGCTTGCACACCATAATGCTGACAGAAATATACAGATTTTTCACAGCGCAAAAAAAAATAACGATTTAATTTTCAAATTAGAATTTGATACATTACAAAAAATTAACAAAAATATTTCAATAAATTATTTTGTTACTCGGGAAAATAAAACAAACGATGATGTTATTTGCAGGCGTATACAAATTGACGATGTTTTGAAAAATATAAAAAATCCCGAAAAAACAGAATTTTTTATTTGTGGTTCCATCGAATTTGTTCGTCATTTTTGGACAGGGCTAAAAGAGTCTGGAATTCCCGAGGAAACAATTTACACCGAAGCATTCTTTAGTTGACCCTAGTTTTTTATTTATCCAGCTAACCATCCGCCATCAACATAAAATGTTGCACCGGTGATGTAGCTGGCTTCTTCGGCGGCTAAAAAGGCAACCATTGCCGAGACTTCCTCGGGTTTACCGATGCGTTTTAATGGGACTCGTTCTAATATTGCATCCATTGCCTCTTTTGGCATATCAGCGGATTGTATCATTGGTGTATCAATTGCTCCTGGGGCTATGACATTTACATTGATCCCCAGTGGGGCCCATTCAATGGCCAACGTCTCTGACATTCCTATAATCCCACCTTTTGAAGCGGTATAATGCGCGCCACCAGCAATTCCTACACCGACTTGTCCAGACGCAACTGATGAAATGTTAATTATTCGCCCCCAATTATTTTTTGCCATTTCTTTGGCCCCGCGTTGCGCACACAAGAATTGACCTTTTAAATTGGTGTTTATGGTTTTGTCCCATTCGTCTTCTGTTAAATCCAGGGCAGGTTTTGGAGAATATATTCCTGCATTATTTACCAAAATATCTAGTCGCCCAAATTGTTGTATGACTTGGTCAAAAACATTGTTGACTTCGGATTTATTAGAAACATCCATTTTAAAACACGCAGATTCACCTGACCGAGATTTTATTTCGTCTGTTACTGTTGCGCATTGGTCAAGGTCTAAATCTGTTACGATTACTTTTGCACCTTGTTCTGCCAAAGCAATAGCATGAGCTTTTCCCATACCACCTTGACCACCTGTTACCAATGCGACTTTGTTAGTTAGATCAAACATATCTGATTATTATAGCATTTTCTAGTGGGTGATTGAATTCGATATTAAAATACAGACACGAAAAAACCAGCATACATGCTGGTTTTTTCGCGTCTGTATTTTAGGTTATAAAATTATGACTTGATAAAAGTTAAAGCTTTACCACGTTTTGCCCCACGCCCTGTTCGTCCAATACGGTGAACGTAATCTTCGAATGTTTGTGGTAGATCATAGTTAATAACGTGTGTTACGTCATCAACGTGAATTCCTCGGGCTGCAACATCGGTCGCAACCAATACTCGGACTTCTCCGCGCTTGAATGATTGCAACGCGCGTTGGCGTTGTGTGTGGTTTTTGTTTCCATGAATTGATACGGCTTTGACACCACGACGCCCCAAATCTTTTGAGAGCTCTTCGACGCTGTGTTTCATTGCCCCGAAAACGATAACTCGTCCGAATGAGGGATCGGTAAAGAGATCAGCCAATGTATCCAGCTTGCTATCATTTCGGTAAGCAACAACATTTTGTTCAATACTGTCGGTAACATCTTTCTTTTTAACAGACACCACGATTGGGTCGGTCAAGAAATCGTGAACCAATTGCTTGGTTGCGGTAGACATGGTCGCAGAAAAGAACAATGTTTGTCGGTCTGCTGGCGTTGCGGCCAGGATTGATTTCATGTCGTTGATGAATCCCATATCAAGCATGCGATCGGCTTCATCTAATACGACCGCTGTCATTTCTGATGGTTTGATAGATCCACGATCGATCAAATCCATAACACGACCTGGTGTTCCAATCACAAAATGATTCACACGTCGCAACATAGAGATTTGTGGTCGAATGTTTACTCCTCCGACACATACCACTGAAAAGATACGCATGTTTTTTGCCAATAAACGCATTTCTTCGTTGATCTGCATTGCCAGTTCTCGTGTGGGGGCCAAAATCAATGTTTTTTGTTTTGGATTTTTTAATGTTTGTTGGATCAAAGGGATCAAAAACGCTGCCGTTTTACCGGTTCCTGTTTCTGCTAATCCTACGACGTCTCGTCCTTTGAGCGTTTCAGGGATTGTTTGATCCTGGATAGGAGATGGAATGGTAATATTCATTGATTCCAATGTTTTTGCCAAACGTGCATCAATATCCATGGTGCTAAATTTGTGTTTAGGGGTGTAGACCTCTTCGACAACATCAACAGGGTTGGTGTTGATAAATCGAGATGGGTCAAAAGAAGGCATTTTACGCGCTCCTCGTCCACCATTCCCGCGCCCTCCTCGTCGTGCGCCACCTGAGCGACCGCGAGATGAGCTGGGACGACTAGATGCGCCTCGGCTATTATAACCGCGGCTATTTTTTGTTGTATTCATATAATATGTAATTAAGTGTTAATGAAATGCACTGGGCATTTCTTGAGCTGCGCGGGTAATAAATCAAACGGTTACAGGAAAGTTCGTCTGCAGCTCAGGAAACCCCACACAAGTATCTTCAAAAGCTTCCGCCATAATAGCCTATTTTCGTTTAAAAGTCAAGTGAGCAAGGGAGCCCACTTGTGGGCGACCATTGCGAACTTGTGCAGAATATAGAAAACAAAGGAGCCTTCCAAGCGACTATTGTTTGCTATATATTCTGCCAAGTGAAAGAGCCCTACATTCTGTTTCAAAAAACACCACATGATGTGGTGTTTTTTGAAACTTGAAAGACTATTTTCGTGATTTCTTTGCTGCTTTTTCAGCCAGCATAGTTTTCTTGATTTCTAGACGTTTCTTTGTTTTATGTGATCGGGTCTTTTTATTTTTCCCGACTGATGTTGCTCGTTTTGCCATATGCAGACTACTATACACTATTTTTTAATAAAATCCAGTATAAATCGCTGTTATTGCAATTGTCCGGCTACATATCCAGTTGTCCAACATAATTGCAGAGAATAACCACCTGTTGGGCGATTGATGTGTAAAATATCTCCCGTGAAATAGAGATTATCAAACAGTTTGGATTTCATTGTTTTTGTGTCGACTTCGGTTAATGGAACCCCTCCGTCTGAAACGACAGCTCGGTCCAACCCCATCAAGTCTTGGATAGTCATAGGCATTGATTTTAATAACTGAGACAATTTCTTTCTGTTTTCTTTGGAAACGCTGTGAACTTTTTCTCGTGGGTCCGGAATAATCTGAAAATCAATTATCGTATCAGCCAGTCCCAGCGGAGCTATTTCTTTTGCAATATTTTTAAAAGACTTGTTTTTATTTTGGTCGAAAACTTGGAGAATATTATTTTCAACGGTCCCCAAATCTAGGTTAGGATAACAATCAATCGTTGCGGTTACAGAGCCTTCGTGTAATAAATCAGCAACCTTGTGTGCCAGATTCAAAATCATGGGTCCAGAAATTCCAAAATGTGTAAACAAAAGTTTTCCTGTTTCAGAAAAAGATTTCTTGCTATCCACATAAAAAGTAATTTTAACAGAATCAATGGATGTTCCGGCTAGATTTTTTACCCACTTGTCTGCAATGCGCAGGGGGACAATATTTGGTGCGGGTTTGTTTGCTGTGTGTCCGATGTCTCCTAGCCATTTGAAACCATCCCCAGTAGAACCTGTTTCTGGATGGGACGCTCCGCCGGTAGCGATAATATAGTTGTGTGCTGTGTATGTGCCACGTTCTGTTTTAACCGAGGTTATTTTGTTGCCTGATTTATTTATTTTTAATACAGGATTATTTTTTATAACGGTCACATTTTTGTTGTCGATGTAATCATACATCACGTTAAATACATCGATAGCTCTTTGGCTCTCTGGGAAGACCCGATTCATCGCTTCTGTTACTAGTGGTAATTTTCTGGACTCAAAAAAATCAAAAGTACTTTGTACGTCAAACTGCGAAAAAGGGGAGTGCAAAAATTTTTCTGCCTTTCCGAATTTAGACAAAAATTCTCGACTATCAAAAGTCGCATTGGTTATGTTGCAACGACCACCACCTGTGATTTTCAGTTTCTTGCCTAGCTCGTCATTTTTTTCCAAAATCAGAACACGCTTTCCGTTTGTTGATGCGGTACCAGCAGCCATCATGCCAGACGCTCCGCCACCAATAACAATCAGGTCATATTCTACTGAACCATTAATATCTGTTTTCATGGTGGGAGTATACCAAATTTATACTAAAAACCCCTACACTGGCAGGGGTTTTTAAAAGATTAAATGTTAACTCGCTATTTCATTTTTGACGAAAACCATGCTTTCATGGTGCGTGGCCAACCCATAACTAGCAGTAATGCCAATGGAGCTCCCCAGTTTGCCCAACGTTCAAAGAAATCCCATATTGGGGCACCACCAATAGGCCAGCGAATAAGAGCTGTCCATAATCCCCATATTGCCATCCAAAATACCAAAACTCTTATTGGTTTTATTAAAACAGATATAGCCAGTATGATATCTACAATACCAACTATTAATAATATGGTGATAATTTTTTGTTCGTCCATAATTCCCAAGGCATGGAAATATTTAAACCACCCCTCTTTTCCTTGTAGCGCAAACACTCCGTGTCCCAAGAATTCTCCGAATACTGCCAAACGCAGAACCCAATATAGGATTTTTGATTTATTCATATATAAATATAGAATTAGCTAAAATAATATTTTCATTATACTCCTAATTAGGAGTATAATGAGCTAAACTGGAGGGGAAAAACAGATTGACAAATGATAGTTTTTATGATAAAATATAAACAATTGAACATTTAAATAATTTAAAAAAAGAAAATATGGAAACACAAAACAATAGCTTTGCCTACTGTGTTTCCACAGAGGTATGGCACTTTCTCTGGGCAAAACTAGAGCAAAATAAAATTAATAGAATATTAGATTCTTTGCCAGAGGGAAACAAAAACCCTGTGTTTATGATTCCCGGTCTAGCAAGTGACAGGTCTACGCTGACTTGGTTATCAGAAATTCTAAGACGAAAAAATTTTATTGTCGGGTCTCCTGATATCGGTCCCAATTGGGGAACGAAAAAGTTCGAAGAAAAGCTGGTTAGAAATTTCGGTGAATTTTTAGACAAACACGGTTCTGCTAGTTTAGTTGGTCATAGTCTGGGTGGTGCGGCTGCGGTTGCGCTGGCAAGATACAACAAAGAAGTTAAAATGGTTGTAACATTAGCTGGTGCTCACGGGGCAAGCGATATTCAAGAAACCCTGAGAACAGCATTCCAACTGATTGCTGGAAAAACCGACAAAGAAGCTTGGGAAGATGCAATGAGCAGAAGAATTCACACAATTAAACGTAAAAATTCTCCTGTTTTCAATCTTATTGCTACCGAGGATCCATTTCTTGGACCTTCTGTGACAACTATGCATGGGATTAATCCCAAACATGTATTTAAGATTAATACATCTCATTCGGCAATACTGCAGTCACACAAGACAGCAGAAATATTAATTAGACTCTTGGCTATGGAGTTTTAACAAAAAACAGAGTATCAAATTTGATACTCTGTTTTTATTTATGCTCCCCGGGCAGGATTCGGTCAGGAATATTTTCTTACAGAAAATTTCACAACCCTGACTCGACTTCTGTTCGCCAAGCTCACAGGCTACGCAGTCTCCGTCTTTCGAATCCTGCCGATGAAGCTAAAACAAAAAGCCCAGACACGATGTATCTGGACTCTTTGTTTTATGCTCCACTGGTTGGACGATGTTCGAAAGAGTTTGAGGTAAATAAAAAACCACCACAATTTACCTGCCAGAAAGTGATGAGCACCTCAGAGGACAGAGAATAAAGCACCTGCTGAGTGATTTAACATAAACTCAAAAGAAAGGTGTATAATCAAGGAACTTCTTGATATATGATAAAAAATCACCTTAAGTTCAACATTGCTCACATCTTTGTATTGATTAGATATTTTATCTGGGGCTTTTTTGCTGGTGTTTTTGGATTATTAGGGTATTTTATTTCTAATCCTGTAACTCAAAGGATTGATGAGAATAATTTTTATATATTTCTTATAGTTGGCATTTTTATTGTTGTGGTTATGCTCTGCTACCTTTACGTTAGAAGGGCTTTTAATGAATTAATCAAGATTTTGAAACATTTTAGGTTTGATATTATCTTTATGTTTTTTGTGGGGATCTTATTAACAATATCTTTCTCTGATAAAATCTTAGAAATTTATGGGGAATTTTTAGGTAACCTGACATTATTCCAAGTGGGAGCTATTGTTGGAATTTTTGTATTAATGGCTTTGATGTCTCTGTTTTTTTTCTTAGTTATTTATTTTAAAAAAGATAAACCTAATGAACCTTTCTTTATTAGTGATTTAGAAGAAAAGCGCAAGAAAAATGATTTGTTAGGGGTTGCAAGAATTGCTGAGAATTTTGCTAACCAGATTATAAACGGGGGCTCTTCAGATAGTATTGTTTTTGGTATTGATGCACCTTGGGGTGTGGGGAAATCCTCTTTCTTATCTTTTTGTATTGAGACATGGGAGAATGATTTTAGTGATGACGTGATTATTTACCACTTTAACCCTCTAAGATTTGAGGATCGTAATAATTTACTGGAGAAATTTATAGACGGACTTGTGACCGTTTTTAAGGAAAAAATATTTGCTCCTGAAATTCCTTATCTTGTTTCAAAATATGCAAGGTTTTTAAAATGGCGAGCAAGGTTTTCTATATGGGGGATGGAGATTAATTTAACCCCCGGAATGTCATCACCGGATGATATTATAGATGATCTTGAGTTTGTTTTAAAAAGGATTAAACAAAAAATTATTATTGTGGTAGACGACCTTGATCGACTGCATTTATCTGCTGTAAAAGAGATTTTATTTACAGTGAAAAAAAGTTTTTCATTGCCAAATATTTCATATGTTCTTTGTTATGATACAGAAAATCTTATCAATTCAGGGGGAAAACATGATGATGCAGAAAAGGTGAGGGAATTTTTAGAAAAATTCGTTAATGTTAAAATTAATCTTTTCTTGAGTAGTAAAAATATAGTTAATTACATAACCGACAATCTTGAGATTGTTCTAAAAAATAATTTACAAATTGACCCGCGAGCAAGAGATAAAATAAAAGAAACTATTGGCTATGTTGTTGAGATTTGTAATTCTGAAGATTTTCATCTCTATGTGCCATTTTTGGGAGATATACGTAAAATAAAAAGATTATTAAATACTCTTTTGGTTTTAGATATTCACTCCACAGATTTTGAAAATTCTGACTTTGACAAACAAGACTTACTTAATTTGTTGCTTATTTATATAAATTACCCTAATATCTTTAGAAAAATTTATGATACAGAAACCAATGGTAAGGGTAAATTCTTCTCACTTGTTACAAGTATGAATCTTCCAAGTGTTAGGGATAATAATTACCACAACTCTAAACATTATGATAGTTACCTTGCCGAACTTGCTGATGATAATCAGAGGTTTCTTGTGGAAAATATTTTTACAGTTTCTAAGCGCTTGAATGAGGTAAAGGTTGATAGAGTTGACGAAATTCTTAAAAAAACTCTTGCGTGCTTCAACAGCTCGACTTTTTGGGGGGAAGGGCGTAACTTAAATGATTATTTGAAGCTAATTGTGGATACTTCTAAACCTACTAAAACAACACAGTATAGGTTTTACTTAACACAAAAAAATAAAATTTTGAAAGGAGAAGATATTGGTACCATTCTTTCTGATCAAGCGTTCTCTTTTGAAAATGGAGAGGATTCACATACCCAGTTGTTTAGGATTGTTGTAAATAGTTCTTTTGAGTTCAATAAAGATAATACGGATGACATTATTAAGTATTTATTGAAAAGCATATCTCATTATTCGGTTTTTTCTCATGAGAAGATCGGATTAGGCTTTAGGGATCATGTTGATTATTTGATGATAAAAACTCTTGATTCTGCTGGGTGGGAAGATAAAGACCACAAACATGGAGATAACACGATAGAAAACTTAGGGGAAATAGTCGAATGGATTTTTGGAGAAGGTAGGCATGTTGATGAAGGAATACTCTCGGGGTTATCCCCTGAGGAGAAAGGAGTGCTTGGTTTATATGATTTATTACATTTTCGTTTACATTGTTGTTTAGACCGAGGAGGAGATATCTTTAACCTAAAGAGAGCTTTAATGAAGGATGGTGATTCCTCTTATAAAGACGGCGATCCTGACAATTTAGAAACCGAAATGAGGCGGATTTCGCAAAAAGCATTCTCTATTTTTAAGGAGCAATATATAGATAAAGGAAAAAACTTTTTTAAGGAAGTAGATAAGGTTTCCTTAGAGGATATGACAGGTCTTTCCCACGATTATCTGCAGGGGAAAATTGAAGCTGGTGTTATTTCCACAGAAGAAGTTGAAGAAAAAGCTTTACAGATCAAGACTATTATAAAAGCTTTTTCAGTTTACCAGCTCGCTAGTAATGTTGTCGGTGGTGGTATTGGGTGTGGG
>Ga0224506_10001760_pt1 | contig 15317 bp, 14 predicted proteins | sample SF_Jan12_sed_USG_2_FD_169108 | JGI IMG/M metagenome (GOLD analysis project Ga0224506, IMG submission 169108) | Sediment microbial communities from San Francisco Bay, California, United States - SF_Jan12_sed_USGS_8_1 | ecosystem: Environmental > Aquatic > Marine > Sediment | place: USA... | reverse complement strand
GCTTTATCAGCGAATGGGCAAAAAACCCCAGTTTTACCTCATCCGCGCATGGATACGCGGGCGTTTGTTTTGCTGCCCATGGCCGATATAGCGCCCGATTGGTGCCATCCTCGCACCAAGCAAACCCTTGATGAACTTATCAAAGCCTTGGGCACGGACCAGGTGGCAAGGGCGGTTGAGGGTGGTTAGGGCCATGCAATCACCAAACATAGCTGTTTTTAAGCTGTTTTCAGTGGTTTAATGGCCTTTTTTCTTGCCATATGGCATCCTTACAAATATACAAGGTGGCCTTGCGCCAATTTTTAAGCGTTCTTGAAATGGCGCGTCACGAAATAACAAACACCGGAGATCCCCGTCCATGGCCCGTGTAACGGTCGAAGATTGTATAACAAAAATCCCTAATCGCTTTGATTTGCTGATGATTGCAGCTCAACGTGCGCGTAACATAAGCTCAGGTTCCGAACTTACGATTGAACGCGATAACGATAAGAACCCGGTTGTGGCTCTTCGTGAAATTGCGGATGAAACAATTAACTTTTCAGAACTGGAAGACGGCATCATAACCGTATTACAGCGCTACGTTGAAATTGAAGAGCCAGAAGAAGACGAAATGGATTTGATGCAGGCCATTCATCATGACGTTGAAGAAGACGAAGTTGAAATGCAGGCCGACATCGAAGAAGAAGAAGAAGTAAAAGAAGACGTTTTAACAGTTCACGACGTCGCCGCCGAAGAAGTTGATGCCGCATTTGAAGATGCAGAAATCCTTCAGGAAGGGGGCGAGCTGGAGGAGTCCTAATTATGCACCGACACATACAGCATGTTTTTGTCATGTGTCGGCGTCGGATGATTTGCCAGCTACACTCAACGCATCTTAATTTATCTTTGGTTTTAAATTATAACAAACCCTTCGCTGGTTTACGGCGGAGGGTTTTGTCATGATGAGACAGTTTCAGCTTGTCGAAGCGATAAAGGCTTACGACCCCAATGCCGATGAAGATATAATAAACAGCGCTTACGTTTATTCGATGAAAGCGCATGGTTCGCAAGTGCGCGCATCGGGCGATCCGTATTTTTCCCATCCGTTGGAAGTTGCGGGAATTTTGACCGGGTACCGCCTTGACGTGGCCACAATTGCAACGGCGCTTTTGCATGATACGGTCGAGGACACCGGATCAACCTTAAGCGTTATTGAAAAAAACTTTGGCCCAGAAATTGCCAAGCTGGTTGACGGGGTAACCAAGCTAAGCCAGATAGAAATGCAGTCTGACCATTCAAAGCAGGCTGAGAATTTTCGCAAACTTCTGTTGGCCATGTCCGAAGACATTCGGGTTCTTTTGGTAAAGCTTGCCGATCGCTTGCACAATATGCGTACACTTCATTTCATCAAGGATGAACAAAAACGCAGACGCATTGCAACCGAAACAATGGAAATATACGCACCATTGGCAGAACGCATCGGTATGCAAGAGCTTAAAAACGAATTAGATGATTTGGCTTTTGCCGAACTAAACCCGGAAGCCAGAAATTCTGTCCTTAAACGGCTTGATTTTTTGCGTGATGAAGGTGGCGATTTAATTAAAAGAATTGTTGCCGAATTAGAACGCGTCCTGAGCGAAGCGGGCGTACAGGCCAAAGTATATGGACGTGAAAAAACACCTTATTCCATTTGGCGCAAGATGCAGCTTAAGGATGTTTCGTTTGAACAGCTTTCCGACATTATGGCTTTTAGGGTTGTGGTTAAGGATGTTGATGAATGTTATAAAGCGCTGGGTGTGGCGCATAATGCCTACCGCGTTGTCCCCGAAAGATTCAAAGATTACATTTCGGTCCCCAAGCCAAATGGTTATCGTTCGTTGCACACCGGCATAATAGGTCCTGAACGCCATAGGATTGAATTACAAATTCGCACAACCGAAATGCACGAAATTGCAGATAGGGGCGTTGCCGCGCACTGGGAATACAAACAAGGCAAACCCGCCAACATCACCGAGGGAAAACATTATCGCTGGTTGCGCGAATTGTTGGAAATTTTAGAAAACGCTGAAGAGCCGGAAGAATTTCTTGAACACACCAAGCTGGAAATGTTTCCCGACCAGGTTTTTTGTTTTACGCCCAAGGGCGAATTGATAAACCTGCCCAAAGACGCGACGCCGGTTGATTTTGCTTATGCGGTTCATACCGAAGTGGGCGACAGGTGTGTAAGCGCAAAAATAAATGGACGCATGGCACCGCTTAAAAGCGCCCTTAAAAACGGCGATCAGGTAGATATTGTTACATCAAAAAACCATACGCCATCACCAACATGGGAACGCTTTGTTGTAACCGGCAAGGCGCGCGCCAGAATTCGCCGTTTTATCCGCTTAAAAGAACGCGATCAATATATTGAGCTTGGCCACGCAATGCTTGAGCGAGCATTCTTGGAAGAAAATTACCCCTTAACCGAAAAGGGCCTAAAAGGGGTTTTGAAAAACTTCCAAAAAGATAGCGTTGATGATTTGGAGGCAGAGGTCGGCAATGGCCACATTTCAGCCCGCGATGTTGTTGAGGCCGTTTATCCGGGAACAAGAAAAAAAGCATCGGCCAAATCAGCCAAAGTTGTGCCGCTTGACCATGCAAGGTCGCAACAAGGAAAAAAAGAAGGCAGTGCCATTCCCATCAAGGGGCTTATTCCCGGTATGGCTGTCCATTACGCCAGATGTTGCCACCCGCTTCCGGGCGATAGAATTGTTGGCATAATCACCACCGGTAAGGGCGTGACCATACACACCATTGATTGCGACACCTTGGAGGGCCTTACCAATGAACCGGAACGCTGGATAGATGTTTCGTGGGATGCGGGTGCCAGCAAGGCCGAAGCCCACGTAAGCAGGGTTCATCTTATTGTTCTTAATGTTCCGGGCAGCCTTGGTGATTTATCAAATGTGATTGCCAGAAATAATGGCAATATATCCAACCTCAAAATTACTTCCCGTCAGGCCGATTTCTTTGACATGATTGTGGATATTGAGGTCAAGGACGTAAAGCACCTTTCCGAAATAATCGCCGCATTGCGCGCAACGCCAGCCATCAATTCGGTTGAACGCGCCAAAGGATAATTGTGAGGGTGCAATTAATGACAAAAAATGATTTTTTAACTGCAATAATCACCCTCAATTGTTTATAGTTTTAATATGTTTCAACGTCGCGCTAAACCGAATGTATTTATCAGGTTACGAGAATTCTTCTGGCCCAGCGCCGGGTGGCATCGCTCGACCAGATATGTGTTTCATCGGGTGGCGCGTATTCCGGGGTCATCTTATTCTCTCGCCGCCGGCTTTGCCTGTGGGGCGGCAATTTCAATGACGCCGTTTGTCGGTCTGCATTTTGTTTTGTCTGCCATTGTTGCCTATGCAATGCGCGCCAATATACTTGCCAGCGCAATCGGAACGGCGGTGGGCAACCCATGGACTTTTCCGTTTATATGGGTGTGGATTTACAATGCCGGACTATGGATGATTGGCAGTGGCCATTTAGACAGCACGGAAGTTGAATTCGCGACAGTGTTTTCGCAGTCAATGGAGGCCCTGATTAGGTTTGATATGGCATACCTGATAAAAACTTCAGGCCCGGTATTGTGGCCAATGTTGGTGGGTTCGCTACCAACGGCAATTGTAACGTGGATAATTTTTTATGTGCCGTTGCAGCCCATGATATCGCGCTATCAAACAAAACGTAGCCACAAGCGAAGCAAAAAAAGACGCGAGCGCAAAAAAGAAAGGGCAGAGCGCCCCCAACTTGCAGACGAGGATTTGGAATTGATGGTTTCAAGCGACGTAATACCAGAAACCATTGTTGCGGATAAAAAATAATTATGAAATCTTCCGGCACAACAAACACAAAAAACCGTCTTCGTCTTGGCGTTAACATTGATCATGTTGCGACAATCCGCAATGCCCGTGGCAGCAATTACCCCGATCCGGTGCGTGCGGCAAAAATTGCTGCAGAATATGGCGCCGATGGGATAACCGCACATTTGCGCGAAGACCGCCGCCATATAACAGATAGCGATATTCACCGTCTTAGTGATGAAATTAATTTGCCGCTTAATCTTGAAATGGCAGCAACAAATGAAATGCTGGAAATAGCCATTCGCCACAAACCGCATGCAGCATGCGTTGTTCCGGAAAAAAGGGAAGAAAGAACAACCGAAGGCGGGCTTGATGTTATTGGGCAAATGAAACATTTGGAACCGTTTGTTAAAACGCTGGTTGATGCAAATATCAGGGTTTCATTGTTTGTAGAACCAGACCCGGCGGTTTTGGATGCGGCAAAAAAACTTGGCGCACCAGTGGTCGAATTGCACACCGGTTCATATTGCGATGCGCCATTAGGTGAAAAGCGCAACAACGAATTGCAGCGAATAATAAAAGCGGCAGCGCATGCCGATGAAATAGGGCTTGAATGTCACGCCGGACACGGGTTGACGTTTGATAGCGTTACGCCTGTTGCTGAAATTAAAACAATAGCAGAATTAAACATTGGCCATTTTTTGGTTGGTGAGGCTATTTTTGTTGGGCTTGGCAGTTCCATTACCGAAATGCGCAGATTGATGGATGTTGCCAGGGGTGGGGGCAAAAAATGATAATTGGCGTTGGAACCGATCTTTGTGACATAAGGCGAATAGAAAAAACCCTAGAACGTTTTTCAGACCGCTTTATTGATCGCATCTATACCGATATCGAACAAAAAAAATCTGAACGTCGCGCAGCAAAAGCAAATTCGCTTGCCATGTTTTATGCCGCCAAGGAAGCCACTGCCAAGGCATTGGGAACCGGATTTCGCGAAGGCGTGTTTTGGCGCGATTTAGGTGTTGATAATCTGCCGAGCGGGCAACCAATAATGAAATTAACCGGCGGTGCCTTGGCGCGCTTGGAAAAGCTAACCCCACCGGGGATGCGGGCAAAAATAGACATATCCCTAACCGATGAATATCCGCTGGCCCATGCGGTTGTGGTTATTTCCGCTGTTCCGCCCGGTAATCCGTCTTAAATAAAATGGAAAAAGCCATATTTACCATATTTATAAGGCAAATGGCACTTGTCCTTGACAGGGTGCCCGCCCTCAGGCTTTGTTCCTTGCAACTAATGCCTAGATTTTAGCAAATAATTGGAATTTACAAAGAATGTCAGAACGACCAGAAGACCTTGTCCCCGATGTTGGCGAAAGTTTGCGTGGCGCTAAAGAAAGCGCAAAAAATAGCGGCGGTCTTTGGGATACATCAAAAACCGTAATTTATGCGGTATTGATTGCCATGTTTGTTCGCACCTTTGCCTATGAACCGTTTTCCATTCCTTCAGGGTCGATGATACCAACGCTTTTGGTTGGCGATTATTTGTTTGTTTCAAAGTTTTCTTATGGTTACAGCAAGCATTCATTTCCGTTTAGCCTGCCATTGGTGCCGGGTCCTGACAGAATTATGTTTTCTGAACCCAAACGCGGTGACGTTGCGGTATTTAAGCTTCCGTCCGATGGAAAAACCGATTACATCAAACGTTTGATTGGCTTGCCGGGTGATAAAATCCAAGTAAAAGGTGGTTTGCTTCATATAAATGGCGAACCCGTGTGGCGCGAACCGGCCGGGGTTTATGCTTACCGCGACACTTACGGGCGCAATCACAATACAAAAATATATACCGAAATACTTCCCGGTGGGCGTAGGCATGCCATAATCGAAGAAAATGATACCGATATTTCCGATAACACGGTGGAATATACGGTTCCACCCGGACATTACTTTGCCATGGGTGATAACCGCGATAATTCAAAAGATAGCCGTTATTTGGATGACGTTGGTTTTATTCCGGTTGAAAATTTGGTTGGCCGGGCCGAAGTGCTGGTGTTTTCCTATTCTGGTAGTTTGTGGAAGTTCTGGCAGTGGGGTGAGACCATACGGGCCGAGCGTTTTTTCAAGGGTCTGAATTGATAATCCATGAATAAAACAACAAGCAAAACCACCAACGCAGTTGAAAAGATTCTTGGGCATGAATTTAAAGATGTTTCATTACTTGAAACCGCACTTACACATTCAAGCGCCGCAGAAAGCCATCTTAACTCCAACGAACGTTTGGAGTTTCTTGGCGATAGGGTTTTGGGCGTTGTTATAGCGCAAATTCTTTATGATAAATTCGAAAACGAAAACGAAGGAAGCTTGGCCCGCAGGTTTGCAGCCCTAACTTCGCGTGACGCACTGGCAGATGTCGCGGGAAGTTTGGGTATTGATGGTTTTATTGAAACATCTCCTGCGGATTCTGCAACATCGAAACGGGGTAAACAAACACTGTTGGCAGATACCATGGAAGCATTGTTGGGTGCACTGTTTCTTGATGGCGGTCTTGAGGTTGTTTCTAGTTTTATTACCACAAACTGGGATAAATTACTCAACTCTGATATTAATCCACCAAAAGACGCAAAAACCGAACTACAGGAATGGACGCAGGCAAATGGTTTGGGCTTGCCAGAATACAAATTGGTTAAACAGTCCGGCCCCGATCATGCGCCGCTTTTTACCATTGCGCTCGCGATCTCTGGCCACGGCAAACATATTGGCAAAGGAAGCTCGCGCCGTAATGGCGAAATGGATGCGGCAGAAACATTTCTTCGCACTTTAAAGGAAAACAAATGACAGACGGCGCTAACCAACGTTGCGGCTTTATTGCCGTTTTGGGCGCGCCCAATGTGGGCAAGTCTACCTTGGTCAACCAAATGGTTGGGGCCAAGGTTTCAATAGTTTCGCCCAAGGTGCAAACAACCCGCGCCCGGGTGATGGGTATTGCAATTCGTGGTGATGCCCAACTGGTGTTTATTGATACCCCCGGCATTTTCGAACCGCGTCGCAGGTTAGACCGCGCCATGGTTGCCGCCGCGTGGGGCGGGGTGGGCGATGGCGATGTGCGTTTGTTTTTAATTGATGGCGAAAAAGGCATAGATTCCAACAGCAAAAAAATTATTGAACGCCTAAAAAAACAAAATATTCGTTGCCACCTTGTTATCAACAAGGTTGATAAAGTTAACAAGCCGGAACTTCTGGAACTTGCCGCCAGCCTTAGCAAGCAAGAAATTTTCGATGAAATATTTATGATTTCGGCTCTTAGCGGTGACGGGGTTGGTGATTTGGCTGACTTTTTAGCCAAACAAATGCCAGCTGGTCCGTGGCATTTTCCCGAAGACCAGATGTCGGATATGACCGAACGGCTTTTGGCCGCAGAAATTACCCGCGAAAAGCTTTATCTTGAACTGCACCAAGAACTTCCCTATGCCGCAACGGTCGAAACCGAAACATGGACAGAAAAGCCCGACGGTTCGGTCCGGATAGAACAAGTCATATTTGTCGAGCGCGATAGCCAAAAAGCCATCATCTTAGGCAAAGGCGGTGCGCAGATTAAAAAAATTGGTGAATCATCGCGCAAAGAATTGGAAGAAATCCTTAGCCGCCGGGTTCATTTGTTTTTGTTTGTCAAAGTCAGGGAAAAATGGGGCGATGACCCGGAACGCTACCGCGACTGGGGCTTGGATTTCGGGGCGTAATAGGGTCTTTGCCTATTTTTTACTTGATATAATTCTAATATACGACCATATCTTAGAAGGTGTTTTTGGGCCGCAATACGCCCAATGATTGATGATTATTGGAGAATTTATTAAATGGAACTGCAAACTGACGGCGAAGGATTTCTTTCCAACCGTGCCGATTGGACACCGGAAGTGGCGCGTGAAATCGCAGCGCGTGACGGGGTCGAATTAAATGATCTGCACATGAAATACATTGTCGAGGCAAGGCGCATGTTTGAAGAATATGGCGTTGTGCCGCCGTTGCGTGGTTTTGTTAAGCAAATGGGTATCGACAAAAAAGACCTTTATGATGCCTTCATGACGGGGCCTATGAAGCTTATTTGCAAGTGGGGCGGCCTGCCCAAGCCGACCGGCTGCGTTTAAACGCAAACAAAATTAAAAAACCCCGGAACATGAATAACCGGTTCCGGGGTTTTTTTTATTTTGTATCTGGAAAATTATCCCAGCAGAACCTTTTGCGCCGCACCGCAGGCATCGCCATCGGTAATTGGTGCTTTCAGGTCTTTCAGTATGCCTTCAAGTGCCGCCAGGCAAAGGGTTACGTGGCTGGGGTTGGAGCTTTGCCCCATCAACCCGATGCGCCAGACCTTTCCGGCCAGCGCGCCCAAGCCCGCACCAATTTCAATGCCGTAATCGGCTAGCATGCGCCGCCTTACTTCGGCTTCGTCAACGCCTTGTGGAACTTTGATGGTGTTTAGCTGTGGCAAGCGGTATTGCTCTTCAACCAGCAACGAAAGGCCAAGGGCCTCAAGCCCCGCTTTTAACGCTTTGTGCATGCGCATGTGGCGTTTCCACGAATTTTCTATACCTTCTTCTTTCAGCATAACCAAGCTTTCATGCAGGGCATAAAGCGAATTAACCGGTGCGGTGTGGTGGTATGAACGCGCACCACCACCGCCAGCTCCCCAGTAACCCATTATCAGGTTCATATCCATGAACCAGCTTTGGACCTTGGTGTTGCGCCCGCGAATCATTTCAACCGCACGATTGGAAAATGTTACTGGTGAAATGCCAGGAATGCACGAAAGGCATTTTTGTGTACCTGAATAAGCCGCATCAATGCCCCATTCGTCAATTAATACAGGGGTTCCGGCCAGCGATGTAACGCAATCCATGATGCTAAGTGCACCATGCTCGCGCGCCAATTTGGCAATTGCCTTGGCGTCAGATTGCACCCCGGTTGAGGTTTCGGCATGAACAAAGGCAACCGCTTTAACGCCGGGGTTGGCCTTTAGCGCATCTTCCACTTTTTGTAGGTCAACCGGCTTACCCCAGTCATCTTCGACAATAATCGGGGTTGCACCGCAACGATCTACGTTTTCAACCATACGTCCGCCAAAAACGCCGTTTACGCAAACAATTACGCTGTCACCTTCTTCGACCAGATTTACAAAAGCCGTTTCCATTCCCGCCGAGCCGGGCGCGCTAACGGGTAGGGTTAGTTGGTTGGTGGTTTGAAAGGCGTAATGCAGCAATCCCTTCATTTCATCCATCATCATTACGAATTCTGGGTCAAGGTGACCGATTGTCGGCCTGCCTAATGCTTGCAATACACGCGGGTGAACGTCGGACGGGCCGGGCCCCATTAGGATTCGCTGGGGCGGGTGGAATGAACTAACGGTCATTTGATGTGTGTCTCCGGGGGAATATTGTTTTTGATTTGATTTCTAGAAGGTTTTTAAAGGTTACCAAGGATAGGCACAAGGCCATCTTTTTTGTATAAAAAATATTTTAATAACAATATCTTATAAGATGATATTCATACTTTACAATAACTTCGCCAATACCACCAAGTGTATTGGTACGGTTAAATTGTGCTTTGCTTGATTCTTGCTTTACTTAAAAGTCTTAAAGTCGTGCGCACTGAACAATAACACAAGGTAGTATCTGGTCCATGGAATGGCAGGATCAAGGAATAATTCTATCAAGTAGGCGTCATGGCGAAACATCTGCCGTGGTAAATATTCTTACGCGCAGTGGTGGAATACATTCGGGTCTTGTCAGGGGTGGCTGGGGCAGGCGAACGCGCCACGTTATTGAGCCGGGAAATCGTGTTCAGGCACGCTGGCGCGGACGGCTATCAGAGCATTTGGGCTCTTACAGCCTTGAGGTAGAGCATTCATTTAGCGCAAGAATAATGGCAGAGCCCATATACCTTGCCGCCATGACGTCGGCATTATCGCTAAGCGAAGGCTCAATGGCTGAACGCGAGGCCCACCCCAAGGCCTTTGACGGCCTATCTGCGTTGCTTGATATCCTTGATTCAGACGCACCAACGGCCCAATGGCAAAGCGCTTACGTAAAATGGGAAATAGGTTTATTGGGCGAACTTGGCTACGGGCTTGATTTCAGCAAATGTGCCGCCACCGGAACCACCGAAGACCTTGTGTACGTTTCACCCAAATCCGGGCGTGCGGTGTCAAGGGTTGCGGGCGAGCCCTATAAAAACGCAATGCTTGACCTGCCGGGGTTTGTTAAAATTAATGGTGAGGTGGCATCTTCGGTGGATGATGTGGTTTTAGGGCTAAAATTGACCGGACATTTTCTTGAACGCCACGTATTTAACCTGGGCGGCAGGCACCTGCCCAAGGCACGCGGGCGTTTTGTTGCCCGGATATCAAAACAAAAAACATTTTAAGAACACTTTTTAAACCCGCCTTGGCCTAGCATAATGGCGCAAATGTAATCGATTCTCTGGAGCAACCAATGGGCAAACCATCATTGCCAAATGAAATGGCGGGCGATATCCGCGATACCCGCTTGGCCGATGCCTTGGGCGAGCGTTATCTGGCGTATGCGCTTTCAACCATAATGAGCCGCTCTCTGCCCGATGTGCGCGACGGCCTAAAACCGGTTCACCGCAGGCTGCTTTACGCCATGCTTCAGCTAAAGCTTGATCCCAAATCAGGATTTAAAAAATGCGCCCGTGTGGTTGGTGATGTTATGGGTAAATACCACCCCCATGGCGATGCATCCATTTACGATGCCATGGTGCGATTATCCCAAGATTTTGCCGTGCGTTACCCGATGGTCGATGGGCAGGGCAATTTTGGCAACATTGATGGCGATAATGCGGCTGCCATGCGTTATACCGAAGCCCGCCTGACCGATGTCGCCATGACATTGTTGCGCGGTATTGACGAAGACGCGGTTGATTTTCGCCCCACATATGACGGCGAAGAAAGCGAACCGCAGGTTTTACCTGCGGCATTTCCCAATATTTTGGCAAATGGTGCCGCCGGAATTGCGGTTGGTATGGCAACGTCCATTCCGCCGCACAATGTTTCCGAACTTTGTGATGCCCTAAAGCATTTGATTAAGTTTCCCAACGCAACAGTTGGAAAATTGGTTGATTTTATTCCGGGTCCGGATTTCCCAACCGGCGGCATATTGGTCGAAGACCGCGCATCAATTGTTGATGCATATAAAACCGGGCGGGGCGGTTTTAGGGTGCGGGCCAAATGGGAAACCGAAAAAGCCGGGCACGGTACATGGAATATCGTAATTACCGAAATCCCTTATCAGGTACAGAAATCGCGCCTGATTGAAAAAATAGCCGAGCTTATCCAGAACAAAAAATTACCCATAGTAAACGACATCAGGGATGAATCTGCCGAAGACATCCGTATCGTGATTGAACCCAAAAGCCGCGCGGTTGAAGCGGAAATGCTGATGGAGCAACTGTTCAAGCTAACCGATCTTGAGCAGCGGTTTTCCCTGAACATGAACGTGCTTGATGCGGAAAATACCCCCGGCGTCATGAACCTGCGCGAAGTTTTAAGCGCATTTTTAGAACACCGCCACGTGGTGTTGAAACGTAGAAGCAAATTCCGTTTAGGTAAAATCGAACACCGCCTTGAAATATTGGGCGGACAGCTTATTGCATTTTTGAACCTGGATAAGGTTATCAAGATTATCCGTAACGAGGATGAACCCAAACCAAAGCTAATGAAGGCTTTCAAGCTTTCCGAAGTGCAGGCGGAAGCAATTTTGAATATGCGCCTGCGTCAGTTGCGCAAATTAGAAGAAATGGAAATAAAAACCGAGCACGATGCGTTGAGCAAAGAAAAGAAAGAGCTAAACAGCCTGCTTAGGAACGAAGATAAGCGCTGGAAAGTTATTGGCGATGAAATTGATGAAATTAAAAAAGATTATGGGCAAAAAACAGAACTTGGCAAAAGGCGAACCGTGATCGGCGAAGCACCAACAGCAATTATTGTGCCGCTAGAAGCAATGATTGAACGCGAACCGGTTAGTGTGGTTTGCTCGGAAAAGGGATGGATCCGTGCCATCCGTGGCCATGTTGAAAAAGGATCTGACCTTAAATTTAAAGAAGGCGATAAACCTAAATTCATGCTGCACGCCCAAACCACCGATAAATTGCTGGTGTTTGCCACCAACGGTCGGTTTTATACTATCGGCTGTGATAAATTGCCTGGTGGGCGCGGTCATGGCGAACCGTTGCGCCTGATGATAGACATGCAAGGTGACCACGACGTTGCCTCTATGATGATTTTCGAGCCTGAACGCGAAATAATGGTGGCGTCTGACGCGGGCAGAGGCTTTATTGTTCCGTCTGACGATGTGGTGGCGCAAACCAAAAACGGCAAACAGGTATTAAATCTTGGCGATGGCGAAGAAGCCGCAACGTGTTCATATGTGCCCGAAGACGCCGATAGTTTGGCGGTAATAGGGTCAAATCACAAACTCCTTATTTTTGATATCGAAGACATGCCCATAATGAGCAGGGGCCGGGGCGTGATACTGCAACGCTACAAAAAGGGCGGAAATGCGGTGTTGCGCGACGTTAAGGCCTTTGTAATGGATGGGGGGCTATCATATCCTTATGCTGGTGGCGAGCGGGTTGAGCCCAAAAAAGAGCTAAAGAAATGGGTTGGTAAGCGCGCAGGCGCAGGATTGAAGGCCATGCGCGGATTTCCAACATCAAATAGATTTACTTAAAAGCCATAGCCTGATATTTGAATTATCCAGTTTTTGATACAGGAATTTAGACATGAACCACGCAGTTAACATTCACCCAACCATGATTACGGCCCTGTTGCCGACATCTTCAAGCATGCTAAGGAACGTAATTTTAGCAGTTTTGGGGAGTGTTCTTTTGACCATTTCCGCCAAAATCCACATTCCGTTTTATCCGGTTCCGATGACCATGCAGACATTTGTGGTGTTGGGCTTGGGTGTTGCGTTTGGTTCGCGCTTGGGCGCGGCCACTGTTTTACTTTATTTGGCCGAAGGCGCCGCAGGCTTGCCGGTATTTTCTGGCACACCGGAAAAAGGTTTAGGGTTGGCTTATATGATGGGCACAACCGGTGGATATTTGTTGGGATTTGTCGTTGCCGCGTGGGCAGTGGGGCTTTTGGCCGAACGCGGATGGGATAGGGGCTTTGCCTCAACCGCCGCCGCCATGGTTATTGGCAATGCAATTATCTATTCGTTCGGTCTTTTGTGGCTAGGCTCGCTTCTTGGTTGGGATAAACCGATTATTGAATGGGGTATGACACCATTTTTGTTGGGCGATATCAGCAAAATAGCATTAGCGGTAATTGCAATGCCGCTTGCATGGAAAGCGCTGGGTAAAAGAAAAACCAAAAACTGATATGGCGTTTGATCAAAACAAAGGCATTGAAACGGGGCGATCATTTGCGGTCGCCCCGTTTCGCATTGATACACTGCAATCCTATCTTGCCGGATATTGGCTAATTAAGCGCGATATCCATCAGGTCGGTGAAGGGCAAAAAGTAACCCTTAACGGTAGCGCATCATTTGTGGTGGATGAAAAATCCCCGGCAGATACCCTTATCTATAACGAAGAAGGCTTGCTTGAAACGCCGGAGGGGAAATTTGATGCCACGCGTTCATACATATATAAATTTATCGGCAGCGCATTGGCCGAGGTAAGATTTAGCGACGGTGAATTTTTTCACGTACTTGATTTAAGCGCCGGCCCTTTAAGGGTTGAACACCATTGCGGTGATGATTTTTACCAAGGGCTTTTTCGCGCGGTGGATACAAACACCTGGCTTTCGGTCTGGCGCATTGAAGGCCCCAGAAAAAAACAGGTTATATCCACCCACTATATGCGCGTAAATAATTAGCCAAATATTACCTTTGGCAGCCATGTGGCGATTGCCGGGAATTGCGCCAGTATTAATAACCCAAAAATTTGTATCAATACGAACGGAATGACGCCGCGATAAATGTGCATTGTTGAAATTTCCGGTGGCGCAACGCCACGAAGATAAAACAGGGCAAAACCAAAAGGTGGCGTTAAGAACGATGTTTGCAGGTTCATCGCCATCATCACGCCCAACCAAACCGGATTGATATCCATTTTCAGCAAAACTGGTGCGACTATTGGGACAACAACAAAGATAATTTCAATAAAATCCAGAAAAAACCCAAGCACAAACATAACTGCCATGACGGCGATTATTGCACCAATTTGACCGCCGGGAAGATCAGAAAGAATTTGGTGTACAAATTCATCACCGCCCAATCCCCTGAACACCAATGAAAACACCGAAGCGCCAACCAATATAACGAATACCATGGCAGATATTTCCATGGTTGAACGCGATACCTCAAGCAAAATTGGGGTTCCGGTTTTTTCAACCTTGATGCTCATGGTGCTTATTATGCTGGCAATAACCCCTGCAGCAATTATTGCGGATGCCGCCATTGCAGCAACTATGGCAAAAATATTGTTGTTTGATATGTTTTCGCTGGCGACGCGCAAATCCATCGTGTTGGCAAGAACCAATAACAACACAAGCGCACCGCCGGACAATAATATAATTTTCTTTCCTTTGCCCCCGCCAAGACGATAACCAGCCAGCATAAGCCCACCCACGGCACCAACTGCGGCGGCTTCGGTCGGGGTGGCGATGCCGGCCAAGATTGACCCCAAAACGGATATTATCAACACCAATGGTGGGATAAGTGCTTGCATTATGCGCCCCCCCAAACCTTCAACATTTAATTCTTCTTGGGGAATTGCGGGCGATGATTCCGGGCGAAATACGGCCATAAAAACCTGATACGAAATATAAAGCCCGACTAACATTAATCCCGGCAGCAATGCGCCGGCAAACAGGTCGCCAACGGAAACTGGTTCGGGTGACCAGTTGCCAATTGTGCGCTGGGCATCAATGTAGGCATTGGAAATTTGATCACCCAACAATACCAAAACAATGGATGGCGGGATGATTTGGCCCAATGTACCCGCCGCACAAATTGACCCGGTGGCAAGGGTTGGCGAATAGCCGCGTCGCAACATTGTGGGCAATGATAATAGCCCCATGGTCACCACTGTGGCACCGACAATACCGGTGCTTGCCGCCAAAAGCGCACCAACAATGGAAACCGATATTCCTAAACCGCCACGGATTGAGCCAAAAAGCATTCCCATACTATCAAGCAGTTCTTCCGCCACGCGTGAGCGTTCGAGTATAACCCCCATAAAAACAAAAAGCGGAACCGCGACCAACACCTCGTTGGTCATGGCGTTACCATAAATGCGCGAAGGCATTGCGCCAAAAATAGAAAAATCAAATACGCCGAAAAACCATCCGATTGAAGCAAACAACAGCCCGGTTCCAGCTAACGTAAACGCAACCGGAAACCCGGCTAACAGAAAAACAACCGCAGTCGCAAACATAAGAACATCAAGTGATTCTTTTATATCCATT
>Ga0224506_10001759_pt1 | contig 15318 bp, 11 predicted proteins | sample SF_Jan12_sed_USG_2_FD_169108 | JGI IMG/M metagenome (GOLD analysis project Ga0224506, IMG submission 169108) | Sediment microbial communities from San Francisco Bay, California, United States - SF_Jan12_sed_USGS_8_1 | ecosystem: Environmental > Aquatic > Marine > Sediment | place: USA... | reverse complement strand
ATACAAATTAGCCAATACTTGTATTACTTATTTTCTTGAAATATTTTACGCAACAAGCGTATTACCAAGCAACGATTTCTCTCCGCTTTTGCACCTTCTTGCTTGATGTTAAAAACTCGCTTCGCTTTCAATGCATCAGTGGCGATTATTAGCAACACTATCCTTTAGCCGCCAATAATCTTCAAAAATTTTTTGCCGTCAAAATAAAATAATTGACTTCAAAATGACATCTAGACGATTCAGGTAAAAAAACGGATAAACAAAGTCGTCTTATTAAACTGACGCATCCAACATGCGCTGCAATGCCAACAACGCTTGTTGTTTTTCCGATGCTGCGACTTTGATTTGATTTACCACTGTGCCTTTAACTAAGTTTTCCAAAGTCCAGGCGAGATGTTGTGGACTAATACGAAACATAGTGGAGCACATGCACACCGTCGGCGACATAAAGTGTACGTGCTTGTCTTCGTGTTTATAACGATGATGCAAACGATTTACTAAATTCAATTCGGTGCCGACTAACCAGCGTGTACCTGGCGCGGATGCCGCGATGGTGTTGATGATATATTCAGGGAGCCAACATAATCGGATTTTTGGCAAACGTCAAAACTGGATTCAGGATGTGAAATTATTTTTGCATCCGGGTATCTTTCTTTAAAATTATCGATGTGTTCCGGCTTAAACATTTGGTGCACGGAACAAAAACCTTTCCATAAAATCATTTTTGCGTTTTGCACTTGTTCAGTCGTTAAACCACCATTGGGCAAATCAAAATCCCACACCACCATTTGCTCCAAGGGGATACCCATGTTGTAGCCGGTGTTGCGTCCCAAGTGTTGGTCAGGGAAAAATAAAATCTTTTCTTTTCTCGCAAACGACCAATCAAGAATATTCTTCGCATTCGTTGACGTACACACAATCCCACCATGACGACCACAAAACGCTTTCAAATCTGCGGCAGAATTAATATAAGTTACAGGTGTAATTGTTTCTTCTGCGCTTCCATTCAACATGGTGTTCAGTTCTTTCCACGCTTGTTCGACTTTCGCAAGATTGGCCATATCGGCCATGGAACAACCGGCGGCCAAGTCAGGAAGAATTGCCACTTGATTGGGCTTGGATAAAATATCTGCCACTTCAGCCATGAAGTGCACCCCACAAAACACAATATAGTCCGCATCGGAATTTGCAGCCATGCGTGATAATTTTAAAGAATCACCCGCATAATCCGCGTGCTGAAACACTTCTTCGCGCTGATAATGATGACCCAAAATGATTAAACGTGATCCGAGTTTTTGTTTCGCCGCGTTAATACGTTGATTGGCCTCTTCATCGCTCATGGCGACGAAAGGCTGGAATTCCATGGCTTCAACAACACCCATGTTTCTCTCCCTCAATATTTAATGATTGTGTATAAGGTTTTGACATGTTGATATGTGAAAAGTTGAACTGATAGCAGGCTGCCTTAATTCGAACCCAATAGCAAGACTATTGGGCGATTTTTGGTGGTTTTGCGATCTTAATACCCACTTCTTTAAGCTGCGCTGGCGAGACTTTGCTCGGCGCGCCGGTGAGCAGACAAGAAGCCGTTTGCGTTTTTGGGAAAGCCATGACTTCACGAATGGATTGTGCGCCGGTCATAAGCATCACTAAACGATCTAAACCAAAAGCCAATCCTCCGTGTGGAGGACACCCGTATTTCAACGCATCGAGTAAGAAACCGAATTTATCACGTGCTTCTTCATCGCTAATACCCAAGGCACGAAAGACTTTTTCTTGTACTTCCTGGCGATAAATACGCATAGAACCACCGCCAACTTCGGTGCCATTAAGCACCATATCGTAGGCACGTGAACCCACAGAACCAGGATCAGATTCCAATCGATCCAAGTCCGCTTCCGCTGGCGCGGTAAACGGGTGATGCAAGCTGAAAAAGCGTTTTTCGCGCTCATCGTATTCAAACATGGGAAAGTCCACTACCCATAATGGTCGCCAACCGTGTTCGAGGAAACCTTTATCGTGACCTAACTTCACACGCAATGCGCCCAAGGATTCGTTAACGATTTTGGTTTTGTCTGCACCAAAGAAAACCAAATCACCATCTTGTGCCCCGGTGCGGCTCATAATGGCATCGACGGCTTCATCAGGCAGGAATTTGAGTATGGGTGATTGCAATCCTTCACGGCCTTTAGCCATGTCGTTGACTTTGATATAAGCCAGACCTTTAGCACCATAAATGCCGACAAATTTTGTATAGTCGTCGATTTCTTTTCGGCTAAGCTCACCACCTTTAGGTAAACGCATGGCCGCCACGCGCCCGTTGGGGTCCTTGGCTGGACCAGAGAACACTTTAAATTCAACGTCTTGCAACACGTCAGCGATATCAACCAATTCCAACGAAATACGTAAATCTGGCTTATCAGAACCAAAACGGTTCATGGCTTCAGCGTAGCTCATGCGTGGAAATGGATTTGGCAGCGGTATTTCCATCGTCTCTGCAAACACATGGCGCATCATGTCTTCCATCATGCCCATGATTTGATCTTCGTTCAGAAAAGAGGTTTCGATATCAAGTTGGGTGAACTCCGGCTGGCGATCGGCGCGTAAATCTTCATCACGAAAACAACGCACGATTTGATAATAACGATCCAGACCGGACACCATTAACAACTGTTTAAAAATCTGCGGCGATTGCGGCAGGGCAAAAAAAGCTTCATCGTGGGTACGACTCGGAACCAAATAATCTCGCGCACCTTCGGGTGTTGCCTTGGTCAGCATGGGGGTTTCGATATCCATGAAACCGTTGTTGTCGAGATATTCGCGTAGACGACGTGTAATATTCGAGCGAAATTTTAGGCGATTCAGCATTTCTTCGCGGCGCAAATCAATATAGCGGTAACGCAAACGGTGTTCCTCGGAAACATCATCATCTTCGATTTGAAAAGGTGGTGTTTCTGACTTATTTAAAATCGTCAGCGACTTACCAAGAATTTCGATTTTCCCCGTATGCATATTTGAATTTTCAGTATCGGCAGGGCGTAAACGCACCTTACCTTTGATATTCAGCACATATTCACTGCGCACACGCTCGGCAGTAGCAAAAACATCGGGAATGTCCGGATCGAATACCACTTGCACCAAACCTTCACGGTCGCGCATATCGAGGAAAATCACCCCGCCATGGTCACGACGACGGTGCACCCAGCCACTGATTTCAACTTCCTGGTCTACTAGTTTTTCTGTTATTAGCCCGCAATAATGGCTGCGCATAATATTAATTCCTCTAAAACCTACTGTATTTAGCTACTGGATTTGGCCTTATCGCCACTGGACTTAGGCTTATCGCCCCCGGATTTAGCATCGGATTTCCCCTTATCGCCACCCGCGATATTCTTCTTTTTACCGCTTTTGAAGTCGGTTTCATACCATCCACCGCCGGACAAACGAAAACCTGCGGCCGAAATCAGCTTTTTCAGCTCGGCTTTACCGCATTCAGGGCAATCCTTCAAAGGATCATCACTCATTTTCTGCAAGGCTTCCAACTCATGGCCACAAGCCTGACATTGATATTCATAAATAGGCATGGTTTACCTCTAAATTCCTCTAATTCCGCCAAAAATCACCAAACAAACAGCGGGGGCGCATTATACACTAATTTCTGCCCTAAGGGGTTGGTTTTGGGGGGATTTGCTTCCCAAGCTCACCGCGCAATTCATTGCGCGAATCCAGTGTTGGTACATTTTATCATGTTGCGATCGATTCATAAGCACAGTAGGATCCATTTACTCACTATTTTTTCATGGATTATGCAGGATGAAACAAAATATTTTCGTTTTCAGCTTTCTTCTAGCGTTCTCACTGCCAAGCATAGCAGCCGTGGATTTTTCAAAATATGACTACCAGACACTCGAATTTGGAACCCAGGACAAAATCACCCCCCCACGCTCAAATGTTAGATGTTAGCGAAACCGAAAAATCAACACCTGCTTATTTTTTTGAGCTTCCCGTCTTTGATAAAAGAAAGAAAATAAATTTAGCCAGTCTCGTAAGAAACAATCAATTTTACTATCCAGTCGTTTTACTATTAACAAGTGATTTTGCAATAGATAAAGTTGTAAGAAAAGATGTGGTATTCGACAAAGACTTTTTTCACGGATTTAATATAAATTATGACTTTGAGGTTAAACCAACGCATCGCTACCTAGTCATCACGACAGCCTCAAACTCCCTTGGTAAGACTGTGAACCATATTTTTGAGACCCAAAACGAGCAAATGATATTTCTTCCTGGAGGTGGTTTTTTCACATAGAAAGCAGCAGCCAAAACAAATAACCGAATTTATCATTTTCACGACTCAAGCACTTTCCTTATTTCAATTCCATATCAAAACGAACGCAAGCCGCTCCCCCGCTACAAAGGATTCTATTTTGGCCTTGGTGCGAGTTGGGGAAGTGACTACATTTTTACAGATGCGAGCGGATTAAGCTTTGAAGCAGGCGGTGGGGCCTCGCTCAATATGGGCTATCGCTTTGACCTACAGCGTTTTAAATCATGGAGTATTGACGGCTTATTTGGCTACAGAATGATAAGTGGCGAGTATACCGACTTAGATGGCAAGCTTTTCCAAATACAAAGTATGCACAAATTATTTTCCAACGAAGGACATACCATAGAGCTGGGATTTGGCATTAGCTACGATACCGAACAAACTTATAGTAGCGAAGTCAAAGACGATTCTTACGCATCCAACATATTTGGAGACATGCGCCCATTTAGGGTAACACTTAAATCGAGCGCGGGACTCATGCTGTCTTTGAATTATTATGTAACCAATTTTATGCAAATTTCAGCAAAATATATAAAAGTCGATTACAAATCTGATAACGGACAAATATACAATGGCGATCAACTTGGAATTGAATTGAATATGAGCACAGGTTTAAGCCTTTAGGTCGATCATAGCATTTAATGTGCATTCATAGCCGAACAGACCTTACTATCTTTTTGATAGACAAACTAACATCCTCAAAAAAGAGCTATTTTCGAAGCTTAGCAAATAGCATTTTTGCATCGGAAATGGACACTGATGGTCAATACGACTTAGCTAAGGACCTCACTTTAACCTCACCTCAATTCCATAAAATTGGCCTATTGTCCGTTTTATCATATAGTTAGATCCGACCTGTCATCCGCAAAACCTTTTAAAAATAAGGCATTCCTAATCTCCTGATGGTATAATTCCACGATTAAAAAAATCGTTGGAACCGGGATATTGAATGCACATCCTCATCATCCTTTTACTATTCAGCTTATTGCTCTCATCATGCTCACTGCCTGGAGGCGATAAGGAATCAACTTATCAGTATTTCGATTTGTCCGGCCAGGACTATATTGAATTTTCTTTAAATGAGGGCGAGATCCAGAAATTTGCGTTTCTCGATGAGAAAACAATCGAATCAGCATTAGATAATAGTTATTCCTCCGAAGATTTGACGCTTAGGGCATATATTCATAAGCAAAGCAAACAAGCAACTGAATTACAATATGTCGTTGAAATCGAGAATCACAGTATTGACGAATTTCCATTTCAGAATTTAACGCTGACATTGGGAACTTCCGCTGGGTTAAATCGTGCGGTATTGAAACAAGCCTCCAAAACATTTCCCAACAGCGATAACCAACTCGTTTTTCTTAATAGTGAAAACAATAATTGGCGGAGCCGCAAGAATCAATTGCGGATTTCTAAATTTGACAACAAGATTAACAAATTTGAAATCGAATTTGATTTGGATTTATGTCGAGCAACAGCGATTGAAGCGGGTATTTGCGAAAACAAAGCGAATCGCACCAGTATAAAAGGCCATATTCAAGTTAAGTTAACACCACCGCCGCCAAGCGTAGAAGATCGTATACGCCCATACTTTGTTAATCAAGGTAGCGTTGCCTCTCCAGTGGAATTAAACGATAGCAATGAATTATTAAGCGTAGGACAGGGCATAAGTTATTATCAAACTAATCTAATAGTCGGAAGGCAATATTGGATTCACGCAACTGATATTTCAAATTATGGCTCACAACACTTTCGGCTTCGTATCACGAGCAGCTCATCTGCATCTGCTATTTGTGAAATTTATTATTTACAACAAGTGAACCAACGTGAACATTGTATATTTACTGCAAAATATCCCACGCTTTACGTACAAGCAAGTGCGACCCGGGACAAAAATCCTATTCACGGCAAACGTTTTCGCCTGAATTTCATTGATCTAAGCCCACGCTTTTTCGAAACGGTAACACTTAATGAGCCCGGCTTGATACATCATGCGCAAACTACGGCTATTCCAAAAGACATCGATTCTGAACAAAAATTTAGTATGTACTCATTAAAAACCATACCGGGTTCTAGCTATGAGCTACGCATCGAAAACATTCAGAACCCGCTGGATGCCGTGGCTATTTTCGATAGCCCGAGAGATTGCCTTAATAACCCCGGCAAATTAAATTTTTCTGCTACTGTTGGCTGTATACGAAATACAAACTACTTTTTTCACAGTGCTCACTTATTAGGTTCATTCAAATTCATTGCCAGTGGAGAGCAAGTACAAATAGTAACAGCAAATGCTCAGCATCAAATTCCATATAGCACTAGCTATGATATTTCCTATGTTGAAGTAGATGCCGAAAGTGAAGGCACACAAACTATGCCCAAGAGATTGGGTTTCACACCAATTGAGAACTACCAGGGATTAGTTGCTAAATCTATTTTCAACAGTGAGAATTACCCATACCCTATTGAGAAGTTCAGCTTTTATACTGCCAAGGTAAACATAAAGCAGTCTTATTTAATTTCATTTGATGCTGAGAACAGTGAGGTTAAACGTTTAACCGCTGAAGTTTTTGATAACCCAAACTTTGAGGGTGTCCCACTCGCATTTTGCTCATTGTCGGGTGATGAACCTTTGTGCGATTTTATTAGCAATCAGGAAGACGTGCTCATAAAAATCAGCACAACATCTGCGGTTCAGGCTATCAATGCTGCGGAATCTTTTAAGCTATCAATTATCCCAGGGGGCAGCGCGCCATCGATAGAAGGAAGCAAACAAGCACCGAAACTGATTGATTTAGATTTTACAAACAGCTATACCGCCTTAATTGGAAAACAGCGGCCAGTCTATCAATTCCCAACCGTGCCTGACGAATATTATACACTGAATATAGAATCCAAAAAATCTGACTTGTATCTAGATGCGGTTATTTATGACGAGAATGGATACGGATCCAGAGCAGAATATCAATGTGCACTAAAGATAGTTAGGCCAGGAAAAAGTCAGTGTAGCTTTCTTGCATCTCAAAGCCCAACAATGGTTTCAGTTTCCCTGAATTCTTATAACACCAATATACACAACGGTACAGAGACAACGCTTAGCTTGTCCCCACTTGCAGAAACGCTTTATAAGAATGAACCCAACATAGAATTAGGTTTGGCACCACTATCCTATGTTGGCCAGGTTGGAAATGAAAGCAGTTCCTACTGGCTTGATGTAGAATCCGGACAACAATACGAAATTAGCTTATCGAATTTGAAGCAAAGCGTTAATCTTGTCGTTAGCGATGATGAAAAACATAGTCCTAACAATTGCAAAAATGACACATATAGCTCAAACCAAGGCATCACAAAAAGAACTTGCACCTTGAGCATCGCAGCAGATCAATCACGATTATACGTCCAAGTATTTTCACACTTGTGGGCGAATCCCAACCATGAATTATGGACTTCTAGTTCTTACGGAACAGATTACCTGCTTAGGGTTAGGAAGCTTGGCGAGGAAGAGTGATATGAAAATGAAAATCGAATGATAGGTTGGATAGGTCCATTTCTTTCTCTATTTCTACTAAGTAACAACAGTGACTAGAAAAGGAATAAGTAAGCACTTGAATCGCATGACAACAATCAATGTCGTTCTGCTCGCACCTATTAGTCGGTTGAAATAGAAACAAATCTATTTTAACCCAGAACGTGATTTTTTTAGGATTTTATAAATGATACACAGCATATTTACTATTCTACTAGCACTAACGCTCGTCGCTTGCACAGGGAACACCGAAAATAAAACCACTGAATCACCTCTGGCTGGGCCGGACTATATTAAATATAGCGTTAACAATGAACCAGAAAAACTGATCTATTTTAGTCAAAATGGTTCACCCGGTTTGGTCGCCATTGCATATCCACACCGACAGCGATTGTCTGCGACCAACACAAACAACGCTAGCTATGCTATTTACATTTTTAATAGCAGACAAAATAATAGCGTTGATTTAGCTCAATTCAATTTAAAGTTTGACGATAGTAAAGATCAAGACAAAGGAATCGATATTTTTTTTGGTACAAACAAACAACTATCTACTTATTCCGCGGGGATTGCTTACATCAACAGTTTTAACAAAAACTGGCCTAATGGTTTCAGCTCGATTGACGTCATCAAACGTGATCATCAGCTAAACAAAATATTAATCAAATTTGATGCACAACTTTGCCGTGACCATGCCGTTTTATATGCGAACTGCGCCAATCCTGACAATCGCATGTTAATACGCGGTGAAATTCAAGTTAGCTTAGAAACAAAAGATCCTGTCTCTTCTCGACTTGCAAGCAGTGAGCAAGGAAGTGTCAGCCAACCCATTGATTTTAACATCGATACCATTGCGTCCAATTTTTTTATATTTGAGGCACATGATTCAAGAAGTTATTATGTTTTTAACCCTGCAACAGATAGCAATTTCGAAATGATGCTTCACTGGTATGGTGCGTTTGCACACCTTAATGCCATTAGCTTTAAACTAAGTCAGTTTATTGCTGGCAGTGAAAAAGTTGTTTGTAGCAATGAATTGGCCGCTGAATTGAATCCAAGCTCCTACCATTCGTGCAGTGGTTTTAAAGCAAATCACCCCATATTCTTAGAATTTAGCCGTAACGCAAATTTTCCACTGCAAAAAAGGGCCGACCGGCTTTTCTTATATGTCCGGGCAAACGATGTCACGCCGGTTCAACCAGAGCAAAAACTATTAACTCTAGAAGATATGCCTTACCAAACAACAATTAGCCGTGAGCCAAATGGAAACTTAGGGTATTCACATTATTTTCTAAAAACTGAGATAGATCACAGCTATCTCATTCAACTCAGCAATTATCCTTGGGTGCAATTTCAAACCCCACAAGAGCCAAACTGTCAATTTGATAATGGACGCCTAGTCAATGAATTTGAACAAGATTGTGTTATGCAAAACCTTGAGACTTATTGCACCCCAAATCACCAGGAAAGATTGAAAACATGTCGCTTTACCGCTAAGACGAATTTCACTCAGGTTTCGGTGTCATCAACCTGGCATCGCTCGCAACAAAGCATTAACTACGAAGTAGCCGATTTGACTTTACATGGAACATCAGAGAATCCAGTAGATTTGGGCACGATGCCATTATCAGCCACGAATAGATCTTTTAATTTTGGCTCACACTTTTACCAAGCACACATAGAAAGCGATCAATCTTATGAACTGACGCTTCTCAGCCAAGATACCTCACACCGACTAATCGTTTCAATATTTAGCAGCAATGATTTTTCTGGGAACAGTTTGATTCGGTCATGTAACAGTGAATTTCACCTTGTTAATGCTCATTGTAATTTTGCCGCTACGACCGACACCGTTTATTTAAAAATTGAAAATCAAAAACCGGAAAAGACAACGGCTGAGCTATTGATTCAGGTAGGGGGAAAAGCCTACGCATTTAAGTCCAGCCCAACTAATCCTATTAGTTTGTCAAGCGAGGATAATCAGGCGTTTGAAAGCTGGCTGGATTGGAGGTCCGAGTTTTTTCTAATTAATGTGGAGCCTATGCAATCCTACCGGCTCGAAATAAACGGCGAAACAACTAGCGATTTTCTCAGACCAATTGGCAATTGTGCCGCCGATCTTATAGCACCTGGAAAAACAAACTGTTTTTTCTATTCCAGTGATGAGGTTTCTTTTCCGATTCATATTGAAAACACAAATTTCGAAAGTCGTTATATTGATGGATTTCCAATTTCACTTCGACTCTTAAAAGACTCATCTCTGCCCATAATGAGCGAAAGCAAAACACTAGATGTGCCAAGTGAACACAAAGGGCAAGTCGCCTACGGGCAGCCAAGTGAGTATTCTATCGCTGCAACACCCGGCTCCTTGCTACGTGTTACATTAAGCAATCTCACTCAAGCGGCTGAACTAGCCTTCGTTTTTGATGGCTTTGGAAACGACACTTGCCTAAACAAGCCACCTTATCTTCTTGCTGGGTCATCACGAGAAAAGGGTTTACAAGATCGAATCTGTGAGATCTATATTCCAGCGGATCAAAATCACGTTCAACTTTTTGTTTATAATCACACACACGGCGCAAACTATAACATTAAGGTCGAGCAGTTAGAGTATTAGTCGTGGTTATGTTTTTGCCGTTTAGACGTGCACGACATCGCGATATCATGTTTGGTGGAAGTTAATACTGGATAGAGATTTTAGATAGTCTACACCCTAGCATCAAATTATTTCTCAAACCGGGGTCGGACCTACGCAATATTTTGTTTTCAAATGAGTAATAGCAAAAATCGGGCTCATTTTTCTCTTAGAAATACATTTCTACCCAGCAAATCCACGTTCTAGGAAATTAAAGGATCAGCATTTCTAGCGAAGAACAGCATTTCTCTCCTGAAAACAGGCTTGCAGGCAAAAAAAGAGGCCTAGATTTATTTTTATTTCCCAAAAAATCAATAAATTACACTGGTCCGACCCGGATATTGCCCACATATACAATCAGCAATCAGTCTAAAATATGCTATAAAGACTCGATAGTTTTTTGTGGATTTGAATTTATGCCCCATACTTTTTCTCTCATTCTCGCCCTGATTTTCAATTTGTCGAACATCAGCAATGCATTGGCCGACCAAATCAACCTGGAGTTATCTTCCGGAGATGACATTAGCGTCGAGGTTTATGGCACTGCAAGCGATATACGCGTGCTGTGGATCGGATCGGGTTTTGGTTTGAATGAGCGACACCATCATGTGGCTAAGGAGCTAGGGCAACAAGGTTTACAGGTGTGGCAAACCGATTTGATTGAATCACTTTTTATGGTTCGTGGTGCTGAGGCCATGCGTGAGATTAAACCGGCGGTGGTTGCGGAGCTCATTGAGAAGCTATCTGAAAATGGTAAGTATAAAATTTTACTCGTCAGCGGCACCTATGGCGCCATTCCTACTTTGCGCGGGGCACACGCTTGGCAAGCGACAAAACCAAAACAAGCTTCTATTATCGGTGCGGTTTTGTTTTCGCCAATGATGTTCACCCATGTGCCGGATGTGGGTGAAACACCGGAATTCATTGCAGTAACCAAGGCGACGTCGATTCCACTTTATATTTTCCAAGCCGAAAAAGCCGGCAATCGCTGGCACACACCGGTTTTGGTTGAACAATTAAATTCACATGCACCGGTTTACACAGAACTATTGAAAGGCGTCACTTCTTTGTTTTTCCCCCGGGACGAAGCACCACAAACGCTTGAGTATATGAAAACCATAGCAACAAAAATAAAAAATCTGATTCCAAAACTTGCGACGCTCAAGTATCCACTGGAGGCCATTGCACTAGCCGGCAATAAAACAGAAAACAAATTAGGCTTGAATGATAAAATGAAAATTTATCGCGGCGGTCTTGCGCCCATGCCATTTTCCTTAGTCGATGTAAAAGGAAAAAAGCATCAGCAAACAACATATAAAGGCAAGGTGCGGATCATTAATTTCTGGGCCACCTGGTGCCCCCCTTGTGTGGAAGAAATTCCTTCGTTAAACCGTCTACGGGAAAAAATGCAAGGCAAGGCGTTTGAATTAATTTCCATTGATTATGGCGAATCAGCAGAGCAAATCAATAAATTTATGCAACAAGTCAGCGTCGATTTCCCCGTTTTACTCGACCCGGACGGCAGCACCGCAGGCCAATGGAAAGTGGTTTCATTCCCGTCCACCTTTGTTATTGGCACAGACGGCAAAATCAAATACGGCGTAAACGCCGCCATTCACTGGGATACGGAAGAAGTAGTTTCAAAGTTAAATGCTTTGTTGCCTTGATTTGCCAAAGAATCGAGACGTGTATTTATGCTGATAAAAATGGTGACTCAACCGAACTTGTTCACTAGTTCCAGCCACTATATAGCGACGAAACACGACCGATCGACAACATTGGGTCATTAGAATGACGGCATTCAATGTGAAAAAGAACCTCAAAAACGCATTAAGGATCAACGAGACCTTTCGAGCATCAAGAATAATAAGTTGTTACAACGAAAAAGCTAAGTATCTTTATATTTATCAAGGCTACATACATTATCTGTAAGCGTCGAAACATTTAATCTATCAAACTAACACCAACCGCATCCTGACTGTGGCCCCTAATGACAGTTTTAGACACCGGATTCAAGCTAAAAATCGGCTTTCAAATTGTTTCTAAAGATCACAGCACGAGCCCTAGCGTATAACTGGATAATTCTAACAGTCACTTTGTAGATACTAGTCACAGAAGCCAACTAATTTCTTTTAGATATAATTTGAACGCGGCCAAAAGCTCCATATCAGCCTTAAACTCATTCCATATTTCACCTTAGCTCTTGAATGGGCTTTAAATATGGACGAAATAGTTGTAATGCAGTTTAACCGCGAGATTTGCTATGAGCTTACCCATTTCCAAAAACGACATGAAACTAGCGAACATGCAACATGCCTTAAAACAAGGCAAGGGATTAAAGCTTGGAATTATTAAAAATCTAAGTGGCGAGCATGGGAAGAAAAATTCGGCGGTGGAATTTCACAACTTCACTAAGAAAATACTGAGTAGATTAAATGAAGCAATTGGCCATAAGGGTGAACAGTTTATTGAAAAACTTGAACCAAAGGAGTTTACACCGCAAAAAGTCGCAGACCGAATCTTAGGATTTGTTGACAACGCCGTGAAGCTTGCGCAGCAAAATGGGGGGAATCATGCGGCTTTAGAAAAACTTGAACAAGCGCGCAAGGGTATTGCCAAAGGCTTCGGTGAAGCTAAAGATATGTTAGAAGGCTTAAATGTTTTTTCCGGGAAAGTTGCCGACGATGCAAATGAAACCTGGAAATTGCTGCAAACCGGCTTGGATGACATTGAAGCGCGATTAAAACAAACTGAAGAACTCAAGACAACACCTGAAGTCGTATCGTCAACAAACGTTCAGATTGATTTCGGCGAGAAAGAAACACAAAGACTCGACATTAAAATCCTCGCTGCTACTACAAATGATTCCAATCACCAATCCAGCGCTATCGCCTATCAAACATCTTCATCAACGGATAGACAAAACGAACACTCAGTGGCGCTACTGATGGACGAAGCCAACAAACTATCTAATCATTTTTTTAATGAAGATGTGCAATCAGCGCTAACCACGCTATCGGCTAATAAGATTAGTTTACATGATGTCGTGAGTATTCAAGTAAAACATCGTGGCAATAACAAGCATCCCGCTATTAAAACCTACGAGTCAGTTGCTAGCGTTTCCGATTCACCGTATGCAGTTTCTAAACTGGAGCATGTAATCAAGCCAGTAAAAGCATTTATTGATGACTTCGCTTCAAGTGTAAAGTCGTTGCATACGAATAGTGAAATTTCACATCCTGCCAGGGCCTTGGCCGATGTGTTGGTGGCAAGTAGTGAAATCGATGAACGTAAAAAAGGTTTAGCCAATGCATTGTTACATCGTTCTGGTCATAGCATGGATGCCTTCGCACGAAACCTAACGGATGAGCTAGAAATGCAGCAGGATCGATTTAGCGCAAAATAGTTTTCAAGTGGGCCGGTGTCAACTAGAAATTGATCCCAATTGCCCACATGAGCTAGTTAAAGCCAACGTCGCACCTGTTGACAATAGGATTCATACTCAGCAGTGAAATTCTTCTTCAGAAAATGTTCTTCCACTGGAATAATTAGGCGTGCAAGAATTTGCTGCAAAATAACCGCCGCCAGGCAAAACCAATAATTATTAAGCCAAACACCAATACCAATAAACAACACCAAAGCCGCCATATAAATTGGATTACGACTAAATCGGAAAGGCCCCTGAGTAACCAGCTTACTGGCTGTTTTACGCACATCAATGGTGGTATTGAATTGTTTAAAGGTAAACATAGCCCAGAATGTAAGTATGAATGCTAGCACCACCAGCGCAATGCCACTCATTTTTAACAAACCATGCTCACTTAGCTGCAAGTCCCAGAGGTGATGCAAACCATAGGCAATAATGGCTAAACTAGCCATATACACTGGTGGGATAATACGAATGCCTGTTTCATTGCTCATAAGTATTTCACTTTTATGCTGATTAAATTATGCCCCGGCTTCACTTCAAATTCGCATTGTTCGTATTTAGGTGGACCGAAACCGCCCTTGGCATTATTCGAGACACCGACACCTTCCGACGGTGGGCCATACCATTTACTATCCAGTTCGCCATTATTATTTTCATCGTGAAATAGACTAACCGCATATTTTCCTGGTGAAAGTTTATTAAACCGAATGATGTTTTTATTGTCCGCCACGGCTATTTGTTGCTGTCGAATAGACAATTCTTCTTTAGGGAATGCCGAACTAGCGTCAAATAGAAATGCGCGCACTTGACCTTGGGCATTTTTCAAACCTTCGACTTGAATCACTAAATCGGCCGTTGCGGCAAATGTGATTCGCGAAAAAATTAATAAAAACAATAGAGCATACAATCGCATCATTCGCAGCCTTCCTTAAGAACAAGCAAATTACCAATAAAAATTATTCACGCAAACTGGCCTTGGTGCACATAACCTCAGCCGCTCCAAGTCGTTCATTCACATATTACTAATGCCTTACTGGTTGAAACAATTTAATCACTAATCACTGTTACTTTTTTGCATTAATTATTTTTCACTATAGACCTCAAGATGAATAGTTGCACAATGAAAATTTCAATCAGTTTTTGACCACACAGAAATTTTGTTAAATTGTTATATAGACACCGTTAGCTTTTAACTTAAAAATACAAACGGTCTCTATTGGAAAAATTGATTTACCAATGAATCGCACGGGTCGGACCTGCACAACTCTTTGAATAAAAAACCAAATCATCGAATTTTTTAGCCAAAAACTGCGCAAATGGCACCGTTTTGATCATAAAAGAAACCTCTCTAGGAAAATATATATGCGCTCCCTTCCCAATATTTTCGCTTTTTTTTAATG
>Ga0224506_10001758_pt1 | contig 15325 bp, 13 predicted proteins | sample SF_Jan12_sed_USG_2_FD_169108 | JGI IMG/M metagenome (GOLD analysis project Ga0224506, IMG submission 169108) | Sediment microbial communities from San Francisco Bay, California, United States - SF_Jan12_sed_USGS_8_1 | ecosystem: Environmental > Aquatic > Marine > Sediment | place: USA... | reverse complement strand
CCTCGTCCATCACCATCACGTCGTCGAAAAAGCGATCCACGGGATCCCGTAAACCGGCGAGTTCATTAAGTATCTCGGCATATCGACGCTGTTCGAGCATCGGCGCGACCTTTTTCCGGGCGTTCTCGAGGGCGCCGTGCAGTGCCCGCTCGGCACCCACCTCCAGGAGGCCCGTGGTGACGGCAAGCCCTGCCGGGTCGCCGGCTTTACGCAGGATGTTGGCAATGCGCTTGTTGGCTGCGGCGAGGCTTTCTGCCTGGTCCAGCCGGGCGAAGGTCTGCACGGCGGCAAGACGACGCTCGAAATCGACCAGCGACGCGGGCTGGCGGGCCATGACCGCCTCGAAGGTCTCGACGCCGAGACCGGTATCGCGATCCAGGAAATAGCCGCGCGACCGATCGCTGATGAACCCGTAGAGATCGGCACAGAGCACCTCGGCGCCGATCTTGCCGTCGGGTTGCTCGGCAACGGCCCTTTTGATCATCGCCTTCAGGTCGATATCGATACCGCGTTCAACGAGGATCCGCACGATGCCAAGCGCGGCGCGGCGCAGACCGAACGGGTCGCGGTTACCACTGGGCTTCTTGTCGATCGAAAATACGCCGGCCAGCGTGTCGAGCTTGTCGGCGACGGCAAGGACCTGCCCCGCGCCGGATTCGGGCAACGCGTCGCCTGCAAAGCGCGGCATGTATTGTTCGGCAATGGCGTCGGCGACCGCCTCGGGCTCGCCGCCGGAGATGGCGTAATAGCGCCCCATCGTGCCCTGCAGGTCCGGAAACTCCCCCACCATGCCCGTGACAAGATCGCATTTCGCCAACGCGGCCGCGCGTTCGACCGTCGCGGCGTCGGCGCCGACCTGGCCGGCCACCCAGGCCGCGAGCCGGCCTACCCGCTGGCTCTTGTCGAAGACACTGCCCAGGCCCCGCTGGTACACAACGTCGCGCAGGGCCTCCTGGCGCGCATCCAGCGACTTGCGGCGATCGTTGTCCCAGAAGAACGCGGCGTCGGCCAGGCGCGGACGAATGACCCGCTCGTTACCTTCAATGACCTGCTCCGGGTCTTTGCTTTCGATATTGGCCACGGTGACGAAGTGCGGCAGCAGTTTGCCCGTGTCATCGGCGATCGGAAAATACCGCTGGTGAGCGGTCAGTGTCGACACAACCACTTCGCGTGGCAGTTCGAGGAAGACTTCGTCAAACGCGCCGACGATCGGCACCGGCCATTCGACGAGCGCGGCCACCTCGTCATACAGTGACTCGCCGTCGACGACCTGTCCGCCCGCCTGCTCCGCCGCATCTTCAACGCCTTCGCGAACCATCTCGCGACGACGCTCGAAATCGGCGATGACAAACCCTTTCTTCTCCAGCGCGTCCAGGTAATCGCCGGGCCCAGCTATCGGGATCGGCCCGCTGGAATGAAAGCGATGCCCGCGAGACTCGCGCCCGGCCGTGATCCCCATGACGGGCGCGTCGATGACCTTCCTGCCGTGCAAGAGCACGATCCAGTGAACCGGGCGGACGAACTCGGCGTCGCTCGATCCCCAGCGCATACGGCGCGGAACAGGCAGTGCTGCGAGCGCCCGTTCGATGATCCCCGGGACCAGATCCGCAGCCGACTTGCCGCTCTCCACGGTATTGAATACAAGCCACTCACCCTTGTCCGTTGCTACCCGGTCCAGGGCGTCGACGCTTGTCCCGCACTTGTCGGCAAACGCCGTGGCGGCGGCCGTGGGATTTCCGCTGGCGTCGAACGCGACTTTCACGGGCGGGCCTTTCTGCTCAACCGACCGCTCACGCTGCGCGTGCGCGAGTTCCTGACAATGACGGAGAGGCGCCGCGGACTGGCGTAGCTGTCTACGTCGCCGCGCGCCAGGCGCGCGTCATCGAGCCCGGCAGCCAGGTTTTCCCCGAACGCGTCCATCAGGGCGCGCAGGGCCTTGGGCGGCAGCTCCTCTGTTCCAATCTCGACAAGCAGGTCGTCTGTCTTGCTCATGACGATGCTCCCGGGGCGACCGACGTCACCATCGGAAAGCCGAGCGCCTCCCGACTCGCGTAGTAGGCCTCGCAGATCGATCGCGACATGGTGCGTACCCGCAGGATGAAGCGCTGCCGTTCCGTCACCGAAATCGCCTGGCGCGCATCGAGCAGGTTGAAAGTGTGCGACGCGGTCAGCATTTGCTCATAGGCCGGCAACGCGAGCCCCAGTTCGATCAGTCGCTCGCACTCATGCTCGGCGTGATCGAAAATCCTGAACAGGGCCTCGACATCGGCCTCCTCGAAATTGAACCTTGATTGTTCGACCTCGTTCTGGTGATAAACGTCGCCGTAAGTGATGCGTCCCAGCGGCCCATCCGTCCAGACGAGATCGAAAATGCTCTGCACGTTCTGCAGATACATGGCGAGACGCTCGAGGCCGTAAGTGATTTCCCCGGTGACCGGGCGGCATTCGAGACCACCAACCTGCTGGAAGTAGGTGAACTGGGTGACTTCCATGCCGTTCAGCCAAACCTCCCAGCCGAGACCCCAGGCGCCGAGCGTCGGCGATTCCCAGTTGTCTTCGACAAAGCGGATGTCATGGATCGTCGGATCGATACCGATAGCCTCGAGCGAACCCAGGTACATCTCCTGGATGTCATCGGGCGATGGTTTCAACACGACCTGGTACTGGTAGTAGTGCTGCAGCCGGAACGGGTTGTCGCCGTAACGGCCATCCGTCGGCCGACGGCTTGGCTGTACGTAGGCGGCCGACCAGGGCTCGGGGCCGACCGCCCGCAGGAACGTGGCCGGATGGAACGTGCCCGCACCCATCTCCATGTCGTAGGGCTGCATGATGACGCAGCCGCGCTCTGCCCAATACTGTTGGAGCTTCAGGAGCAGGTCCTGGAAGCTCAGCGCCGTGGGCGATCTCTCGGTCTTCATTCAAGGTGTTTCGGTGACGGTAAAGGCGCGAAGTATAACGATTTTTGGGCGCCGGGAGACAGCCGGGTGCGTTACGCACCGAAATGGTGCATTACCGTGCCGATTTGCACTATAATGGTGCAACCACGGCGCAGCGATGCGCAACAACCCCTTAAAAAACAATCACTTAACTCATGCCCCATTTTGGCACAGTTCATGCAGCAGGCAAAGCAACGGGCCGCTGCTTGCGGCCGCTTTTTTTGACTGCATGAATACCGGAGGAAACCCCATGACACCCGCAGAGGTAATGGCCCAAATCAAAGAGGCCGAGGTCAAGTTTGTCGATTTTCGTTTCACGGACACGATTGGCAAAGAACAACACGTAACGGTGCCCGCGCACACCATCGATGACGATGTGTTTGAGGACGGCAAGATGTTCGACGGCTCCTCAATCTCCGGCTGGAAGGGGATCAACGAATCGGACATGATCCTGATGCCCGATCCGGCATCAGCGGTTCTCGATATCTTCCCGGACGAAGTCACGATGAACATTCGTTGCGACGTCGTCGAACCGTCGACGATGCTCGGCTACGATCGCTGCCCGCGCTCGCTCGCCCAGCGTGCCGAGGCCTACCTGCAGTCTACCGGCGTTGCGGATGCAGCTTACTTCGGTCCGGAGAACGAGTTCTTCGTGTTTGACAACGTCACCTGGGACGACACGATGCAGGGCTGCTTCTACAAGGTCGATTCGCAAGAGGGTGCCTGGAATACCGACCGCAGCTACGAAGAAGGCAACACGGGTCACCGGCCAACCGTCAAAGGCGGCTACTTCCCGGTACCGCCCGTCGATTCGCTGCACGACATTCGTGGCTCGATGTGTCTTGCCATCGAAGAGCTGGGCGTAGCGACCGAGGTGCATCACCATGAAGTCGCCACGGCCGGACAGTGTGAAATTGGTACTAAATTCAATACGTTGGTTCGCAAGGCCGACGAAGTGCAGATCATGAAGTACGCTGTCCATAACGTTGCGCATGCCTACGGCAAGACGGCGACGTTCATGCCGAAACCGCTTGTCAACGACAACGGTAACGGCATGCACGTGCACCAGTCGCTGTTCAAGGATGGCGTGAACCTGTTCTCGGGCGACGGCTACGGCGGTCTATCGGAAACGGCGCTCCATTACATTGGCGGCGTCATCAAACATGCCAAGGCGATCAACGCGTTTGCCAACCCCTCGACGAACAGCTACAAGCGTCTCGTGCCGGGCTTCGAGGCGCCGACGATTCTTGCCTACTCGGCGCGTAACCGTTCAGCCTCGATTCGTATCCCGTACATCGCGAACCCCAAGGGTCGCCGCATCGAAGTGCGCTTCCCCGACTCGACCGCGAACCCGTACCTCGCTTTCGCCGCCCTGATGATGGCCGGCCTCGACGGTATCCAGAACAAGATCCACCCGGGCGATGCCATGGACAAGGATCTGTACGACCTGCCGCCCGAAGAAGAGAAAGACCTCAAGCTTGTTGCTTTCTCGCTCGAAGAGGCGCTGGCCGCCCTCGATGCGGATCGTGAGTTCCTGAAGGCCGGCGATGTGTTCTCTGACGACCTGATCGACGCCTACATCGACCTCAAGATGGATAACGTCACGCGCCTGCGCATGGCGACGCATCCGGTCGAATTCGATATGTATTACAGCCTCTAAGGCGCAAAACTGTGAACCGGGCGGCATTTTTGGCCGCCCGGTCACTAGCCGGAAACGCATCTGCACTGCTATGCTGACAGCATGGAAACACGACCGATTCTTGTACTCCTGGGTCTCCTCGCGACAGGTGCCGTTGTTGCGGATACCTGGACGTGGACGGACGACGAAGGCGTGGTCCACTACTCTGACCGCCCGCACCCGGGCGCTGAGCGCATCGCAATTGCCGAACCGAACACGAGCCAGTCTCCGGCACGCGGCCGACGCTCGTCGAACGCCACGTCGCAGGATGACGATGCCGCCGATGAGGGCGATGCCGTTCGTTACAACAGCCTGGAGATTGCCGCTCCCGGTGCCGAAGAAACGCTATGGAACATAGAGGGCACCCTCAGCGTTTCCCTGTCCCTGAGTCCGGCACTGCAGCCGGGCCACCAGGTCCGGGTCTACTTCGACGGCAATCCGCAGATAGTCAGCGGTACGAGCTTCCAGCTGCAGAACGTCTACCGCGGCGTGCACAACCTGCAAGCCGAAGTGCTGGACGAGACGGGCACGATGATGATCCGCTCAAGGACGAATCGCTTCTACGTCCAGCAGAGCACCGTACGCTAGACAACGACCGTTCAGGCGGCGGACCGCTCCGCAGCCATTCCGGCAACATTCTCGACAGCCTGACCTCGGGCGTCATCCTGCTGGATGACTGTCTGCTCATCGTTGACCTCAACCCCGCCGCAGAGAACATTCTTGGCGTGAGCCGCAAGCGTGCACGCGGCCAGTCACTGCTGCGGCTGGTTGACGACGACCCGGAAATGAGCGAGATCCTGAGCCGCGTTGCCGCAACCGGGGATCACTATGCCAACGAACTACGGCTCGCCCCGACGGAGGTGCATGCCGAAGAGCGCATCGTCGATTGTCATGTCTCGCCCGTGAGCATCGGCGACGCGCGGCTTCTTGTCGAGATCGCGGACGTTACGCGCCGCATGCAGATCACTCGAGAAAATGCGCTGCTCATCCAGCACGGCGCCGGTCGGCAGATGATTCGCCAGCTCGCGCACGAGATCAAGAATCCGCTGGGTGGTATCCGTGGCGCGGCGCAATTGCTCGAGCGCCAGTTGGCGGATCCTGAGCAACGCGAATACACCGACGTCATCATTAGCGAGACCGATCGTCTTGCAGGCCTGGTCGATACGCTGCTCGGTCCCGGCGGCCCACCAAACAAAAAGCCCGTTAACATCCATGAGCTGCTCGAATACGTCGTCCGCATCGTCGAAGCGGAGGACACGCGAAAACTCACCATTCATCGTGACTACGATCCGGGCTTGCCGCTTATCGACCTGGACCGCGACCAGATGGTGCAGGCGTTTCTAAACCTCGTGGGCAATGCCGCGGCGGCACTCGACGGCCAGGGCACGATCACCTTGCGCAGCCGCGCTGTCACGAACTTCACGATCGGCAATATTCGCCACCGCGTCATCGCCAGCATCGAAATCGAAGATGACGGGCCCGGCATACCGGCCGAACTGCAGGACACGGTGTTCTATCCGCTGGTGACCAGCAAGCCCGAGGGAACCGGTCTCGGTTTGCCGGCCGCCCAGGAGCTCATCAGCCGCCACGGTGGCCTAATAGAATTCGAGAGCCGACCGGGCCGCACGCTGTTCGCCGTGCGCATCCCGCTGGAACAGGTGAAGACCGATGGCTAGCCGCCGTCTCAATGTCTGGATCGTCGACGACGACCAGTCCGTCCGCTGGGTACTCGAAAAGGCGCTAAAGCAAGCCGACATGGAAACGCGCGCTTTCGAGCGCGCCGAACACCTCCTCGAAGCGATCGCCGAAGAGGCACCGGACGTCCTGATTACGGACGTGCGCATGCCGGGCATGAGCGGCCTCGCGCTGCTCGAGCGCCTGCAGAGCAGCCGCCCGGGCCTGCCCATTATCGTCATCACGGCGCATTCCGATCTCGAGAATGCCGTGGCCGCCTACAAGGGCGGCGCGTTCGAATACCTCCCGAAGCCGTTCGACATCGACGAGGCCGTTGACCTCGTGCACAAGGCCGCGCGCATGAACGGCACAGACCCGGAGGTCGGGGAGACGCCGTCCGCCATGGCGTCGATGATTGGACAGGCACCCGCCATGCAGGAGGTGTTTCGTTCCATAGGACGGCTTGCCGGTTCGAGCATGACCGTGCTCATTACGGGCGAGTCCGGCACCGGCAAGGAACTCGTCGCCCGGGCGTTGCACGATCACAGCCCGCGAGGCAACAAGCCCTTCGTCGCACTGAACACCTCGGCCATTGCTTCCGAGCTGCTCGAGTCCGAGCTGTTCGGGCATGAGAAGGGCGCGTTCACGGGTGCCGAGGTGCGCCGTATCGGTCGTTTCGAACAAGCCGATGGCGGCACACTGTTCCTCGACGAGATCGGCGACATGTCACCGGAACTGCAAACACGCCTGCTGCGCGTGCTCGCCGAAAGCGAGTTCTACCGGGTCGGCGGACAGACCGCGATCAAGGTCGACGTCCGGGTCATCGCCGCGACGAACCAGGACCTTGCGCGCGCGGTCAAAGAGTCGCGCTTCCGCGAAGACCTTTACCATCGCCTCAACGTTATCCGCATCAACACCCCGCCCCTGCGCCAGCGCCGCCAGGACATTCCGATGTTGCTGCAGCATTACCTGGCCGAAGCCGGACAGGAACTGGGCGCGCCGCCGAAAAGCATCGATGCAGAGGCGCTGGAAGCCCTGCAGGCGTTCAACTGGCCGGGCAATGTCCGGCAGCTCGTGAACGCCACGCGGCGCCTGACGGTTACGGCACCCGGCAGCGTGATTTCAGTGCAGGACATTCCGGCGGATCTTGGCGGCACCGAGTCGCCACAACACGGGGCGAAAGAGTGGACGCGTGTCCTGGCCGCCTGGGCGGAGGGACAGATTGCGTCGAGCGAGGAGCCGCTGCTGGACACGGCGTTGCCGGAGTTCGAAAAGACGCTTATCGAGATCGCGATGGCGCGCAGCAACGGCCGGCGCCAGGAGGCGGCCAGGTTGCTCGGCTGGGGCCGCAATACGCTGGCGCGCAAGATGAAGGCGTTGCACCTCGACTGAACCTCCGGCCTGCCGCCGCCGGGCCGGACCCATGCAGTCGGTTCATGACGTTCGCATTGAAGGCTTAGAGCCTGCCCGAATTCCTGGCAGCCCGGGCACGCCAGTATGCTGCGAGATCCGCCGAGGGTTCGACCCCGTAGCCGCGTTCGTACAGCGACGCCAAACGCTCCTGGGCTTCCCGCGACCCGAAACCGGCGGCCGTGCGCGTGAACAGGAAGATAACCCTGGGCGCATCGTCGCGCCCCCACCCGACACGTCCATCGGGCAGCCGTGCCGTGACGTAGGACTGTTCCCGGGCAAGTTCCCGCTCGATGTTGGCCACGAGCTCGAGCAGGTAGTCCGGAAAGCGCCTGGGCGGGATTGCCACCTCGGGCGCCTGTTCGCCGGCCTCGAGCGCGACCTCTTCGTAATAGAAGTCGCGCTCGCCGTACATGGACTCGAGCGGCCCGACGCCTGCCGCGGCCGCTTTTGCAAACAGTTCGTCAGCGACGGCGGGTAATGATGGCGTACCGATGCCTTCGAGGTAGCGATAGGCAACCTCCACGGCTGCCTCCGCAACGCCCCGGTCTGCGGCTACGCGCAGCCAGTGGGTCACGCGCTCTTCGTCCCGCTCTACGCCGATCTCGTCGCGATACATCATGGCCAGGTTGTATGCGGCCAGCCCGCTACCGGCAGAGGCCGCGCGATCGAGCCACGCCCTCGCGGCAACCGGGTCGGCGTCCAGGCCAAACTCGCCATACAGCAGCCCATAAGCGATTTCCTCCGTGGCCCGGATCTCACCCTGTTGCGCGGCCAGGAACAGGAAATGCCTGCCAGGTTGTTCAATCTCGCCGAACTTGCCGACGCGTTCCTGCAGGCAATAAAGACCGAATTCGAACTGCGCGGTAGCATCGCCACGCAGCGCCAGCTCATACTTTTCCTGCAGCGCCGCATCCAGCACCTCCGCGTCGGCCTTCGCCTCGACGTAAACCTGCCCGGCCCGGAAGAGCGCCAGCCGTTCCTTCATGCCGTCGAGATCTTCGGGCGCCGCCGTCATGATCGCCCATTGCTGGTGGATCGCCGCGTCCCGAAACCGGCCGTTCGCCGCATAAGCGGCGGCAAGTGTGTCGAGGTAGATGGCCTCATTCCAGCCGGACTGCTCGTTGGCGCGGATCGCGAGGTCGAGGGCGACGGACGGCGCGCGACGCGATGCGTCGTGCCAGGTTGCCAGCGCCCAGGCCATGTTGTTCACCGCGGTTGCCGACAGAGGATGAAACCTGTCCAGGTCGAGAAGCAGGTCGTAGTCGGCTTTCGTCAGGTTGTAAGCAAGAAAGACATCGACCATCTCGGCCTCTGTCAACGGACCGACAATGAGCAGACCGTCGTTGAAGCCGTAGATCATGGCCTCTGCGCCGTCGGCGTAAAAGTTGTGCCGACTGGGACCCTCCAGTACGACGACGCTGGACCGGGAAATCTGGGGCTCCAGCCCCCATTCCAGCAGCGTCATGACCACGATTTCTATAGGGGTGCCTTCGTCGAGGACGGGGACGCCCGCCCTGGCCTGGCGACGCATCCACGTGATTGGCCCAAGGGGTGTCGTCTCGCTCGCAGCCGCGCGCCCGGGCAGAAACGCAAATATGTCCAGCTCGTCGCTGGTCTTTTCCGGAACCGCACTGGGCAGGCCGGCACAGGCACAGAGGCACAGGACCGGCCCCAGAATTATCGCGCGGCGCGTGAACCTCTCAGGTCTCAAGCGTCCCCACCAGCTGCGCGACGGACGTGAACTCGTGCCTGGCAAGGTAGGCCGCGATACCGGCATTGATCTTCTTGCAGACGAGCGGGTCGTAGAACAGCGCCGTACCGACGCCAACCGCGGCGGCGCCGGCAATCAGGAACTCGAGCGCATCGTTCGCTGTCGTAATGCCGCCCTGCCCGATGATCGGCACATTGTGACGCCCGGCGACCTGGTACACCTGGTGAACCTTGAGCAGCGCGATGGGTTTGATCGCCGGCCCGGACAGGCCTCCCTGGGTATTGCCAATGACCGGCCGCCGCGAGGCCGTATCGATCGCCATGCCCATGAGCGTGTTGATGCAGGCGAAGGCGTCCGTGCCCGCCTCGATGCAAAGGCGCGCGTTGGTCTGAATATCCGTCTGGTTTGGCGACAGCTTGGTGATCAGCGGTTTATTGGTTTTCGCACGACACGCCGCGACCACCCGCGCGGACATCTCCGGGTCGTTGCCGAATGCCACGCCCCCTTCCTTGACATTCGGGCACGAAATATTGATCTCGATGGCATCGATGTCCGAATCGTCGAAACGCTCGGTAACGCGCTCGTACTCCTCGACCGTCGAACCCGACACGTTCGCGATGAAGCGGGTCTCGGAAAAATCGAGGCCCGGCAGGATCTCGTCCACCACGGTGTCGACGCCGGGGTTCTGCAGGCCGATGGCGTTAAGCATGCCATCGGGCGTTTCGCAGACGCGGTGGGGTGCATTGCCAAGTCGCAAGTCGCCCGTCGTGCCCTTGAGGCACACGGCACCCACGTCGGTGTTCGAAAAGCCGTGGACGCGGGTGTACTCCTCGCCAAAGCCGACACAGCCGGACAACAGTACGATCGGAGAGGCCATCGACAGGCCACAGAATTCGGTATGGAGTGGATTGTTCGCCATCGCGGCGGCATTCTACCTCAAATGTTTTCCGTCATTCTTTACGAACCCGAGATTCCGCCGAACACGGGCAACATAATCCGCCTGTGTGCCAATACGGGGACGGACCTGCACCTCGTTGAGCCGCTCGGCTTCGACCTGGATGAGAAGCGCTTGCGCAGGGCCGGTCTCGACTACCGCGAATTCGTAAACGTGCGAACACACGCATCGCTGGACGCGTGCCTCGACTCGCTCGGAGACGCGCGGCTGTTCGCGTTGTCCACGAGGAATTCGACGCGCTACGACGACGTGCGGTTCAGGGAAGGCGATGCTCTGCTGTTCGGGCCGGAGACGCGCGGGCTGCCGCAAGCCGTTCTCGACAGCCTGCCGGCGGACCAGCGCCTCCGGCTTCCCATGCAGCCAGGCAATCGCAGCCTGAATCTTTCGAACTCGGCTGCGGTCGTCGTCTTCGAGGCCTGGCGCCAGCTCGGCTTTCCGGGCGGCGCCTAGAGCGGACGCAGTTGTCGCAAGCATCTGCTCCCTGGTTTTAGTGGTGTTCGGACTCCGGCTTGAGCGCGCGCCTCATCAGGGCCTCTACCGCCTCGCGCGGGGACGCGCCCTCATAAAGAATGCGGTAGACCTGGTTGACGATCGGCATCTCGATGCCGAGTTCCGCAGCGACGTCATGCACGGCCTTGGCGGCCTTCACACCCTCGACGACCTGCTGGATCTCTTCCTGCGCTTCTTCAACCGTTTTGCCCGCTGCGAGCGCCAGCCCCATGCGACGATTGCGCGACAGGTTGTCCGTGCAGGTCAGGACGAGATCGCCCATGCCGGCAAGGCCCATGAAGGTTTCTTTCTTGGCGCCGAGAGCGACGCCAAGACGCATCAACTCCACGAGGCCGCGGTTGATCAGTGCGATGCGTGTGTTGGCGCCGAAACCGAGGCCGTCCGACATGCCGGCACCAATGGCGAGCGCGTTCTTGACCGCACCGCCGACCTCCACGCCGATGATGTCGTCCGATGTATAGGCCCTGAAATTGTCACTCGAGATAGCGACCGCCAGCGCTCGCGCGAAATCCTGATCGTTGGAGGCGATGGTCATGGCGGTGGGCAGGCCGGCGCCGACTTCCTTGGCGAAGGTCGGGCCGGACAGTACCGCAACCGGGAAGTCCGGGCCAAGCACCTCGGCGGCCACCTGGTGGGGCAGCTTGCCGGTACTGAGCTCGAAGCCTTTCGTGGCCCAGCACACGCGCGAGTCCGCTGCGAGCAGGGGCTTGATCTTCGTCAAGGTAGCGCGCAGCCCATGGCTGGGGACGACGATGAGCACATCGCGCGCGCCCTTGAGACACTCCTCGAGATCGGGGTAGGCGCTCAGGTTCTCCGGAAACGGGACATCGGGCAGGTAACGCTTGTTCTCGCGGTCGTCGACCATCGCCTCGAGCAGGTCCAGCTCCACGACACCGCCGAGGCGCACGTCGCAACCGACGCGTGCAAACTGCAGCGCGAGCGCGGTTCCCCAGGACCCCGCGCCGATGACCGCAATCGTTTTCGGATCTGACCCGCTAATTAGTGCGTCTCCGACTGCGCCGACTCAGCCTGCGCGGCGGCCGCCTGCTGCTTCGACTGCATGTACAGCGCGTCGAAATTGATCGGCTGCAGGACGAACTCGGGGAAGCCGCCCTTCTGGATCGTCCCGGCGACCGCTTCGCGAGCGTAAGGGAACAGGATGTTTGGGCAGAAGCTGCCCGTAATAGCGGCAAGCTCCTCGCCGCCGTAACCGGCGATCTCGAACAGGCCCGCCTGGTGTACTTCCACCAGGAAGAGCGTCGTGTCTTTTTCCTTGGCTTCGACGGTAATTGTCAGCACGACTTCGTGGATGTTGTCTTCAACGAGCTTGTGCGAGCTGCGCAGATTGAGATTGGTCTGCGGTTTCCATTCGGCACCCTTGAACACCGCCGGTGCCTGGGGAGACTCGAATGACATGTCTTTGACGTAGATCTTGCTGATGGCCAGTACTTTCTCAGCGGCCTTTTCCTGCTCTGCCATGATGGTTCCTGTTTTCTCTATAGTTGGATTTTCTTAAGGTAAGGCCTAGCCTCGCTTCTTGCCTTTGCCTGATTTGCTCTTCGTCTTCTTGCCGGTTACGACCGGGAGACCGGCCTGGGCCCAGCCGTTCATGCCGCCCTTCAGACCGTATACACTCTCGTAGCCGTTCTTGCGTAACAGGTTGACCGTGCGCGTGGACGAAATGCCGTTGTCGCAAACCGCGACCACGGGCCGGGTCTTGTCCTGCGCCAGCGACTCGGCTTTGGCCTCGATTTCGTCGTGCGGGATGCTGCGCGCGCTCACAATGTGCCCGCGGCCGTAAGCTTCGGCGCTACGGAGATCCACAACCAATGCGCCGTTGTTGATCAGCCTGACGGCGTCGGTGACTTCAATATTGATCGTCCCGCTGGCCTTGCGGCGCAATTCGGAGAAGATCGCCACGAAAAAGCTGACGACTAAGGCGAGCACCAGCAACGTATGGTTGCCCGTGAATTCCAGAATTTTGTCCATGAATCAACAGTTTCGGCGCGGGATTTGCGCCTCGAAGATGTTAAAAGCCGCGATTATACCCGTTTGGGGGAGAGTGAATAGCCTCGAAACGCTACACTCGGCGCCCATGTGGCGCAGAACCCTTACAACCCTTCTGCTTCTTGGCCTCGCGGCGGCCGCCCCGGGCCAGGATGGCAGTGGCGAACTCACCAAGGTGAAGGAACAGGAGCTCGAAGAGGTCCGTGAGCGCATTTCCGAGCTGAAACAGAGCATGGATGCGGCGGCCAGGGAGAGGGACCGCCTGACCGGCGAGCTGCAGGAGCTCGATGTCGCGATCTCGGAGCAGCGCATGCGCATCGCGGATATCGAGCGGGACCAGGCGTACACGGCCGGCAAGAAACAAAAGCTGGACCAGGAGCTGGCCGACCGGGAGCGCCACCTCGACGAAGAGTCGGCCGCGCTCGCGGCCCAGGTTCGAACGGCGTACATGAGCGGCAGCCAGGAAAAGATCAAGTTGCTGCTCAACCAGCGCGACCCGGCCACGCTCGGCCGCCTCATGGCGTACTACCGGTATCTGAACGAATACCGTGCCGGCAATATCGAGGCCGTTATCGAACAGATCCGCAAGCTCGACGAACTGCGGGCACAGATCGCTGCCGAGGAAGCGCGACTGGCGACCCTCGCCCGCGCGCGCTACGACGAACTCGGTCGCCTCGGCCGGTCGCAGGACGAACGCAAGGCCGTGCTCGCGACGCTGCGCCGGAAAATCGCTGACGAGGGCGAAGAGGTTGAGCGTCTCGCCGCGCAGGAGCGGGATCTGACGCGCCTCATTGCCGAGTTGACGAGCATCCTCAGCGACTACCCGATTTCGTCCGAGCAGCCCTTCAGCGAACACAAGGGCAAGCTGACCTGGCCGGTCGCCGGGCGCCTGCTGCACGACTTCGGCCAGCCGCGCGTCGGCGGCAACATCAAGTGGAACGGTGTCGTACTGGCGGCGCCACGGGGACGGGAAGTGCGCGCGGTTTACCACGGCCGGGTGGCCTTCGCGGACTGGCTCGCCGGCATGGGCCTGCTTGTCATCGTCGATCACGGCGAGGGCTACATGACGCTCTACGGTTACAACGAAACGATCCTCAAGGACACGGGCGACTGGGTGGCCCCCGGCGATGTCATCGCGACGGTCGGCGACAGCGGTGGCCAGGCCGAGGTCGGGCTCTATTTCGAGCTGCGGCGTGGCACCAAGCCGGAGAACCCGCGGCGATGGATAACCAGGAAGCCGGGTAGCTGATGTTGTCGGGACCCGTGACTTATTGACTTGTCGCTCACCTTCCGGCCTGCCGCTGTGCTAAGGTCGGGGATCGAAACTCGGAAGCTCGTATGTTGTTGAAAGTTCGCGCGGTTTTGGTTGTTGTGATCGGTTTGGTCATGGGCTTGAGCCTGTCAATCGGCGGCGGCCTGATCGGCAACGGCCGCGTACCGGACAAGGAAGAGCTGGCCTGGGAGCAGGCCAGGTTATTCGCCGAGGTGCTCGAACGCGTCAAGCGCGATTACGTTGAGCCCATCGACGACGCGGAGCTTCTCGAAAGCGCGATCCGCGGCATGGTCAGCGACCTTGACGCACATTCCCAATACCTAGACGCCGGCGAGTACCGTGACATTCGTATCAGCACGACCGGCAGTTACACGGGCGTCGGGATCGAGGTGGATGAGGTCGGCGGCAACGTCGTCGTCGTCACGCCCTTCGCCGATTCGCCGGCAGCCCGCTCGGGGATTCGCAGCGGCGACCGGATCGTTGCCGTGGACGATGTCGCTGTCGAAACGCATGGACTGCAGGAGACCATCGGTCGTCTTCGTGGACAAGTCGGCTCCAGCGTCAAGATCAGCGTGCTGCGCGACGACGAAGTCATCGATCACGAGGTGCGTCGCCAGATCATTCGCATGACCAGTGTGCACAAGGAATTCCTGGCACCGTCCTACGGTTACGTCCGGGTAAGCCAGTTCAGCGAAAACACGGCCCGCGAACTCAGCCAGGCCGTCGATGATTTGCAGGACGCCAACCACGGCATGCTGGACGGGCTCGTCCTGGATCTGCGCAACAATCCGGGCGGCGTGCTTGATGCCGCGGTCGACGTGACAGACCTGTTCCTGGATGCCGGCGTCATCGTCACGGCGGATGGCCGCTCGATTGATTCACGGTTCACTCGCTCGGCACATCGCGGCGACATCCTCGACGGCGCGGCCCTGGTCGTCATCGTCAATGGCGGGTCTGCGTCGGCCTCGGAGATCGTCGCGGGCGCACTCCAGGACCACAATCGTGCGCTTATCGTGGGTACGGAGACATTCGGCAAGGGCCTGGTCCAGACGGTGGTGCCGCTCTCCAAGGGGCGGGCGATCAAGCTGACGACGTCACGTTACTACACGCCGTCGGGCGACTCGATTCACGAGGTCGGTATCACCCCCGATGTGTACGTGGGGGACAC
>Ga0224506_10001757_pt1 | contig 15325 bp, 14 predicted proteins | sample SF_Jan12_sed_USG_2_FD_169108 | JGI IMG/M metagenome (GOLD analysis project Ga0224506, IMG submission 169108) | Sediment microbial communities from San Francisco Bay, California, United States - SF_Jan12_sed_USGS_8_1 | ecosystem: Environmental > Aquatic > Marine > Sediment | place: USA... | reverse complement strand
CGCAACCGCCATCCCTTCTGGTTTCACTCCATAACAGAGAAGGTTCTGAAGGCTTCCCTCCACCATGCGACGCTTCACGTCAAATCCTACTACGCGACACCCGATTAGTCCAGCCTCAACAAGCATGCTGGCGGTTCCGCAGAAGGGATCCATCAGCAACTGACCCGTTTTAGGTTGGGCCAAGTTCACCATACACCTCGCGAGTTTTGCAGGCATGGCGGAAGGATGGAAAAAAGGTCGCTTTCGAGGTCTTCTTTCAACAAAAGGTTTCGGCGAGACCTTACCTATCTTCAGTCCGAAAATAAGTCTGTTGTCGGTTAGGATTCCAAAGAATGTTTTTTGAGGATTCTTTAGGTTTACTCTCGTTCCTCTACCCTTATTCAGGATCAGCTCGCCAAGTTTTCGCTCCAATTCTCCTCGGGCAAGGTGGGAGGCATTTCCCCTTATCCTTTTTGTGCGAACAACGAAGCTTTCTCCCCTTTCGATAATTCCTTCTAGGGATATGGAACGCATCCTTTCGAGGATCTCGGCGATTTTGGCGTCACAGTTAAACAACTCTGCGGCGCAGACTCGGGTCATAGCCGACCTAAACATGACCGATTTCACGCTGTTGACGTCGGCTTCCAAACGCAGAACTTGAGTCAACTCCTGCAAAACTCGGTGTTTGTAACCCTCTGCTTCCAAAATGGATTTTAGCTCAGAGGATGGTAGGGTTGGGTGTTCACCTGACAGTAGAAAGAAAAGTTTTGTCACTATTTGGGCTCCTCTTGGGTTAGGGCTTTCGCGATCAGGGGAGCAACCGAAACCAAGCTCACAGGACCGGGGACGCAGTCCGTGCCCACAATTCCTTCTGCACCGCTTTCCATAATCTTGTCCTTGGCGTCCCTGACGAGGAGGGGGTGTACGCACGCCGCGTAGATTTTCTGAGCGCCTTGTTCTCTAACCAGTTCTATTGCTTTCATCATGGTGCCTCCGCTGCTGATGATGTCGTCGAATATTATTACGTTCCTGTTCTTCACGGGCAGAGCTTTCTTTTTGATGGTCACCTTTCCGGTCAACCTGTCTCTGCGGGTCTCAACGTATCCGTATCCTCCTTTCAAGACATCGTTTGCCTCTGCCGCTACGCCTTGTGCTTTTTTGCCAAGGGAAAGAGAAAACGCTCCGTTGAATCCCTGTTTTTTGAAGTGTTGGGCTAGGAGACCGATGGCTGATAGATCGTCAACACGTATTCTGAGTGCTCCTAGTATCTCGGGGTTGTGGGAGTTCACGGTGATGATCCTGCGTACGCCACAGGTTTCAAGCAACCTCATCACGGTTTTTACGCTGAACACCTCGCCGGGTCTGAAACGCTTGTCCTGTCTTGTATACGCAAAGTAGGGAACAACAGCGGTGATGCTTTTTGCTTTAAGGTCTTTTGCGTTGTCCGCCATTAGAAAGAGTTGGACGAGGTTTTCGTTTTGTGGCGGACTTGTTGTTTGAACAATTGCGACGTCCTCGTTTTCCACTTCGCCATCAAATCGGATGTAAGATTCTCCGTCTGGAAAGCGCTTAAACTCTACGGGGACAACCCTTATCTTTAATAGATCGGCTATTTTTTGACCCAGATCTTGGGACGCTGGACCCGGAACTGCGATCAAGTCTATCCTCTCGGTGATTGTGAACGCGTTATGGAATAATTGGAGCTGTATGTTATAGTTTTCCCTTTCCCTCGTATAGCGGAGATGTCTCTACAACAAGTTGTCTCCCGCGGTCTTCCCTTTTTCTGCGCGTAATAAATCTATTAAATAGAATTCGAGAATTGTTGCTGGGGATTAATCTGGCATTTGGACGACTAATACTGTTATCCGATGAAGAAGTCGCACGTGTCCACGAAACAAGTTTGGAAATACTGCAAAAGATTGGAATAAAGGTTCTCAGCGGGAAAGTGCAGAGTCTGCTGGCTGAAAACGGCGCACAAGTGGATGCCGCTCGTTCGATTGTAAAGATTCCAAGCTCTCTCGTGGAAGAGGCAGTTAAGAAAGCGCCAAAGGAAATAGTTCTTTGTGGAAGAGATCCAAGATTTGACCTTAAACTTCCCGCAGCAGGTCCTCCTTTCGTTGCTTTGAGTGGCTTCGCAACTTTCATGAGAGATTTCAAAACCGGAGAAAAGAGGATGACAAAAGCGTCGGATTTAAGGGACTTCGCTGTTCTAAGTGATTATCTTGATGAAGTCGACTTCTTCTGGCCCATTGTAGCTCCTACTGAAATCCCAGCGCCTGTACAAACAATTCATGCCTTGGCTATCTCCTTCAGTAATGTTAGAAAGCACGTTCAGTATCAGGCGCTCAGTGAAGAGCAGGCTAAATGGCAAATTAAATTGGCGTCCGCCATTGTTGGTGGCGAAGATAAGTTGAAGAAAAGACCTGTATTCTCCTCAATCAATTGCCCTGTTAGCCCACTTGTGTTCGAAAAAGGCTCGTCTGAAGCCATGGTTGAGTTGGCAAAGACAGGAATTCCAGTTGCTCCCATGTCTATGGCTTTATGCGGTAGCACAGCTCCCGCAACAATTGCGGGAACATTGGCTATCGCTAACAGTGAGAACCTTGGCTCTCTCGTTATTCTTGAATGCGCCAACCCAAGTGCTCCAATGATTTACTGTGTAGAATCATCCTCGGCAGACATGAGGACAGGTGAGATCAACTATGGAGCACCTGAGCTTCCTCTTATCGCAGCGGGTGTTGCTCAAATGGCTAGGTTTTACGGACTTCCTTGTTATGCGACAGGAGTGGGAATGAATGAGACCCCAAACGATTTAGAATCTCTCATTGAAGCTTCAAAAGGAATGGCCATTACACATCTGAGCCGCGGGGATATCAGTGCAGGCTTAGGAAGCCTTGAAAACGCTGAAAGCGCGGCACTGGAGCAGGTGATTCTCGATGTCGAAGCTTGGATACATGCCTGTGCGTACCTGCGCAGGTTCAGCGTTGACGAAGAGACCTTAGGGTTCGATGTCATCAGCAAGGTTGGCCCAGGAGGCAACTTCTTGGGGATTAAGCACACTCTAGAACACTTTCAACAAGAAATATGGCTTAAGAATGAAACTACGATTCTTGAATCTTTAACAAGTGGCTCCCTTGTTGAAAGGGCAAAGGAAAAGGTCAGGCAAATACTGTCTGCTCATGTGCCGCCTCAGCTCGATGAGGAAGTGCGGAGGGAAATAAGCCAGATCCTGCGTGACTGTGAAAAGAGCATGTTGTAAGGTTTTAAAGCCTATTCAGAAAAAGAAAGCGACAATGCACAGAAAATTTCAAAATCACGTTTTGCTTCCCTTTTCCTTGTATTCTCTTATCAGTTCCTTTGCTCTGTCAAGTCTCACTCGGCGCTCTTCCACCATTCTTTCAACGATCAGGTCGATCAGCTCTCCTGAAGCTCCAGCGGCAATAGCTACGTTTCTGGCATGTAACGACATGTGCCCCCTCTGAATTCCCTCGTGGGCAAGAGCCCTCAACGCAGCGAGATTTTGAGCCAATCCAACAGCGGCTAGCACCTCCCCAAACTCTCGCGCTGTCTTAACGCCCAAGATTTTTAGCGCTATCCTAGCCACTGGATGCACTTTGGTGGCTCCTCCGACAATTCCTACAGCCATGGGTAGCTCGATTAAGCCTTCTAAGTCTCCTTCCTCGTTTTTCTTCCAAACCGTTAAGGGGGCGTAACGCCCTGATCTTGCGGCGTAGGCGTGAGCTCCTGCCTCCACTGCTCGATGATCGTTGCAAGTCGCTATTACAACGCCGATTATGCCATTCAGTATGCCCTTGTTGTGGGTTGCTGCTCGATAGGGGTCCGCCTCGGCGAAGGCGTAGGCCTCCACTATGCCGTCCACAACCTCTTCTCCACCCAATGCCTCCTTCGCCACCACGGTCCAAGCTCTCGCCAACCGTTTTGTGGCCAAGTTTGAAATGATCCTTAAGTGGACTCTTCCGTGCGTTAGTCTCTCAATCATTGGGGCAACCGCCTCAGCCATGGTGTTCACGGCGTTTGCACCCATCGCATCTCTGCAGTCCACGTGGAGTTCTGTGATAACCATTGGTCCGGTGCTCGCTTTTATCACCTTTACGTCTAAGTCCTTGGCACCTCCACCAACAGAGACAAGCATGGGATCCTGCTCATTCGCTTTTTTCAGAATCTCTTCCTTCGCCTCTAAAATCGCCTTTTTGGCTGCTTGCGGATCATCTATTCCCACCGCCTGAACCTGGCCGATCATGACGGGCTCGGTGCTGCTGGCGAAGAACCCTCCCTTTACCCTCACCATCTTCGCAGCGTTGCTGGCTGCAGCCACCACTGAAGGTTCCTCGATGGCCATCGGAATCAAATAGTCTCTTCCATTGATCAGAAAGTTTACGGCGATTCCCAAGGGTATAGGCATAGCTCCAACCACGTTTTCGATCATTCGATCGGCTAGTTCCAACTTCAACGAGCCAGTTGACTGGAGAACTTTAACTTCCTTGTCGGTTAGTTCTGCGAACTCCTTTATGATCTGTGCTCTATCCTTGGGGCTTAGTTTGTAGAACCCGGATATTCGAGACGTTTTGCTCATGGTAACCATCCTTGGAAGACGTTCAGTTTACTATATTCGACTAAACAACATAAGAATTTAACCGAATTCCATGTTTTCCTACAAAATATTATGCTCTTGCCTGATTGACGGTTTTTGCCAATCTTGTAACACATTCGTCTGATTAGAAGTTGATAAGTTGAGTGTATCTTAAGGTGGGTGCGTGCGCAACTAATGGGATGTTTCCGGCAAAACCCCTTTTTTGAACGTAATATTAAATTTGAAACCTTCCATCCTTCAAGACCGTTATTGTTTCTCCGCTTTTCTTTGTCACCTTTACCGTCGGCTTAGAGACAAGAAAATCCATGTGGTTCTTCGACGGATTCCTTCCGCCAAGCATGTCAGTGTTGTTTCCAAAGGCAATGTGGATTGTTCCAAGAATTTTCTCCGCTTCCAAAAATTCTTCAACAAATCTTGCTTTAGGGTTTATTCCAAATGCGAATTCACCCACAACCTTCGCCCATCCATCTGTCTCCAAAGTGTTGTTAACCCGCTGCATTCTAAAGCATTCCCAGCCGCTTTCCAAGCACGCATAAACATCATCTCACACAAACTCAATTGCAATGAACAAAATAAGCTTTGGTTGCGCACGAATTACACGCGGTATCATTAAAGACACGTAAATGTTTACGTCAAGATTTTTATCTGTGAATCCTCTATTTCTGGGACTTCAAAGGATTGTTGGGCGAGTAAGCGGATGGAAAAGCCTCTTTGGATGATCTGCATAACGCACATGTTCCTTGAGATTTATCTTCTCATACAGATTGCTCTCATCCCAGTTATCACCCGAGAATTCCAGTTAAGCCTACTTGAAGCCTCTCTGGTGGCTTCTGTCCCAAGCCTTGTTATGCTTTTGATGAATATCCCTTCCGGATTCTTGGCAGACCATTTTAGCACGAATCACCTGTTGTTTTCCAGCATGCTGATAGAGGGTTTTTCGGCACTTCTGATTAGCCAAACAAACAATTTCTGGATGCTAGTGCTTGGTGTATCCCTTATGAAGATTGCATCACCAGTCTACCATGTTTCAGGATTAAGCCAAATAAGTCGATTTGCGAAGCCCGAACGCATGGGCAGGGCTATCGGCTTCCACAACGCTCTCGGGAGCCTAGGGTCAGCCGCGGGTGTCGTCAGTCTCGCCGTGTTTTTGGCAACTCTAGGCTGGCGATGGTCTTACTTCTTCTGGGCATTTCCAATCCTTATTTGGGGATTCATACTCCTAAAATCTCCGAAGCTCAAAACCAAGCGAATAGAGAAAACTGAGATCAAAAAGCAAGATAGCCTTCTGGAATTGTCTCTTATCTTTTCCGCCCCGCTTTTGATTTTTCTGGTTGCTATAGGCATTAGAGAAGTTGGCTCCACTGGGATTTCCACGTTTATGACCACGTATCTTGTGAGCACTAGAGGGCTTTCTGAGCCTACAGCTAGTTTGATCTTCGGGCTTGGGCCTTTCATGGGAATAGTGGGCTCTCTGGGCGGCGGCTACCTGACAGAAAGGGCAGGTGCAAAGAAGACGCTTAGCTGGGCTGTTTTGGGCTGTGCGCTCTCACTTTCCATATTATCATTGATGACGCAGGTTTACCTTATCGTCTTTGTTTACCTTGTGTACGCGTTTTTCAGCAATTCCTTATGGTCGCCTATGAACACTATTGTCGCTGCCATTACGCCTGAATCAAAAAGAGGATTGAGCTACAGCGTTTACTTCTTCACAGAAGGGTTGATTGCATCTTTCACACCCACTTTAATGGCAGGGGTCATAGAGCTGTCTGACGTTTGGTTCGTCTTTCCCTTCAGCATAGTTTTTATGATTTTGGGGTTGATAATACTCCAACTACTTCCCAACCTCAAAAAATAAGCGCGCATTAGTTCTTTAAGTAGCACGTTTGGACAACCAAATAAATGTTAGCAAGACAAAGTTTTGTCGTCTAAACAGAAAAATGGAGAGTCTTGCGGGGGAAATCTGGAGATATCTCCACTCTAATTTGAATTTAACCTAGTTGCCATGTTTTCCTACAAAATATTGTGTTTTTTAATTTCGCTTTGTGCTTCTGGGTTTCCAAATCGGAAGGGACAATAGTTGCGCCTAAATGAGAGCAACTAATCTTTCCATGCTCTAGCTACATCTATCATTCTTGCAAACCAGACGTTTTTACAACTCTTCATGTGCTTGATAAGTTTCTCCAGTACCACGATTCTATGTCCTCGGCCAATCACTTGAGGGTGCAGTGTGAGGGTGAAAACTCCGCTTTCTACATGTTTATACATGTAGTCGAAGTCTCCAGCCCAAATCTCATAAACTTTGGAGGGAGCCGACAAACCACTAGATTCTTCATATTCAAAGAGAGGCCAATCATCAAGATTCCACGCGACTGGAATCTCCAACAGACGGCTTTCTCGACCGAATTTGAAGGGTTTCGACGTTGAAACTTTGTCGCCTATTCTGCACTGGTATGGTATGAAATCGTCGGCCATTGTGCTACTGTCGTAGATGAAGTCGCGTTCAAGCAATAATTTCAAAGTGTTCGGGCTTATTTCCCAGCTTGGGGAACGATAGCCCAGAGGACGTTTTCCTGTGATAGCTTGAAGAGAACTGATCCCCTTGTCGAGTACAGCAACTTCTTCCTCATATTTGAGATCTGCTGGACTCTCGTGGCAGTAGCCGTGATGGGCAATCTCGTGTCCCTTCTCGTGTAACTTTCTCACTATTTCAGGATAAGTGTCTGCTGTGTGTCCAGGCACGAAAAACGTGGTCTCTACTTCATGTTTGTCTAGTAAAGTCAAGATTCTCATTATGCCAACGCGCGCTCCGAACTCACCTCTCGAGATAGATGTGGGCGATCTTTCCTTCAGATTTAGCCAGATGGACATGGCATCAAAATCGAAGGTAAGGCAAACCGCACAAGCTGCTCTTGAAGACATATCGACCGACATACCATCTCACTCTTTCTAAAATCTATCCCAATATGGAGAGAATTCGAGTTTCCGGGTCCCTAATGAGTTTTATTTCGGAGAACTTGACGATGACACCTTCGAGGGTGTTGTGCACCGTTGCTTTTTTCAAGTGTCCTCCAATCGCACTTTTGTCTTCCTTCGCCAAAGCCGCATGTAAATGGAAGAAGATCTCGTTGTTGCGTAGTGAAATGTTGCCTGAGAGGGATAGAAGCTCTACCGGTTCATCGAATTTGTTTGTTACATAGCCCGATTTCTCGCGAGAGTAAAAGCTGATTTCAAAGTCGCGGAGCATTCCAATTCCGCCGAGGATTACTCCCGACTGAATCTGATGTTCTTTCACAATCTGTTTCAAACTTTCAATGATATCTTTTCCGTCTTCAAATCTAAAAACGATTAAGTTCCCCTCTTTTCTAAAAGACAAAACTAGTCACCCTCCACAATAAACTCATTCTTGAAATAGGTTGCGCCATTCCTTTTGTTTGGTTAGGTTGGCTAGGGCTTCAGCGTAGATTTTTACTCTTAAGGATTCAGCTTCTCCCTGTGCTATGTCTTTTGCGTGTTTTTGCCCAACGATTTTGAGCTGTTTTAACATCGCTATTGCTAATTTTTCGAGGGTTTTTGACGAAAACTCGGAAATGTGATGGTATAGTTGGAAGACGCTAAACATCCCCCTTAGATGTTCTATTTGTATCCGTATAAAGTATCTTTGAACGTCCTCTGGTATGTGGGCGGGATCAACGATGAACAAATGTGCTATGGGTGTGTAAAATTTTTGTAGGATGCCGTGTTTCTCGGCCTCAACTTTGTCTATGTTTATGAGTCCTGCATCCATAAGTAGGTGTAGGTGATAGCCGACAGCGGCCTTTGTCAGGCCCAGCTGTTCGGAGAGCTGAGTTTCTGTCATCGTATATTTGCTTAGCAGGCGCAGGATTTCAGTTCGTGTAAAGTCAGCGATCAAGCTGATACTACCCGGATTACTTACAATATAGATAGCTTTTTTGGGCTTTGACGTACCTGCGCCCCCTCCTTTTTACGCTCTATGACTTAATTAAAATCATAAATATTTATCGCTATCCAATAGTTATAAGTATTAAATCGATTTAAACAATTAAAACGTTAATAACATGTGAGGTCGTTCTAGTTGGCATTCGAGGTTGCGGTTGCAATAGGAGGTCTCATACTAGGAATTGCGCTTTTGACTTTCACCAGTGACAAGGCAGTTGAGCATTCTGTAAGCATCGCTTCAGCATTAAGGATTTCTCCGCTTATGATCGGTCTCATACTAGTGTCCATAGGCACAGATTTGCCAGAGATCACCAACGACATCATCTCATCCGCATTAGGTCACGGAGACATAACCATAGGGGACTCCCTTGGATCAGTCTTGACCCAAATAACTTTGGTATTCGGGCTTATTCCCTTCTTAGGCGGAATGTTCAAAGTGAAGAGAAGAGAGATAGCGGTCATCGGGGCCTGCGAGGTCTTAGCACTCATACTTGTGGTGTCAACAGTTAAGACAGGGTACATTTCGAGGATGAACGCGCTGTTTTTGGTGGCTAGTTGGCCAATTTTCATGCTAATAACTAGAAAAGTCACGGCAAAGAATGTTACAGAAAAGGAACACGCAATGCCACGTACAGATCGAAAGCCCTCATACCACTTCGTAGTAGCCAGTCTAGGATTCATTGGCGTCGCGATCGGAGCCTATATTGTGATCCAGTCCGTGATCACACTGTCGGCCGTTGTTGACATCCCTGAGTATTTCGTTAGCTTCTTTGTGGTCGCGATCGGAACATCGCTTCCCGAGCTTGTGGTTGACTTAGCAGCCGTCCGCAAGAAACAGTATAGGCTTGCGATAGGAGACCTCATGGGAAGCTGCATTGTAGATGCTACTCTTTCATGCGGAATAGGACCTCTATTCTTCCCGATTGCGGTATCTGGGGAGCTTGCTATGATCACGGGCTTGTATGCGATACTTGCTTCCATCGTGGTCATATTAACGCTTGCGCTAAGAGAAAAGGTCGACAAGAAAGCAGGAGCGCTGTTTATCCTTCTATACTTACTCTCCTACACAACACTACGCGTTTAGTTGGTCGAACAGACGTATGACGTTGCTCTAGCCTCACAGTGATTTATTGCTTTCAAAGCTATTATACTTGTTTCATGACTCTTTTCTCTAACGCTTTTCCTTTTTGGATCTGTATGGTTGCTCATTAACGCGGGGATCCATAATGAACGTGTTTGAGATATACTATTCAGCTACACAAATCTACAAAATACGTACTATAGTGGGCATCCCTTAGAGCTTTTTTCCATCTGGGATATTTTTTCTTTCTACTATTATTCTATACCCACACGAAAGAGCTCTGACTGCCCTATAGAACACGCTTTCACGTTTTCCTTTGTGCGCGCAATATATAGTTATGCTACATATTTTGACTTCAATAAACGTATATACCTTGAGCAAATCGAGATTCTAACGTAGGAAAACTCACAATGAGATAATATTGCCAAACGAATCTAGAGTAATTGTTTGTCCAAATCCTAGATGCCGGAGGAAGGTTGAGGAGCCTGTCCTCTTGAATAGTTTATCAACAACACAGGTGGAACAGTACTACGCTTGTCCTTTCTGCTTCACCAAACTGGATGTGGACGTCGAAAACGCTCAACCCCAAAGGGAAAAAGAAAGAGAGGAAAAAGAAGAGCTTACGGTCAAACCACCAGAGAAAGAAGAAAAAGGTCCTTCAGAGTGTCCTCAGCATTTTGGATATTTGGCGAGCCGTCCCAAAAATGATCCTATCCCGCAAGAATGCCTAACTTGCTTAAAGATAGTGGATTGTATGCTCAAGCTGAGTGGCGCTCAATAAGGCGAATCTAAAATAGTCTATCACGTTTCTTAGCAGATTTGAGTGCGCATTCAAAACCTTTTACTGGAAAAAATTCTCTGCGACTTGACGTAACATAAGTCACTACGCTTTACAATGTTCATCACGCCAGTCGCTGCTCAGTTCTTATTGTCCGCTTTGCTGTCCGTTAGGTTTAACAGCGATGACATCCTCTTAAAACGATGAAGCAACATGTCGTTGCGTGAGGCTATGCTCTACGAGCAGCTACCGAACAACGAGGTGCTCTGCAACCTCTGCGCTAGAAGATGCACTATACGTGATGGAGGCATAGGGTTCTGTCTGGTCAGGAAAAACGAGAAGGGAAAGCTCTGCTCATTGGTGTACGCGAAGGCTTGCTCCGCCTGCATTGACCCCATCACCAAGAAGCCCCTCTCCCACTTTCACCCAGGCTCGCTAGTTATGTCCATCGCCACGGTGGGGTGCAACTTCCGCTGTCGCTTCTGCGATAATTGGATGATTAGTCAGGAAAAGGACATCAGGGGACAAGACTTCCCGCCCGAGCGGGTTGTAGAGGTCGCGAAGGAGAATGGATGCCAGGGCATAAGCTACACCTACACCGAACCCACCATCTTCTTTGAGTACGCCTACGACACGGGAACGCTGGCTCACAAACAAGGAGTCTTCAACACTTTCGTGACGAATGGATATATGACGCCGGAAGCGGTCCAGACGATAGCTCCTGTCTTGGACGCAGCAACCGTTGATTTTAAGGGAGGGGGAGATCCCGAGTTCTACAAGAAGTTTTCTGCTGTTCCCTCCGTCGAACCCATCTATGAGGCTCTGAAAGAGATGAAGAAACATGACATACACGTCGAGATTACTAATCTAGTGGTGCCGAAGAAAGGAGATTCTTCGGATAGAATTCGGGAACTCGCAATGTGGATAAGGGACAACCTTGGCAAAGACACGCCTTTCCACCTTCTCAGGTTTCATCCCAACTATAAACTAACTGGGATTCCATCCACCCCGATAAAGACGCTGGAGCAGGCTTGTGAGTTGGCGCGTGAGGTTGGGCTGAGCTACGTGTATATAGGAAACGTTCCTGGCCATCGCTATGAGAACACGTATTGCCCGAACTGCGAGGAGTTGGTGATCAAGCGGTTCAGCTTTGAGATCGTGAAGTGGCACATAACCAAGGACATGCGGTGTCCAGCGTGCGGAGCGAGTATCGCGATACGAGGGCAGTTTCATCCAGGCGGTTTTTCATACCCATACGCTTTGATTTAATGATTCTGGTCATATACAGACCCCTTCCCAGCTTTTCAGCATCACACATTTCATCACGTTGTCATAAACTAATAATGTGTAATACAAATATTACATGCTGTGCGACATTCGAAAGTGAAACATAATGAGATTTTTTATTTTCCTTAGTGAACAAATTGGCTGTTCTAAATATAAATAGCGTTTTGACGCTATCTATCTCGTGGATGAACGTGCATGTGGGCAATCTGGAGACCCGACGCCCTTACCGTGCTGAGGAATAAGAGAGCACGAGCAAGTCTAAATCGGTACTTTGACGTGATGCAAGACGACAAGCCAGCCAAGTTTGTTATAGCCAAAAAACTGCCCGCAAACTTCAGTGAAAACGACTCTCCCTCAGAATTGTGGAAGCTTCACAACAGGCTCACCGACGAGTTTTATCGCCTCGAAAGAGAGATTGACTCTCATCAAAAAAGCCTAGAAGAACTGGATTCACCGGAAAAGTCGTATCTTGACCTGAAAATTGAGATAGTGAACCGCATTCTTGGGGGATGTCACCTCTGCACCCGCAGGTGCGGCTTCAACCGACTCGCCGGAGAACTCGGAGAATGCAAGTGCGGAACCCAAATCATAGTTTCCACCATTTTCGAACACATGGGCGAGGAGCCCGAGCTTGTTCCATCCGGAACCATATTCACTCTGGGCTGCACCCTACGGTGCCGCCACTGCCAAAACTGGTCAATATCGCAGTGGTATGAAAAGGGCGAAATCTATTCTCCTGAGCGACTGGCGAAGGAGGTGGAGCGCCTGCGAAGGGGTGGCTGTCGAAACGCCAATCTGGTTGGTGGGGAACCAACGCCTTGGCTAGAGCAGTGGCTAGAGACGTTTAGACACGTCAGCGTCAATGTTCCAGTGGTTTGGAACTCCAACTCCTACTACAGTGAGGAGACGGCAAAGCTCTTAGCCGGATTTGCGGATGTGTACCTCCTCGACTTCAAGTACGGCTCGAATAGCTGTGCCGAGAGGATATCTGACGCTCCCCAATATTGGGAGGCGTGCACCCGAAACCACCTTTATGGGAAGAAATACGGTGAGTTACTCATCCGAGCTTTGGTTTTGCCCGAACATCTCGACTGTTGCACAAAGACCATTTTAAATTGGATCGCCCGAAACCTAGGGGCATCGGCAAGAACCAACTTGATGTTTCAGTACCGACCCGAGTGGAGGGCTCACGAAATCTCTGAGTTACGAAGAAAGCTAACGAGAAGTGAAAGAGAACGAGCCGTCCAACTCGCACAGAAAGCAGGGTTAACCAATTTTATTACGTAAGACCACTGGAACCAAAAGCTATTTTTCACGCTTCCTCATAGTGTTAGAGGAAAGGCGAGTTTAGATATGCCGTACTGCCCCGAGTGTGGTGGCGAAATGAAATACATGTCGGCTACAAAACGTTACGTGTGCAAAAGCTGCGGGCTCTCTGTCACCTCTCAAGAACTATTTGAACTTCGTCGGAAGTTGAGACCTAAACTCGAAGAATCCGAAGAGGAACAGCGCCAGAAACAACGAAGAGAATACCTCAAGTGGTGGCTCAGCAAGAAAAAATAATCAGGCACTTACGTAGCGTTGAGCCGTTCAAATAGATAATGCCCTTTTTTAGGCAACCCTTTCCGCTAAAGCCCCCTAATGAAGAATCAGTTTTTCAAAACTTTCAACACCTGTTCATAGTAGCGGGGACCATACGTGAGGGTGATCTGATGAAAAGTTTTCGTGGAACTGACCACCTGCTCAAGGTTTCCTTCCAAGTAGACCTCCTCGTCTCTCTCAGCTTGCATTCTAAATTCTTCAACGTAAGAGATAACTCGCTGAAGGTTCTCAACCCTCGCTCCTTCCAAGACTTTGATGGGTTCGATTTGGTAGATGGATGGAATGAAAGGGGCGTCACAATCGTCGGTTATTCGGGCAACGGCTTTAATCCATCCTCTCTTCACCACTCGCGTGTTTGAGCTGTACTCGTTACGGATTTCCTTCCAGTTCTTCACAGGCTCGAACTCCGTCTTAATAACTCTTCCACTTCTCTCGTCCTCAAACACCGCGTAAATCATCTTTCTCCGTTGGTGCCAGACATATTCTTTCGGGCTATAGTTCATAAATTTCCAATGCTTACCCTTGAGCGCCTTCACAGTTTCAAACTCGTTTCGCAGAGGAGAAGCCTCTTCTCGATAGAACTCTTTCAGGATTTCACATAGTTTCTCCAGCTTTTCTCTGCTATACACAATCAGGTCTAGGTCTGAAAAATCGGGGTGGTAAAAGCTGTGGAGGAGGGAGCCAAACACTCCGAAATCCTTTCTCTGCAACATCGATCTGGTCGCTATCAGGCTGAATACCTTATGTAAAGCTTTGAGAAGAGCATCCTTAGGCGGTTTTTCCATAATCCGCTTAAACCCTTCCCCCGGTTTCCGCGCATTCCTGATCAGCTCTTGCCGAACTCCTACGAGACGTTGCTGCAAAGGCTCATACAAAACCATGTATTGTGGATATTTCTCCTGTACGAACCGCAAGCCCTCATCCGCGTAAAACTTGTAGTAAACGCGTTTTCCCTTTGCTCGAAGGGCTCTGGGGTCCGTGGATTTGTAGACTGCAGCCGGAGCGTACTCCACATCACAAACGTACGCGCTTGGCGGATGGAAATAGCCGTAAACTCGGAAAATGAGATTATTCCTAGTAATGATAGCGTCTCGATCCCGTAGCCTTAAAGCGGCGAATGTTGTTTCCTCCACAGCTTTGTTTCTAACAGATTTTTAGCTTGCTAAGACTTTTTACAAGAATAGATTTCGATTTACCATTTTATGGCTGCCATGGTTTGCCTTATCAAAGTAGTTTAGGTCGCTGAAGATGCATCGAAATCTTTTCTATTTGATTTCTCTAATGGCTTCGATCTCTCTGGGCTTCGTGCCTTTCGGTGCAGCGCTTATTCCCCAGAAAAAGGTCCCTGGCACTTTTCCGGTATTTTTCACCAGATATTTCCAGCTTGGAGGATAATGGGTGCATTCTCCCTCCTTAATTATCAATTTTTCAGCATTTTTGTTTCTAAGTTTGGATGCGTCTTTGCCCCACCACACAGTGAACTCTCCAACGAGGATGTAGTAGAATTCGTGGCATGGACCGTACCATTCATCAGCCGTGCCGTCATCTTCTTTCTCCAAAGAGAAAACAATTGTTTCCTGTCCCGGCTCCATGAAATACAATCCTATCGCTCCAACTTCCTTCACATCAAGCATCGTGGTCATTGTGCCGTCTGGGTAAACCATCGTCTGCCAATCAGTCATTGCCATTACTTTCGGCTTAATTTTCGGCTCACTTTTCATTTTTAACTCCCCATCTTTTCTCAAATCTTGACCAACTTTTAGATTTAATACTTTGCACATGTTTTAGTTCTCAAGAAGCAAGCAGCGGAGGCCCTTGTTCCCCATCTCCGTATCACAGCGATTGCATGAGGTACAAGTTGACTTTCCGGAGAGTTTGTTAAGCCATTTCTGGGGCAGATCCGGCTCCATTATGAATGGTCTTGACATAGATATGAAGTCAGCGTACCCATCTCTCACTATTCTCTCAGCGACTTCAAAGGAACGTATCCCTCCAACCAAGATTAACAGAGTCTCACCAATAACTTCCT
>Ga0224506_10001756_pt1 | contig 15329 bp, 18 predicted proteins | sample SF_Jan12_sed_USG_2_FD_169108 | JGI IMG/M metagenome (GOLD analysis project Ga0224506, IMG submission 169108) | Sediment microbial communities from San Francisco Bay, California, United States - SF_Jan12_sed_USGS_8_1 | ecosystem: Environmental > Aquatic > Marine > Sediment | place: USA... | reverse complement strand
TGAGAAAAAATTATGAATGATGATGAAAAAGGAAAGCGATTTTTAGAATTAATTGATGATCAAAATAATTTTCAGTGGAAAATTGTTGCAAAATTAACTTCGTTAATCTCATCTGATTGGAATTCTGATCAATTAAAAAATGAATTAGAAACCTTGGCAGAAAATCATTCTGAAATAACTAAAGAACTTAATAGTTTAGATGATAAAGGCAGTATTTTATAATGCAGAATCAACCATTAATGCAATAAACAATACTGCTAGATATGGACTAGAAAATTTAAACAATGTCCATGCAGCTTTTTCCATAGGTTTGATTATGACCCATATTGATAATCCTACCATTAACCCTCCTGATGCAATAGCAGTCCATAGATATACCGCTCCTACCATTTCATCACCACTTTGAGTTGTAATAAAAAATGGAGCAATAGAAAACAATACCATTACAACGGTCGAAAGTGCAATAGCTCTTGCAGAAGTTTTTTCTGATTGCACTGCAGTTAACATTGGAACATTTACTTTGTTATAATCTTCTTTGAAATGTAAAGTAAGAGCCCAAATATGCATTGGAATCCAAATAAACACCAATCCTGCCATTGCAAGACCCATAGTCCATAAATCTGACATACTTACAGCTACCCAACCAATCATAGGTGGTGAACCACCACATAACCCTCCTAGAATTATGTTGGTTCTTGAATTTCTTTTTAGAACATATGAGTAAATCAGAATGTTGTTAACTAATCCAAATGCGATGAATGCAGTTGCCCATGCACCTTGCTCTAGTGTGGTAGTAAAAGAAATTCCAAATGCTAAAACTAAAGAAATGCCTGCTAACGCTAATCCAAAATTTCTAGCTTTAACTGCAGGATAGATTCTTTTTGATGGTAAAGGTCTGTCTTTGGTTCTCTCCATTATTGCGTCAATGTCTCTATCATGATAATTTGTCAAAGTATTTGCAGCGGCTGAACCGGCTGCAACTGAAAATAACATCAAAATCCATGTTGCTGGAGAAATTTCAATTCCATAAATGTTAGATGCTGTCAATGCTGCACCAAATGCTGTAAAAACTAACAAATACCAAATTTTGGGTTTTGTTAATTCATAATATACGGCTACTCTGGATTCAGACTTTTGTTTTTGCAATATTAGTCACTATCCTTTGATGGCATATATGGCATTGCTTTCATTCGTGACTTCATTTCTATGAATGATTCAGAAGACTGAATTCCGTCAATTCTTCCAATTCTCTCAGAGACCATTTTATGCATTTGATCCAATGATTTTGAATACATTGTAACAAGGATGTCAAATCTGCCTGTCACTTCTGCTACTTCTCTAACCCCATCAATCTTGAATAATTCTTCAATAATGTGATCTCTTTTTTTCGTATCCATGTTGATTCCAGTTAATGCTTTCACATTATATCCTAATTCTTCATCGTTAACAACAATTGTAAAACGCTCTATCAGTTTTCTTTTGACTAGTCTTTTGATTCTTGAATACACTACTGATGAATTAACATTAATTTTTTTTGATAATCGAGGAACAGAAATTGAAGCGTCATTGGATAACTCTGATAAAATTTGTAAATCTAAGTCATCTACTTTTGACGTCTAAAACACCTGAGTCGATCTAGTTTTCTGGATCTTATAAAGTTATTATTGTAAAAATTACAAGAAATTATCTAAATCTTGCCTTTTTTGTATAACATTTCTGCTAACAGCACAGCCCCTTTTGCTGAACCCATTTTCTTATTGTGAGAGAATAGCATGTATTTTAGACCATTATCAAATAATTCTTCTTTTTCCACTCTGCCGATAGTTGTAGTCATTCCATCTCCAACATTTCTTTCCATTCTTGGTTGAGGTCTTGTAGGATCTTCATGAAATGCATAATAATTTTCTGGAGCTGATGGCAATCCTGCTACAGAAATGCCTTTGTTATAATCATTGTAAGTTTCTTTTGCTTTAGATGGATCAATTTCATCTCTAGTTTCTACAAAGACAGATTCTGTATGTCCGTCAATTACTGGTACTCTAGTGCAGGTACAACTAATTCTAATATCTGCATCTTCAATTTTTCCATCTTTTAGTTTACCTAGAATTTTTCTTGTTTCTAATCTTACTTTTCCTTCTTCTTTTGGGATATATGGAATAATGTTATCTGTAATACCCATAGCTGATACTCCTGATTTTCCACCTCCTGAAATTGCTTGCATTGAAGTCATCATGACTTTTTTTGCTCCGTATTTTTCAAGTAGTGGTTTTAATGTTATTGCCAAGCCTGTAGTGGTACAATTTGGCAATGGTGCTACCCACCCTTTCCAATTTCTATTCTTTTTTTGCACTTCAAGTAATTCTGTTTGCTCGTCATTGATTCCTGGAATTAAAATTGGAACATCTTCTTCATATCTATAAGCTGAACTTGTTGAAATAACTGGCAAGTCTTCTGCCATTTTGGTTTCTATGTCTCTCGCAGCCTCTGATTCAACTGCTGAAAATACTAAATCCAATTGAGATACATCTAATTCATCAATTGATCTTACTGTCATTTCTTTGATGTATTCTGGAACTTCTCCTCCTACATCCCATGAAACTATGCCGCTAGCATCTTTAATTGCATCAAGATATTTTTTTCCTGCAGAACGTGAAGATGCTGCAATTTGGGTCACTTCAAACCATGGATGATTATTTAATGATTGTACAAATTCCTGACCAACAGAACCTGTAACTCCGATAATTGCGACTCTTTTCTTGCCCATGGTTAGTTATTGATTGCTTTCACCTAATAATCGTTTTCTGGATATTACCAAAACATACTATATCTGCTAATTCTATTTGGAACTGTGAAAATAAGAACAAAATTATCTATTCGTAAACATGTACCTGTGATCCATGGAGGAAGGCCTCCTTTAACCGATCATAAAATAATTGATTTTAGTTCAAATATTTCTCCAATTGGAATTCCATCGTCAGTAAAAAAAATTCTTAAAAAGAATATTGACAATATTAAAAATTATCCTGATTTTAGTTCATCATCCGTGATTTCAAGCCTAGAAAAATACACTCAGTATGAGAAATCAAATATTTTAGTTGGAAATGGGGCAATTGAAATAATCTACAATTTTTGTTTTGCATTCTTATCTAAAAAAACAAAAGTCTTGATCCCAGTTCCTACTTTTCAAGAATATGAAACAGCGGCTAAACTTAACAATTGTGTGATTTCATATTTTAAAACAATGAATTTATCTGAAAATTTAGATTCATTCATTTCACAAATTCCAAAAAATGGATGCATATTCATTTGTAATCCTAATAATCCTACAGGAAAACTTTTACCTAAAAATCAATTATCTGAAATAATTAAAAAAGCAAAAAAACTTTCTACATTTGTATTTGTAGATGAGTGTTTTATTGAAATGGTTCCAGATTCTAACGAATCTGTAATATCTCATGTAAAAAAATATGACAATCTTTTTGTTTTACGTTCACTAACAAAATCTTTTGCACTACCAGGAATAAGAATTGGTTATGCTATAGCATCAAAACAAATGATTGAAATTTTACAAAAAATAAAAATTCCATGGAGTGTTAATTCTTTGGCTCAAGATGCTGCAATCAGCGCTCTTAAAACTCAATCACATCTCATTAAATCAAACTTAGTAATCAAAAATGAATTAAATTATTTAACAAATAAAATTAACAGATTAAATGGATTTACTTGTATTAATTCATCAACAAATTTCCTTCTCATAAAAACAAAAAAAGACTCAACAAAATTACAAAAAAAATTACTTGAACAAAATATCTTGGTTCGTGATTGTAAAAATTTTAGAGGATTAAATAATCATTACATTAGAGTTGCTGTAAAATCTCATAAAGATAATCTAAAACTTGTAAAAGCATTGGAGAATGCAGAATGAAATCTCTAATGATTCAGGGCACATCATCTGGAGCTGGTAAAACAACGTTAGTAGCAGGACTGTGCAGAATTTTTTCTGATAAAGGTTACAGTGTTGCTCCGTTTAAATCTCAAAATATGTCAAATTTTGCATATGTTACGCCTGAATTTGAGATATCTCGTGCTCAAGCAATTCAAGCAATTGGTGCAAGATGCAAAATCACTTCTGATCTAAATCCTATTTTGCTCAAGCCCATGGGAAATTACAATAGTATTGTGTATCTTAATGGAAAATTATACAAGAAAATGCATGCAAAAGAGTATTATGAAAAATTTGTTAATCATGAAGGAATTCGTATGGTTACAAAATCATTAAAATCACTACAAAAAAATTTTGATTTGGTTATTTTGGAGGGAGCAGGATCTCCAGCAGAAATAAATCTGCAAAAATTTGATATTGCAAATATGAAAATTGCACAAAAAGCTAATGCTTCTGTATTATTGGTTTCAGATATAGATAAGGGCGGTGCTTTTGCTAGTTTTGTTGGAACAATGACTCTACTCGAAAAAAAATATCAAAAATTAGTGAAAGGTTTTGTATTTAACAAATTTAGAGGAGATCTAGATGTTCTAAAACCAGGATTCCAAAAACTCAAAAAAATTACAAAGAAACCTGTTCTGGGAACAATTCCTTTGATGACTCTTGACTTACCAGAAGAGGATTCTCTCAATGCTAATCCTAAAGAAATTTTATGGAATAAAAAAAATATTTCAAAAATTGATCATGAGTTAGATAAATTAGCAAAAACTATCAAATCAAATATTGCAATAAAAGATATTGAGAAAATGTTACAATGATTGTTGAATCCCTATTAGTAATCGGTACTGCTCTTTTACTTGATTTCAAATTTGGAGATCCTAAAAATAAATATCATCCGACAGCTTGGATTGGATATTTTCTTGCAAAACTTACTCTAGTTGCAAAAAATGAGAATCCTGCACTAGAAAAATTTGGAGGAATTTGTATTATTATGATAACTTCTTTCATGGTAATTTTATTGCTTTTTACATTAGATATTGGAATTTCTTTGATTACTGTTGATTATGTATCGTTAATTATTTCTGTGATAATTGGTGCACTATTGTTAAAAAGTACAATTGCTATTCATGGAATGCAAAAACATGCAGAATCTGTTATCCAATTTCTTGATGAGAAAAATCTTGACATGGCTAGAAATAATCTGTCGATGATTGTAAAGAGAAATACGACTAATTTAGACAAAACTCACATTATTTCAGGCGTGCTTGAAAGTATCAGTGAAAATACAGTGGATGGAATTACAGGACCTATGTTTTACTATGCTTTTTTTGGATTGCCTGGAGCATTTGTTTATCGTGTGATAAATACTGCAGATTCTATGATTGGATACAAGACTGATATTTTCAGAAATATTGGTTGGTTTGCGGCAACTTGTGATAGTATTTTAAATTATATTCCATCTAGACTCACAGGATTAATTATGATTATTTCAGCTGCTATTTTACAAAATAATTGGAAAGAATCCTACAAAATAATGATCAGAGATGGGAAAAAGACTGAAAGTCCAAATGCTGGATATCCTATGGCTGCTTTAGCAGGAGCATTAGAAACAAAATTTGAAAAAATTAATCATTACAAATTAGGTCAGGGTGAAATCACATTGACAAAAGATCATGTGCATTCAGCTATTGCAATTATGAAACTTACATCGATACTTTTCTTTGGAATAGTTGTCGTTCCAATAATTTACGTTTTATCGTTAATTGGATGGTGGATACATGCTTAAAGAAATTGGATCTGTTTTCTCATTTTTAACAATCTTTCCATCGTCAAATGCTACTTTAGATAATATTGCAAAATACATGTTCATGTTCCCAATTGTTGGAATTGCAATTGGACTGTTGATTGGTTCATTTGGTTTTGGCTTGTCATTTTTCTTAGATCCTTTGTTAGTAAGCTTGCTAGTTGTTGCATCTATTGCAATTGTAACTGGAATACATCATACAGACGGTTTGGCTGATTTTGCAGATGGGCTTATGGTAAAAGGTACAAAAGATAAAAAGCTAAAAGCTATGAAAGATCTTTCTATCGGATCTGCAGGAATTGTTACAATTGTTTTGTATTTTATTGGATTAATCATTACTATCTCTCTTACTAGTGGATTTGATTTGTTTAAGGCAATTTTGATCAGTGAGATATTAGCAAAATTTTCAATGGTGATGATGGCTAGTTTAGGTAAATCTGCATCTTTAGGCTCAAATTCCCCCTTTGTTGAATTCATGAAGGATAAGAAAAAGATTGTAGCAGCATTTTTGATAATGTTGATTCCTGTTATTATAATTGGTGAAACAACCGGATTGATAATGCTTGGAGTGACTATTGCATTAACTATGTTCATCTTATCTCTTTCTACTCGTAGTTTTGGTGGAATTACTGGTGATGTACTTGGAGCAACTAATGAATTTACACGATTAGCTTCATTGATGGTATTTGTTTCATTATGATTGGCATTATAATGGCCGGTGGAAAAGGTACCAGGATGAATTTAGATAGTGAAAAATTATTGTTAAAATATAAAAAACCTATGATTCTTCATGTAGTTGATTCATTAAAAAATTCAAATTCTTTTTCAAAAATATTAGCTGTTACAAGTTGTAATTCTCCTAAAACAAAAAAACTATTAGAAGAAAATAATATTGAAACTTTTGATACTCCGGGAATTGGATATGTAGAAGATCTTAATTTGGCATTGACCTCTATTCATGATGATGTCTTAGTTACATCTGGTGATTTACCATTATTAGATAAAGAAATTATTCAAAAGATTATAGGCGAATTTGATCCTAAAAAGACTTGGACAAGCATTCTTGTTACAAATGAATTTTTAATTTCGCTTGGTCTTGAATCTGACTATTCTATTATTTTTGATGACAAAAAATGTCATTATACAGGAATTTCTTTGATTAATTCAGAAATGATTTCCTCTCTAAAAAATTTGGATGAGGATTATGTCATTATTGATGATAAGAGAATTGCTTTTAATTTAAATTCAAAACAAGATTATGATTTACTCAGCGCTGCCTGAGATCTTGCCATTTATTTGGGCTTTTGATCCTGTTGGTTCTGAAATAGTGTTGCCACAAGAATTACATGCTATTTGGGTTGATGCATGTGAATAAATTACTTGTAATTCACCACATTCATTACAATTGACTTTTTGAAACTTGCTTGAAGGCTTTGGAATTTCAACGTGATCTTTTTTCATGCTGCAACCAACTCAAATTTCTTAATTCTAACGCCTTTTTTATTGTATTTCTTTTTACATACAGTACATGTCATAAGTGGTGTAACTTTCTTTGTGACTTTGGCCGGTTTTGCTAATTTTGGGAATTTTTGTCCGCCATATCCCTGTTTACGCTCTGCGTGTCTACGTTCACCCCTAGCAGAACCCCTTCTTTTTCCAGCCTTGTAAATGGAGACTTTTTGTTCAGTATGTGTTTTACATTTTGCACAATACTTTCGAATCACCTTAGGGATGTTCATATCAACAAAACCTCTTAATCCGTAATTTAAGCATTGAATCTATAATAGGCGCAAAATCCAATACAAAGACGTGACTTCGAGCCTAGCAAATTCGATCTCTGTTCTTAACTCTGTAGCCATGGGTGACAAGAAAGCCGATCTCATTTTAAAAAATTGTAATTTGTTATCTGTATACACTCGAGAAATTATTCCAAAAATTCAGATTGCGATAACTAAAGAAAGAATTGCATACGTCGGTCCTAATGCATCACATACAGTTGGTCCAAAAACTTCTGTAATTGATGTAAAAGGAAAATATGTCGGCCCCGGTTTTGCTGATCCTCACTTACATATTGATCAATTCGTATTACCTTCCGAATTTGCAAAAAGGGCTTTACTTTGTGGTGTAACATCATTATTCTCCGATCCTATTGATATTGTCAGTGTTGCAGGTTATCGTGGTTTTCAAGAATTTCTTAAATTAGGAGAAGATCTTCCAATTCGAATATTTCAAGTTGTTCCAGGTGGCTTACCTGTAGATGGAAAATTTAGTAGTAGCAAATCATTGACTCTGTCACAAGAAAAATCTGCAATAAAACATCCTCACGTTCTTGGAATGGGAGAAGTTTTTTCATGGACTAAAGTTACTCTCCGTGAACCAAAAACAATGAAATCACTTTCATTAATGCTTGAATGTGATTGTATAATAAATGGACATACTGCTGGTGCAAGTGAAAAAAAACTTAACGCATATGTTTCATCTGGTGTATTATCTTGTCATGAACCAATTAACTTTGATCAGGTTTTAGAAAGATTGCGTCTTGGAATGTGGATAATGATTCGAGAAGGTTCCATTAGACGTGATTTGAAAGAAATAATTCCACGAGTTTTATCTCATGGAACCTATACGAATCGTTTAATGTTTTGTTCTGACGGCCTTGATCCTCTTGATCTTTCTAAATTTGGACACATAGACCATTGCATTCGTGAATCCATCAAACTTGGCCTCAAGCCTATAGACGCAATTACAATGGCATCAAAGAATAATTTTGATTATTACAACATGGCAAAAGATCTTGGAGGCATAGCGCCTGGAAAATTAGCAGACATTCTAATTTTTGATGACTTAAAATCATTCAAGCCAAACAAAGTCTTTGTTGGAGGAAAACTTGTAGTGTCTGATGGACAAATTGTCACTTCGATTAAAAAGAAAATTATTCCTTCATGGATTAAAAAAACGGTAAAACTAAAAAAATTCTCAGAAAATGATTTTCTCATAAAATCAAAGCGTAAAGATGTTAGTGCAAATACCATCTATATGCAAACTGAAATAATTACAAAGATTGGATCTGCTGAACTTCATTCTAAAGATGGCCATGTATCTGCTTCTCTTGATTCTGATATATGGAAAGTTGCAGCCTTTGATAGAATTCATGGAACAAATAGGCATTCAATTGGTTTTCTTGAAAATTTTGGAGCAAATGTAGGATCTTTTGCTTCGACTTGGAGTTTTCATGAAAATGATATGATCGTGATTGGTTCAAATGATTCTGATATGGCAATTGCTTCAAACTATCTAATCAAAAATCAGGGAGGTTTGGTTGTAGTTAAATCTGGAAAGATTCTTGCTTCCTTACCATTACAACTTGGAGGAATTATTTCTACTGACTCATTTGAAAAAGTTTCTTTTAATTTTGAAAAAATCAATAATGTTCTAGTAGATTCAGGTTCTAAATTTTCTAGACCTCATTTAATTCCATTATTCTTGCCTTTTCTTGCTTTACCTTCAGTCAGAATTCTTTCTGGTGGAATTGTTGATGTGAAAAAACGTAACTACATTCCACCGATCAACTAAGTAATGTTAAAAAGGGGGTTTTGGCGGATTGAAGCTGAATCTAAATGGCATCAATTCAACAAGGACCAAATGGACCTGTATTAGTTCTAAAAGAGAGTGCACTACAGCAAAAAGGTAAAGATGCACAACAAAACAATATTGCTGCAGCAAAATTAGTTGCTCAGTTAGTTAGAAGTAGTCTTGGACCTAGAGGTCTTGATAAAATGTTAGTTGATTCCTTAGGTGATGTAACTATTACAAACGATGGTGCTACAATTTTGAAAGAAATTGATGTTCAACATCCTGCAGCCAAAATGATGGTTGAAATTTCTAAAACTGTAGATAATGAAGTAGGGGATGGTACAACTTCCTCTGTAATTTTTGGAGGTGCGTTATTAGCAAGAGCAGAAGACCTTCTTAACAAAGATGTACATTCTTCAACAATTATTGATGGATATCAAGCCGCAGCTGATAAAACTCTTGAAATTTACTCTGACTTAGCAAAGAAAATACAACCTGATGATAAAGCATCTCTTCTAAAAATTGCTACAACCAGTATGCAATCAAAATTAATCTCTGAAGATAGCGCATTGCTTTCAAAAATCATAGTTGATGCTATTCTTAGCATTGCAACAAAGAAAGGCGATGATTATTCTGTAGACCTTGAAAATATCAAAGTGGAAAAGAAAGCTGGTGGTTCAATTGATGATACACAAATTATCAAAGGAATTGTTTTGGATAAAGAAATTGTTCATAGTGGAATGCCTACAAGAATTGAAAAAGCAAAAATTGCATTGCTTAATTCAGCATTAGAAATTGAAAAAACTGAACTAAGTTCAGAAATTAGAATTACTGATCCAACACAAATGCAGATGTTCTTAGAGGAAGAAAATAGAATGTTAAAGTCTATGGTTGATAAATTACATGATGTTGGAGTTAATGTGTTAATTTGTCAAAAAGGAATTGATGATATTTCACAACATTATCTTGCAAAATATGGAATTATGGCAGTTCGTCGTGTCAAAGAAAGTGACATGATTAAACTTTCCAAAGCAACAGGTGGACGTGTGATTAGTAATCTTGATGATCTCTCAGAAAATGATCTTGGTACTGCAGATTTAGCTCATCAAAAGAAAGTTGAATCTGATAAATGGGTTTTCATTGAAGGATGTAAACATCCACAATCAGTTACAATGTTAATTCGTGGTGGAACTCAAAGGATAATTGATGAAGTCGATCGTTCAATACATGATTCCTTGATGGTTGTTAAAGATGTAATTGAAAAACCAGCAATTGTTGCTGGTGGTGGTGCTCCTGAAGCATTTGCAGCTTCATTACTAAAAGATTGGGCTGATAATTTTGATGGAAGAGAACAACTTGCAATTAAAAAATATGCTGAAGCATTAGAAACAATTCCACTTACAATAGCTGAGAATGCAGGAATGGATCCCATTGATACTATGGCCAATTTAAGAGCCAAACAAAATCAAGGCCAAAAATGGACTGGAATTGATGCTAGACATTTGAAGATTGCAGATATGATGGCAATTAACGTCGTAGAACCAATTGCAGTCAAAGAACAAATTATTAAATCTGCAACTGAAGCTGCATGTATGATTCTTAGAATTGATGATGTAATTGCTGTATCTGGGGCTCCAGGTGGTGGCGGTATGCCTCCAATGGGCTAAAACTTTTAGTTAAAACTTAAGCATTTTCTTTTTGATATTCATTGTTGTACAAACTAGGTGTTGATTTAGGTGGAACCAAAATTGAATCTATTCTATTAGATGAAACTCTTAATGTTGTAAAGAGAAAAAGAATTCCAACCCCCAAAAATGATTATCAAAAAATCTTAAAATCTATTTCTTCTCTAGTATTAGAAATTTCAGAAAGTATTTCTGACTTTTCATTAGGAATATGTACGCCTGGAGCTATTTCTAAACAAACTGGATTAATAAAAAATAGCAATGCTCAATGTCTAATTGGAAAATCACTCAAAGAAGATTTAGAAAATAAACTAGGAAAAAAAATCTCTATGGAAAATGACGCTAATTGTTTTACAATGGCAGAAGCAATATTAGGTGCTGCAATTGATTTTGATCTAGTTTTTGGTGTAATTATTGGTACTGGTGTTGGAGGCGGAATTGTAATTGATAAAAAACTCTATCCTGGTAGAACAAATATTGGAGGTGAATGGGGACATCATACATTACATCGTAATGGGAATCCGTGTTATTGTGGCAAAACTGGATGTGTTGAGACTTACATTAGTGGCCCTTCACTTGAAAATCATTGGATGAAATTAACAGGAAAATCTTCCACTCTGCCTAAAATTCTTACTGATATTGATAATGAAATTGGAAAAAAATGGAAAGATGAATTTCTAGAGAACTTTGGATTTGGCCTTGCAAATGTAATTGATATTTTAGATCCTGACGCAATTGTTCTAGGTGGCGGTTTGTCTAATATTGATTTTTTATACACTGAAGGAAAAGAATCCGTTTACAGTAAAGTTTTTTCAGATTTGGTGGATACTCCGATTCTGAAAAATAAATTAGGTGATTCTGCAGGTGTTTTTGGTGCCTGTATGCTCTAATCTGGACATCCTTCCATCTTTGAAATTGAATATCCGTCTGTCATGATTTCAATTTCCATATCTTCTGGTACTGATTGAGTGTGACAAAATTTACATTCTTCTGTTGTAACTATAGATGATTCTTCCCCAATTGATTTTAGCCATTCTTTTGCATATGAAATTGCTCTTTCTACATCACTATTGTCAGTGACAACATCAAAGTGCATTGTATTTCCGTCTTTTGCTTTTACATATGTATCAAAAACATGAAAATCCATTTTAATCACAAACTATGAAGAATATTGGTTTTTAATTGTTATACTTTTTTCTACTATTGTATTTACATCTGCATCTAATTCAGTACTAATCAAAATTAAACCTGCACCACCAATAGGAATTGTTATTCTGTAAACTTTCTCATATTTTGCCAGTGCATATATTGGCTTTCCAATTTTATCTGAAGTTTTTTTACGTGTTGACCATCGATAAACCGCCTGAGATAAAGACATCTCAGTTTCTTCTTTTGTTAAATGACTTTTTAATCCAGGACGAATTTTGTCATATAGTTCACCAAAATCATAGACTCCTACATATCGGATATTTTTATCAGAATTTAACATCTGATCACACATTTTTTCATATTCCAATTTTATCACTACTGTGGCTCAATTGTTGCTGGTGGTTTACTTGATATGGTATAAGTGACCCAAGTAACATCTTCAATCTCGTTTGTTATTCTGTTACTCATTTTTTCTAATAACCCATGTGGTAATCTTGTCCAATCTGCAGTCATTGCATCAACTGAATCTACAACTCTAATCATTACAATATTTCCATATTGACGTTCATCTCCTACAACTCCCACTGCTCTATCATCACCAACTGCTGCATATGCCTGCCATACTTTTTCATACAAGCCAGCTTCCATCAATTCTTCCTCAACTATCTTGCTAGCCACTTTACAAATCTCTAGCTTTGTTGGAGTAACTTCTCCGATTATCCTTACTGACAAACCTGGGCCTGGAAATGGATGTCTCATGAAAAGTTTTTCTGGAACTCCAAGAATTTTGGCGATTTTTCTTACTTCATCCTTATACAAGTCCTTTAGTGGTTCTAAAATTTCTAAATTCAACCATTCTGGTAGCCCTCCTACATTATGATGTGATTTGATAACTGCAGCAGGTCCTTTTGAGACGCCACTTTCAATAATATCTGGATACAGTGTGCCTTGAGCTAACCATTTGAATGGACCATTCCCTTTAGCAAATTCAGTAAATACCTGAATGAATTCTTCACCCACAATTTTCCTTTTCCTTTCAGGATCTACAACTCCTTTGAGTTTTCCCAGAAATGCATCTGCTGCATTTACTGCTGTAAAATCAACTTTGAAATTATCCTTGAACATTTCCTCAATTTCTTTTTCTTCGTTTAATCGCAGTAATCCGTTATCAACAAAAACACACTTTAGTCTATCACCTATTGCTTTGTGAATTAGTAATGCTACAACTGTCGAATCTATGCCACCACTAACTCCGCAAAGCACATTTCCATCTATCTTTGAAATTTTTTCAACAGCCGTATCGATAAAGCCTTCCATAGTCCAATCTTGTCTTGTACCACAAACTTTTAAAACAAAATTTTTTAGAATTTCCGTACCTTGTTCTGTATGCACTACTTCTGGATGGAATTGAATCCCATAAACTGATTTTTCTTTTGATGCAATTGCAGCTGCTTTTGCACTTTCGGTATGACCTATCACTTTGAACCCCTCTGGAATTTGCTCTGCTTCATCACCATGACTCATCCATGCTCTGACTGATTCCCCAATTCCATTTAGAAGATCTTCGTTATTGTCAATTGTTAGTAGTGATGAACCATATTCTTTGTTTGCTCTTTTTACTTTTCCTCCGTATTTATTTACAATCAGCTGATGACCATAACAAATTCCAAGTAATGGCAAATTCATATCAAAAATTTTGTTTTCTGGCATTGGGGCATCTGAACTATAAACACTAGATGGACCTCCTGAAAAAATTATTCCAGTAGGGTTAAGCTTTTGTAATTCTTCATAACTAATATCATAAGGAACTAGTTCTGCATAAACAGAGAACTCTCTAATTCTTCTACAGATTAAATGACTGTACTGTGATCCAAAATCTAAAACTACAATTTTATCCATATTATCACTTGTTTACATTTTCTAGCATTCTAGTCAATGACCACCCTGCTGTATTGATTAACTCGTTCACTCTTTCTTTTTGCCTATAGTTTTTAATTATAATTTCTCTAATATTTGCCCCGTTTTTGTTAACAATATAATCAATAACTGATTCTTTTTGGATTTTTCCACTTTCTGCTTCAACAACGTCTTTCCTTTTCATCTCTCCAATTATTCTGTCTAGAAAGAATGATTTGAAAGGTGGCGTATCTGCATTAATTGCAATTTCATTATCTAAAACTATGGAAACCTGATCTGGTGTAACAAATGCCTTGGCAATAATTTTACCATCATTGACTCTTTTAATAGGAATTGAATTTTCTACAGGCTTTTCTATGATCTCTGGTTTACTTTCTGCTTCTTTCCTTATTTCCAGATGAGAAGCTTTTGTAAAACTGGAGTCTTTTAAGAACAAATCTAAAACATTAATATTTTTTTCAAGCATTTCTATACTCTCTTGATGTTTGTCAATTTGCTCGATCAAACTCTCTTTCAAAGCAACAATTTCTTTAACCTGCTCCTCTGAAAACTTCATAATCTGATTAATGATGTTTAGGTATTAAATGCATTCTAGGTAATTATAATATCCAGTTCTTTATATGATATTTTTTTAAATCCTTTAATTGACTTTGATGTAGTAAATAATTCTGATTTTGTAAAGGAAGATAGCCACTCCAAAAGAAATTTTCCCCGTTTCAATTTCTTTAACTTAATTCTTCTTTCTGATTTTTTAGTTTTTGAAAATTTACCTATTCGTTCTCCAAAATCCATACCAAACAAAACAATTTTTTTTGCTTGAAAATGATTTGCTAAAAAAATACTTCTATCTCCATCTGTAAATCCTCCAAAATTTTGAATTTTACTAAATGGAGTTGATTGTGTTGTTCCAATACAATTTTTAAATTCTTTTACAAATCCTAATTTTTCTTTATTATCACCATGTGCATGTACCACAAAAATGGAATTTGTTTTTCCGATTTTTTTTAATGTATCTTCATCTCCATCCAAATCTGTGACAATAATATCTGGTATGATATCATTTTCTACAAGTGGTTTAATTGAACTGTCTGCAGCAATTTTAACGATTTTTTTATATTTTTTTAATTTTGGAATTGCCAATGACAATGATGGGCCTGAACCAATAACAAAGACTGTTTTTCCTTTTACCATATTTTTAATTTTTTTATCGATATCGGATTTTTTTAAAATTGAATTTAAAAGAATGGCTGATTTTTTA
>Ga0224506_10001755_pt1 | contig 15334 bp, 13 predicted proteins | sample SF_Jan12_sed_USG_2_FD_169108 | JGI IMG/M metagenome (GOLD analysis project Ga0224506, IMG submission 169108) | Sediment microbial communities from San Francisco Bay, California, United States - SF_Jan12_sed_USGS_8_1 | ecosystem: Environmental > Aquatic > Marine > Sediment | place: USA... | reverse complement strand
GTCTATGACCTGATCATCACCACATCCCGTCATGTGCCTCTGGATCAGGAGCGGCGTAGGTTCATCAAGATCATCTTTGATGTCACGATGCTTATCATGGCTATCTCTTACGTCTTACGTGGTTTGAGTCAGGGCCTAAAGGCACCCGTGATCAATACTGTGCAGATAAAAGTGAAAGACTTTCCTGCTGAAGACTATACGATCGTACAGCTAACCGATGTACATGTGGGCCGGACAATAAGACGTGACTATATAGAAGATCTGGTACATAGAACCAATGCCCTGCAACCGGATATGGTGGTCATTACCGGTGATCTGATTGATCTGCCGGTGGAAAAGATTCGCGATGATCTGGCACCACTACAAGACTTGCAAGCACCAAGCTATTTTATCCTTGGTAATCATGAATATTTTCATGGCCCACATGATGTGATAGCCATCGCTAAAGATTTGGGTATACGTCCCCTATTGAATGAAAGCATCATGATTGATGTTGAGGGTGGTCAGTTTAATCTGGTGGGCATCACGGATCTGGTTGGTGAGCGTATGGGAGTGCTAGCGCATGATCTTGATTCGGCATTCTCTCAGGTTGATCACACGCGGTCGTCGATCGTCCTGGCGCATCAACCCAAGACCATTAAGCTGCTGACGGGACAGCGTTGTGACTTAATGCTCAGCGGTCATACCCATGGCGGTCAGATCTTCCCCTTTGGTTATCTGGTGATTATGGATCAGCCTTATCTGGCCGGCCTGCATCAGCATAATGAACACAGCCAGATCTTTGTCAGCCGTGGTACCGGCTTTTGGGGGCCACCACTGCGGGTCCTCGCTCCCAGTGAAATAAGCCTTTTAAGGATAAGTTCACACTAAGAATTTAAAAGATTCTATATTTTTATCGGTAAACGCCGGGGAGAGCGAAGCCGGGCCGACATTAATCGCTGCCGTGATACTCATCACTGATAGCAGGGTTTCCACACCATGCTTTGTGGCATAGCGGACAATTTACCGGCATAACTCATGACAATGGCTTTGATTAACAGACCGTTGTCCATATAAGAACGTGGCAGGTTACAAGTGGAGTCTATAGCGATGCAGATAACCGTATTGCTGGCATCTGTTAAGCAATGAACGCATCCATAATAGCGATTATCTTGTTATTATCTATGCCATAAATAGTACCACAGAGTAGTATTTGTGATGAGAACTAGTGGCCTATCAAGGGTCGAATATGAGGTTTGTATGAATAGTGGTTACCTGTATATAGAGTCTCTGACTCAGCCGGAACATGCCTATCATCTGGCGATGAGTGTGGATAAACCCGATTCAGAGCGGGTGCAAGAAGGCCGTAAACTGGTATATATCGCGAAGTTCCGTGATATCGATGCGGCATTTATGCATGCCTCTGGAAAACTTCGTCACCGTTGCAAGCATCTGGATACGGTAACCTTTCTCACTGAGCTCACGACCATGATTGCGGTGATAGAAGCAGATGGTCTGAAACATGAAAGGATCTGGCTTGCAGATGTTCTGGACGCCAAAGAGATGGATGCATTACGTACTGAAACTGAACGACTGCAAAAACAGGCAGGGAATCAGGATCTAATCTGGAAAATGGTCGGTATTGTTGCTGTGGTCATCTTCTTGCTGCTGTCTATAGCAATATAGAACGCGGCAATAGCCTGACCCTGGACAATAGACGATGTTAATTCACTGGTGCCACCTCCAGGCAAAGACTAAGGTAAGGATAGGTGTAAAGGCAAAGGGTCTTCTCTATGGCAATTCCCAGTGTGCGAACCATACCTCCCTGGCTAAGTAGCTCAATACTGGCGGGGCTGGTCTTTATTGCTTACTGGTTCATGCTTAATCCACCCGATAGCAGTAAACGACGCTATGAAATCCCTTACAGTGAATTTAAACAGTATCTCCAGCGCGGACAGGTAGCGTCGCTGGAACTTAGAGGCTATGAGATCTACGGCAGTTTGTCCGAGGCCTTGTCAATAGGTCCTGGTGACAAGACATCGCAATATTTTCGCAGCACCATTCCCGCTATGGGGGATGTATCCTTGCTGCCATTATTGGAGCAAGAGGCCGTAGTGGTTAAGGTCATACCGTCAGAGCGGACTGGTGGGTGGTGGAGCTTACTGGTGGCCATCTTGCCGTGGCTACTGTTCTTTGGCGTTTTTTACTGGATATTGCAGCGCAACTCTCGTCGTTTGGGGGGAGGCATGGGCGGTGATGGCGAACTACAAAAGTTCTTAAAAGGCGTTAATAAACCGGCTGAGGTTCCAGATGTGGATTTTGGCGCGGTCGCCGGACAGGAGAATGCCAAGCGTGAGGTCTCGGAATTGATCGAGTTTTTACGCAATCCAGAATTGTATCAACGTCTGGGTGCCGAACTACCGCGCGGAATCTTACTAATGGGTCCACCAGGTACGGGTAAGACCTTACTGGCCAGAGCCCTGGCAGGTGAGGCTGGGGTGCCATTTTATTCCATATCTGGTTCGGAGTTTATCGAGGTATTTGTCGGTGTGGGGGCCTCACGTGTGCGTCATCTGTTTGAGGCGGCGAAGAAGAACGCACCCAGTATTATCTTTATTGATGAGCTGGATAGCATAGGGCGTACCCGGGGTACCGGTTTGGGCGGGGGCCATGATGAGCGTGAACAGACCCTCAATCAGATCCTCGCAGAGATGGATGGCTTTGGTGGCCATGAGGCGGTTGTCGTCCTCGCTGCCACCAATCGCCCTGATGTATTGGACCCGGCCCTGTTAAGGCCGGGACGGTTCGACCGCCACGTCAGTCTGGACCTGCCTGATCAGTCGGATCGTATCGCCATACTAACGGTACACAGCAAGCAGATCCCCCTGAGCGAGGATGTTGAAATCCATGTGATCGCTGCAGGAACACCGGGTTTCTCCGGTGCGGATCTGAAGAATCTGGTTAACGAGGCTGCGGTACAGGCGGCTCGTGAACATAAGTCCGTGGTTGATATGAGTGACTTCGAGGAGGCCAGGGACAAATTGCTGCTGGGAACGGTGCGCACCCTGGCGATACGGCCGGAAGAGCATCACCGTCTGGCGGTGCATGAGGCCGGCCATACCTTGGCTGCGCATTTCCTACCCCATGCTGATCCCTTATATAAGGTGACTATCATCCCGCGGGGGCGTGCCCTGGGAGGTACCCATCAGTTACCGGAGGAGGAACGCCACACCCTGCCCGAGGAGTATCTGCAGGATCGATTGGCAGTATTGTTGGCCGGGCGTTGTGCGGAACAGGAGCTGCTGGGCAGTGTCAGTTCCGGCGCTGATGACGACATCCGTCAGGCCACCTCTCTGGCCAGGGCGATGGTGGGACGCTGGGGTATGTCTGAGGAGATTGGGCCGGTGGACCTCAGGGACAGCGAAGAGCATCCTTTTCTGGGACGCGAGATGGCTCAGCCCAGACGCCACTCCGAGGATTCTGCCCAGCGCCTGGATAAGGCGGTGCACCAGTTGTTACTACAGGCCGAAGGGCGGGCAGTAGGGGTGATCCACAAACAGCGCGAGGTTTTGTTAAATCTGATCACGGAACTGGAACAGAAAGAGACCCTGCATAATGATGAGATCGCCGCCGTACTGTCGCCAGCGCAACCGTTTACAGAGGCGAAGTAGCGTTAGTTATAGGGATTAAATATCCATTACCTGGCCAAATTCGGGTATATCCACCTGGGCGCGTCCTTGCTTGCGTAAGGCATCGGCCAGGGGATACATCGCCGACTCTTCACCATGGACCAGGGCGATGCGTGGGCGATTTTCAAATGCCCGATACCAATCCAACAGACCTTGCTGATCGGCATGGGCTGAGAGACCACCGATGGTATGGATATGGGCATTTACCTGCACCGTTTCACCCCAAAGGCGAATATGTCGGGCACCGTCCACCAGACTGCGGCCCAGGGTCCCTTTGGCCTGGAAACCGACGATCATCACATGATTTTGTCTACGCCAGATGTTGTGCTTGAGGTGGTGTTTGATGCGTCCACCAGTGCACATGCCACTGCCAGCGATGATGATGGCACCGGCCTTAAACTGATTGATCTTCATCGAGTCTATGCTGCTGCGCGTCATTTGCAGGTTAGGCAGTTCGAAAGGCGGCCCATGTTTTGACAGTCTATCCCTGGCCTGAAGGTTGTATAGGCCAACATGGTGGGAGTAGACCTCCGTGGCGCGGATAGCCATGGGACTGTCGAGAAATATTTGCCAATGATCCAGTTTCCAATCGTGCATGTACTGGCGGAAAATGTGTAACAGCTGCTGAGTACGCCCTACAGCAAAGGCCGGTATCAATACATTGCCGTGGGTTTCTCTGGCCAGTTGGAATACCTCGCCCATCTCCTCCCAGGTATTCTCCCAATCCCGGTGCAGTCTGTCTCCGTAGGTACTTTCCAATAACAACAGATCAGCATGCTTCAGTGTTGCTGGTGGTGGCAGGATCGGTGCACCGGCATGTCCCAGATCACCGCTGAATACCAGGGTGCGTTTTTTGCCGTTTTCCTCCAGTTCCAGCTCAACAATGGCAGAACCGAGGATATGACCGGCATCATGCAGTGTTAGCCAGACTCCCGGCAGGATCTGTTTGCGTGTCTGGTAAGGGTTAGGTGCAAACAGGGATAGGGTACTGCTGGCATCGGCTCGGGTATAGAGAGGCTCGATCGGTTCCAGACCTTTACGTTCTCGTTTACGGTTTTCCCACTCGGCATCTTTCTCCTGCAGGTAGCCGGCATCCTCTAACATAACCTGACAGAGTTCGGCGCTGGCAGGGTGTGTGTGTATGGGACCCTGATAACCCTGTTTAACCAATAGAGGTAAGCGACCTGAGTGATCCAGATGGGCGTGGCTCAACACCACCGCATCGATCTGTTGTAGGTCAAACGGGAAGGCATCCTGGTTATGTCGCTCATGTTGCCGACTGCCCTGTATTAGCCCGCAGTCGAGCAATAGATGCTTACCTCCCACACTGATGAAATAACAGGAGCCGGTAACCTCCCTGCACGCACCGAAAAATTGTATCTGCATATCAAGACTCGCTTATGGTCTAATAACAGTATAGAAAAACCGAACGTAGCAGAACATGCTCTACATCAACACATGATACTCATATGCCTATCAAGATATCCGAACATTATACCTTGGCCGACTCTGAAATAGAGATAAAGGCCATCCATGCACAGGGGGCCGGGGGACAGAATGTTAACAAGGTGGCCACAGCGGTGCATCTACGTTTTGATATCCTGGCCTCCTCTCTGCCCGAATTTTATAAGCAACGTCTGATGGCCTGTTCGGATCAACGTATAAGCAAAGACGGTATCCTTGTCGTCAAGGCACAACGTTATCGTAGCCAGGAGAAAAATCGGCAAGATGCCCTGGCTCGTTTAGAGGAAATTATTCGCAGTGCCGGCCAGACCGACAAGCTGCGAAAAGCCACCAAGCCGACGCGCAGTTCACAGCGCAAACGACTAGATTCCAAAGCCCTTCGTGGGCGTGTAAAACAATTGAGAAAAAGCAAACCTGGTCATGATGATTAAAATTGGGAGTTTATTGGTGTCCGAGGGAAATTCCGCTTTCGCCATCCATGGCTACGCGGGATCCGTACCCTGAAGGGCACTATGTCAATGTAAGTCAATGTAAAAAAAAGCCCCGCTGGTGCGAGGCTTTTAATTAATCAGAACAGTAAAACCGTTTGATTAAGAGCAGATAACGTTGGCTGCCTGAGGACCCTTAGGACCCGCTTCCACGTCGAAGGACACTTTCTGACCTTCGGCTAATGTACGAAAGCCTTCAGACTGGATCGCACGGAAATGAACGAATACGTCATCACCACCATCATCTTGAGCAATAAATCCGTAACCCTTTGACTCGTTGAACCACTTAACTGTACCTGTAGCCATTACACTTACCTTTAAACTATTAACATGGATGTAGTAACTGCAGGAGCAAAACGGACGGTTAAGGAGGTAACACGAAAGGAACGACCAAACACCGCTGCGGAACGCTGCAGCCAATTGAACTATACACTATTTCTTTACTTTGTCACTAATGATTTAGAAAAAAACAATGTGGCAACTCCCGTCTTTTAGCCGAAGAATGCGCGATTTAGCTACAATATCGCGACAAGATTGGCTATTCACATATTTCGGTTAACCATAGGTGCACAGATAGGCTGTTTCCGTTGCTACTTTTAATTGGAAGCTCTGGTTTGCCGCAACCACAAAACTTTCGCCACTGCTAAATGTTTCCCATTCTGAGCTGTCGGGTAACATCACCACCAGGGCACCGGAAACGACGGTCATGGTCTCTTTTTGTGAGGTACCGAACTCGTATTCTCCCGTGGCCATAACACCGACTGTGGCGGGCAGGGTGGCGGTTTGAAACGCGATGGATTTAACCTTACCGCCAAAATAGTCATTTACTTCAAACATGCGATTCTCCTGCTATTTTGTATAGAGTGCTAAAAGGATGCGGATTGTACGCAAAACTGGGCGCTGTGACAGCGAGAAATAACAATATCGCGACAAATTATACGGGTAATCAATGATGTGTTCGTATACAATATGCGCCCTGAAATAGCACACCGCCGCCGATCTATCTCCCTTAGTATCGCGTACAGACAACTCTCCCAGAGGCCTGAATATGTCCACAGAATCTGAAGATCTTCTTTTTTCCCAATTGGGATTAGCCGCGCCGGTCCTGCAGGCCGTGGAGGCGGTAGGCTATGAGAAGCCGTCGCCAATTCAGGCCGAAAGTATCCCACCTCTGCTAGCTGGACGTGATCTGCTGGGGCAGGCTCAGACTGGTACCGGCAAGACCGCAGCGTTTGCCCTGCCACTACTTAGCCGTTTGGATATGAAACTGGCCAAGCCACAATTGCTGGTGCTGACTCCGACCCGTGAATTGGCCTTACAGGTGGCTGAGGCTCTGCAGAGCTACGCCAAGTTCATGACCGGCTTCCATGTATTGCCCGTGTACGGCGGCCAGGGCATGACTCAGCAATTGCGCCAGCTGTCACGCGGTGTACAGGTGGTGGTGGGGACTCCCGGGCGTGTGCAGGATCATCTGCGTCGCGGGACCCTGAAACTGGAACATCTGAAGGCCCTAGTACTGGACGAGGCCGATGAGATGTTACGCATGGGCTTTATCGACGACGTGGAAACGATTCTCGCTTCGACACCCGCTACACGCCAGGTGGCCTTATTCTCTGCCACCATGCCTTCTGCCATCAAGCGTGTGGCCAGTAAGTATTTGAAAGACCCGGTCGAGATCAAGATAAAAACCAAGACTTCAACCGTTACAACCATCCATCAGCGTTATTGGCAGGTCAGCGGTGTACACAAGCTGGATGCACTGACCCGTATGCTGGAGGTGGAAACCTTTGATGCCATGATCATCTTTGTGCGTACCAAGACGGCGACGGTGGAGCTGGCACAAAAGCTGGAAGCCAGAGGTTATGCCAGTGCTGCGTTGAATGGTGATATGAACCAGGCCATGCGTGAACAGGCGGTGGAACGACTCAAGCGTGGCACACTGGATATCGTTGTGGCTACAGATGTGGCGGCACGTGGCCTGGATGTGGAGCGTATAAGCCATGTGGTGAACTATGATATCCCTCACGATACCGAGGCTTATGTACATCGTATTGGTCGTACCGGTCGTGCTGGCCGTAAAGGTGATGCGATATTGTTTGTTGCACCACGTGAGCGACGTATGCTGTTCTCCATCGAAAAGGCCACGGGTCAGAAGATCGAACAGATGCAACTGCCCAATCGTGAACAGATCTCTAACCACCGTGTTACCCAGTTCAAGCAACAATTGACCGACGCATTGGCATCACAGGAATTGGCATTCTTCGAAGAGATGATCGAAGGCTATCAGAGCGAACATAATATCGGCCTGGCAGAAGTGGCTGCCGGTCTGGCATATCTGTTGCAAAAAGATCGGCCTTTGGTTCCTGAATTTAAGGATACAAAGCCTGGTCACTCTGATGACCGCGGTGATCGTAATCAGCGCAGTGACCGAGGTGATCGCAGCGATCGTCCACGCCGTCATGAGAGTGGGCGGGATCAGGGGCGCGACCAGGGACCGATGGATTCATATCGTCTGGAAGTCGGACGTGACCATGGGGTTCAGCCGAAAAATATCGTTGGTGCGATCGCCAATGAAGCGGGCATTGAGAGTCGCTTTATTGGTGGCATCAAGATCCATGATGACTACAGCACCGTAGACTTACCTGAAAATCTTCCCGCCGATGTTCTGGCTAAACTACAGAAAACCTGGGTATGTGGACAGGCCTTACGTCTGAGCCGTATGGCGCAGGGTGGGAAGCAAGAGTTTCGTGGTAAAGCGAAGAAATTTGAAGGCAAGAAGGGTGTTAATAGAAAGCCTGGGGATAAGAAATTTGCTGAGAATAAGAGCAAACCCAAGTTAAAGATAAAGCCTAAGGAATAAGAAGTTATCGAGTAATGTAACCCTGTGCACATCCTATTGATGTGCACAGGGTATTAACTCACGGACTCATTTGTTGACGCCGCTGTATCTTTTTGTTTTTCTTGTTCAGTACATATACGACAGTTTTGCCCTTTGGATCAGAGCCTATTTCGGTATAGAAGTAATTAGGATGGCCGAATCGGAGAACGGTGATCGTGTCTTCATAGCGGTCGAACACATAGCGCCTTCCATGGCGACGTATTTTTGCATAAAACTCTTCAGGGGCCCTGGTCTTTCCATTAAATATGGATATAGTAGGAATCTCATGTTTCATTTTCTTGTCTTTTTTTGTCAGGCCAAAAACCACAGTTTCTCCTTTTGTTTCGGCACCGATACGAATTAGCCGGTACGCTGTTTCACCCACATCTAAACACTCTTTGTTCAAGCTACGATCATAAAAGCTATAGATACGACCATCTTGGTGTATTTCATACATGAGCATAGAACGTTCAGGTTTTTGCGCTGCCGTACTATAGGCGCCGAAGAGTAAGACCAGTGATAAAAGACTAATGAATCTTAATAATTTTCTGGCTAGGTAGTGCATGATGAGACTCCAACCTATATTTGGTTATTGGAGTCATACTTTAGTTTGGGAGTGCTACAGATATTATTAATATTATATGCAAGGAGATGATAGAAATACCCTCACTACAACACCCAAGGGCACCCGTACCCAAGGGCACATGTCCCTGTACAAAAAGGCCCGCATGTTGCGGGCCTTTTTGTCTATGCTAGTTTGTCGTCAGCCACATGATAACGAGGATCTTCCAGGACATTGACCTCTACCAGGTCTCCCGCCTTGGTTAACAGGTCCTGGCATTCGGCACTTAAATGCCTGAGATGCAAAGTTTTGCCTGCATCGAGATATTTTTCTGCCAGATTATCGATGGCTTCAATGGCGGAGTGATCTGCAACACGTGAGTTTTGAAATTCGATGACGATATCATCAGGATCGTCATCGATAGTAAATAGTTCGATGAAGTTTTTCACTGAGCCAAAGAACAGAACGCCATTCAATTCATAGACCTTGGAACCATTATCAGCCACATAGGCCTTAACGTTAATATGTTTGGCATGCTCCCAGGCAAAGGCGAGCGCGGAGACGATGACGCCGACTACTACCGCGACGGCCAGATCGGTAAATACGGTTACCGCTGATACCAGGATAAGCACAAAGGCATCCATACGCGGTATCTTTCCCATGATGCGCAGACTGGACCATTCAAAGGTACCAATGACGACGATGAACATAACCCCAACCAGGGCGGCCATGGGGATACTCTCGATGAGATCAGAGGCAAATAGGATAAAGGCCAGTAGGAACAAAGCTGCAGAGATGCCGGATAGACGTTGCCGTCCGCCGGAATTTACATTAATCATGCTCTGTCCAATCATGGCACAACCGCCCATGCCACCAAACATACCGGTGGCAGTATTGGCGATGCCCTGACCGATGCACTCACGATTTCCGCGGCCACGGGTATTGGTTACATCATCGATGAGGGTCAGGGTGAGTAGTGACTCGATAAGACCTACTGCGGCGAGGATAAAGGCATAGGGCAGGATGATCATCAGGGTGTCCAGATTCAATGGCACACTAGGTATGTGGAAACTGGGTAGTCCGCCTTCAATCGAAGCCAGGTCGCCGACAGTATTGGTATCCAGATTAAAACCGATAACGATGAGGCTGACGGTAATGATCGCGGCCAGGGAAGATGGAATGATTTTAGTAAATCGTGGTAGATAGTGGATGATCGCCATGGTCAGCAGGATCAGGCCAGAGAACAGCCATAGTGCCTCACCACTCATCCATTGTTTGATGCCACCCTCAGCAGGGATCTGGAAGTGCTGGATCTGGGCCAGGAAGATGACAATCGCCAAGCCATTTACAAAACCCAGCATCACCGGATAGGGCACCATGCGGATATATTTGCCCAGTTTCAGTAGCCCGGCTGAGATCTGGATCAGGCCGGTGAGCACCACCGCTGCGAATAGATACTCTACACCGTGTTGTGCCACCAGGGCGACCATAACCACGGCCATGGCACCTGTCGCACCGGAGATCATGCCAGGACGACCGCCAAAGATAGAGGCCAGCAGACCTACCATAAAGGCAGCGTAGAGACCGACCAGCGGGTCTACACCGGCGACGAAGGCAAAGGCCACTGCTTCGGGAACCAGCGCCAGTGCGACGGTGAGACCGGATAGTAGCTCGTTTTGAAAACAAGCTCGGTTCGAGCAACCCAATTGAAACATGACATAGACCCCGTGTTGGCACTGAATGACGAAACCGGTGATCTTATCAGAATGAGTCAAAAAATGACATGAACGACGGTGTATGCTTATTACTGACAGGGAAAAGCGACAGATAAAGAAACGCAGTTTTCAGCATTGCAGAGCAGTTTGCCGAGAAGAGTTATGAAGGACTTTGTACATACAGCAATTTGGCTTTGCAGGTTTTGCACAAATAGTGGCGCTTATTGTTTTGGATGTTGTTATGCCGACGAGTAGAAATCTCATATTCACTGCATTGGCAGCGATAGGTGTGGCGTCTTTCTCGGCGATGAGGAATGCCAGTTAAATCATAATTGCATGTGCGTTCTGCTTTTGCTCCTAAGGCATGCATGACAGCTTTCCATTCATAACCGTGCGGTTTAATGCTGTTGAGACCATAAAGCATGTCAGTGACATAGTGAGACACTTCATGCGGAACGGTGCTTTGCAAACTGTCTTCAAAAAATTTAGCGAAGATATGTGGGTTGTAGTAAATACTTCGGCCACGCCAGTCTCGCCGATACATACCAGCCTTCAAGCCTCCAAGATTAAAATGTACCGGAATCATCTTAAGTTTTGTGTCATAGATGCTGGATGCAATATCTATATATTCGTTAGTACGCAGAATAATCTGTGTTTGTTCCTTGTCTGATAGCGGCTTGGAAGGCATGATGTTTCTAATCGTAAGTATCGTGTTACAGATTGTAATGTCACCATTGATTAAATACAAATACAGCTGAATCAGACAATGAAAATTATCGTATTATCCGATGTGCACGGAAACCTTCCCGCACTGGAAGTTGTACTTAACGAAGTTGAGAGACGTGCGCCGGATATGCTGGTAGTGAATGGCGATCTGGTTAATCGTGGGCCCAATAGTTTGGCCTGTCTGCAATTGCTGCAAGAACAATCCTGTATGGTCCACTTCGTACGCGGCAATCATGAGTCCTTTACCCTGGAGGCACAGCAGCAGCGGCTGGATAAGCAAGATAATTTATATTCACTGCATCAGTTTGCACAATGGACCGCTAGCCAGTTGGGTGACGAGGCGTTAAAGTTTATATCCAGTTGGCAGAAAAATATTGACATATCTGAACTGGATGGCGGTAGCTCTTTTCATATAACCCATGGTTCGAGGTTGGGTGAGCGTGATGGTATAAGTGCGACCACACCTGATAACAGATTGATGGATAAGCTTGGGAGTCATCGGGATCTGTTTGTCGCCTCACATACGCATAAAGCGATGATGAAGGTGTTTCAGGGACGTATCATCGTAAATACCGGTTCAGTGGGACAGCCTCTGGATGATGATGAACGGGCATCGTTTGCTGAGTTCACCTACTCGGCGACAGGTTGGCATGTGGAACCGATACGGCTTGCCTATGATCGGCAGCGAGCATTGCAGGATTATTCTACCAGTGGTTTTATTTCTCAGGCCGGTCCTATGCCGGTTTTGATCTATTGTGAGCACCGTCTTAGTACGATGTGTGTGGGTCCGATGATGAATCAGTATTATAAGGCGATTGAGTCTGGTTCGATAAGGCTTAATGATGCAGTGCAAGAATTTCTTCAGAACAGTGGATTGACAGACAAACTAAAAGACTGGGATATAGATTATCGTTCGATATTTGAATAAGTTTTACCAGGACCACAAAACGTCGATAACCGGATAGAGTTGAACATTGCGCTGGTCATTATCCTGGCCATCTATATATTTATAACCGACAAGTACTCGGCTGTTGTTCTGCCACTGGTAAAAAAACAGGGCTTCGGACTTCCACGCATACATTCCGTCGGTATTCGTCAAGTAGGCATATTCTAAATCTGCAGTATAGCCCCAGTTTTCACTGAAAAGACCATTAAGATCAATGCCGGTATTAATACTAAATATCTGTTCGTTATTATTGTTTTGACTATATATAGGGTACGGGTAGAAAGTTGTGGTGGTAAAATTCGAAGTCCGTCCGTGAGAACTTTGCATATTAAAACCGATGGCCGGAGTTAATATAAATGCATTGGAATAGCGTTTACTTAAAGATAAACGGTTATTAACGCTAAGCCCACTAGTGGTATGACTTAGAGCGAGTCTGGGAGGCGAGTACGTAGTCTGATCAAGTAGTAGTGGGGTACTGATATGATGAGTACTGTAGAGTTTCCATTCGATATCATTTGTCCATGTCTTGCGCAGACTTAGGGTGCTATAGGAGGGTGAATCTGCGGACGGGCTGTTAAAGTCAGAAAGATTATTGATGGAGTGATTTTGAATGCTGAGCGTAATATTGGTCAGGTTTGAGGACCCAGACAAAGTTGTCCCTGCCTCTACCACCTCATAGTCGGAGGCCAGAGCGGCTGGGGAAAAGCATATACTGACAAATAACAGTGCTTTCTTCATAACCCGGAGGATAAGATTTGACCAAGGAACTGTTAAATATACCACAACAATCAGATTCTGTTGTTTTTATGCTTAATTTAATTATTTCAGTATATAATAATTCACATTTTATCTGATTGCTTTTGAACATATATCCATGGGTAAGCTTATGAAACATGAAAGAAAAACAAAAACATTGATAATTATCCATACGGCTATGCTGATGGGTATCCTGCTTTTTTCCACAAGCCTGAAGGCTGATCTTCAGCGAGACATGCTGAGTTTCGAGCAGCGATATATTCCCCTTCTGTTGTTGACCGCCCAATCGGACGCTCAGTCCGTCGTTGCCTCGGAAAAATTAATAATTCAATGGAATGAGTTTAAACAACAACATGCCTACGGCCATCAGGATGACAGTTTATGGGGGTTTGATCTGGAGAGCATCGAGAGACAAATCCTCAACGCCCAGCGGCTTATTCAGGCGGGTCATTTTAAACTGGCTTATACACAACTAGTGAAAGTACGTACTCGCTTTATTGCCATGCGCGAACGTCACAATATCCCGTTTTATATTGATGAATTGAGTCGTTTCGACTCGCCGTTGCAGGTGTTACTGGCTAAATTTCGACTCAATCAAGCTGACGATGTCTATGTGGAAATATCACAGGCAAGGACTGCCTGGCAAAGTCTGATGCAGACCGAAATCAACTTTAATGACTATGATCTGACCTTGCAACAGATGGAGTATTTGCATCACGGCCTGCTAAAGGGTGAGCGGACGCTGGCGTCGATGCAAGAACACTTTATTGCCGCCGATTACGGTAAGCTTGAAGAATTGGCTATACAGATGCAGGATCTGTATAGCCAGACCTATGCGATCTTTGGCGCGGATTAAATTAGTGCAGTTTCACTTGTGGATCGATACCCTTGCGTAAGAAGTGCAATAGGCTAATCAGGATCGCCCGTGGCCAACCATACAGAGCCGCCTGATGCATTTTATACAACGACAAATAGACAAAGCGTGCGATATAACCGGAGACAAAGTAACTACCACTTAGGTTACCCATCAAACTGCCTACTGTACTGTAACGTCCCATCGCAATTAATGAGCCGTAGTCGTGGTACTGATAATCTAGTAATGGCTTATTGTGTAAACGGCGCTTGAGGTTTTTTACCAGCAGTGAGGCCTGTTGGTGAGCCGACTGGGCGCGCGGCGGTACAAAGCGTTCACCACTATCGTCCATAGGGCAGGCTGCACAGTCACCAAAGGCAAAGATCTTTTCATCGTTGCTGGTTTGCAAGTTTTTCTGCACTACCAATTGGTTAATACTATTGGTCTCCAGACCTTCCAGTTCCTTGACAAATTCTGGAGCCTTGATGCCTGCGGCCCAGACCTTAAAGCTGGCGGCAATAAACTGACCGCTGGATGTCATGACGCCTTGTTCGGTAACTTCGATAACACGTTCGTTGACATGTACGGTGACGTCCAGTTTTGCCAATTCCGCCAATGCAGCATTTGAGATCTTTTCTGGCAGGACAGGGAGGATACGTGGACCTGCCTCGATAATATGAATATGAATATGTTCGGAAGGATTAATGGTATCCAAACCATAGGCAGACAACTGGCGGGTAACATGATGCAGTTGTGCCGCCAGTTCAACTCCCGTGGCACCTGCACCGATAATCACCACATCCAGTTGGCCACTGGCGATGGGTTTATCACAGGTATGGGCTTGCAACATGGAGTTGAGCATCTTTTGCTGGAAACGTTCGGCTTGCTCGGTACTATCAAGAAACAGACAATGTTCTTTTACGCCGGTTATGCCAAAGTCATTGCTTATGCTACCAACTGCAATGATCAAGCTATCGTAGCGGAAGCGACGCTCGCGAATAATCATCTCACCACTGCTGTTATAGGTGGGTGCTAGGAGTACTTCCTGTTTATCACGATCCAGTCCGCACATACGGCCTAGACGGTAGCGGAAGTGGTGCCAGCGTGCCTGGGCCAGGTATTCCAGTTCATCTTCACTGGAGTCCAGAGTGCCTGCGGCGACCTCATGAAGTAAGGGTTTCCAGATATGGGTTCGTGACTTATCGATTAAAGTAATGTCGGCCTTGGCGGATTTCCCCAGGCAGTTTCCCAGCTTGGTCGCCAGTTCCAGGCCACCGG
>Ga0224506_10001754_pt1 | contig 15343 bp, 11 predicted proteins | sample SF_Jan12_sed_USG_2_FD_169108 | JGI IMG/M metagenome (GOLD analysis project Ga0224506, IMG submission 169108) | Sediment microbial communities from San Francisco Bay, California, United States - SF_Jan12_sed_USGS_8_1 | ecosystem: Environmental > Aquatic > Marine > Sediment | place: USA... | reverse complement strand
TCAGGATGGGCGGCATGTGATCGTTTTTAATGGTGAAGTTTACAACCATCTCGATTTAAGAAAAACGATACAAAAAAAATCAGCCATCGAATTCAAAACAAGAAGTGACACTGAGACTATCCTGGAAGGCTGGAAGGTGCTGGGCGAACAATTTTTTAGTGAATTTGATGGTGAGTTTGCATTTGTCATTCTTGATATATCCTCTAATTCGATTATTGCCCATCGTGACCGCCATGGTGTTAAACCACTTTATTTCAGGTTGCCACAAACAAATACACGCCAGTTTGCTGTTTATCAGGATGCATATGAGTTTGACGCCAAATATATTGATTTTGCAAGTGAAATTAAGGGCTTGCCTGGTAAGAAGACATGGCAACTCGATGGATTGCTCAGGCAGTTTGTCGGCCTGTATGAGCCAATATGCACCCCATTTGAAAACATAATTCAGATCCCCCCTGGTGCCATATTTGAAGCAAATTGTGTGAATGATATTTTTCACTGCCAGTTGCGGACAAGTAACCAACCTATCCGATTTTCCGGCAATAAGTCAGTTGCTACAGAAGAGGAGTTCGAGGACGTATTCCGGTCGGCTGTTAACAACAGGTTATTGAGTGATGTGGAACTGGGTGTGTATCTCAGTGGAGGGGTGGATTCTAAGTCCATAGCTTATGAACTGGCTAAGGCAAAACAACAAACCGGGAAAGTAAAATCATTTACCGTGGGTTTTACGCATGAAGGTTATGATGAGACAGATGAAGCATTACGTTTTGCTGAATACATCGGTTTTGAGCCACATGTATTACGAATTGATGGTGCTGCCTTAAATTATTCCTATCCCATTGCAGTTCAAAGCAGTGAACTGGTACAACCGTACACAAACGGTGCGGCCAAATGGTGGCTTAGCCTGTTTACCCGCCGTTATGTGCAGGGAGTCCTTACGGGTGATGGAGCCGATGAAGTATTCTGCGGCTATCCCAGTTATCGATATACCAACTGGTGGAAGTTTATTATGCGTGGACGAGGCAAGGCCAGAATGGTTGGGGATGTTATGCGGCTTTTAAAAACCACCCCATTGGGGAAAAGCCGCCGTGATGCTTTATATATGGGCAGGTATTCAGCACACAAAGAAAATCCCTGGCTAGCTGGTTCAAGTGCTGAAGGCGATGGTAGTGATTTTGTACAAAGTCTTGAAATGTGGGGCGTGCCGCACCCCCTGTTTGGACAAATTCGGACCATTACACATGCTATTTTAGGTGTGGATGCCGGTGATCGCTGGCTTAGTGAACAGGCCGAGTCGGTTAAAAGTTTATACACGGCCGGCTTAAGCGGGCTCGAACAAGAGCTGGCTAATCCGGAACATGCATTACTGCTTTGGCAAAACTATTTTGCACATACGCACCTGCCTGTCCTTATTTTGAACTGGGTTGGGGATCGTATGGAAATGTCAAATATCCTGGAGGGGAGGACTCCCTTCCTGTCAAAAGGCGTTTCCGACCTTATGTCCCGCCAGAGAGATACGCTGTTGGTGCATGGTTTGCGTGATAAGGTTTTATTGCGACGTACATTTGCAAGGCTCTTCCCGCCGGAATTTGCACATACCCCCAAAAAGCAATTCAATGCCCCCTTGCTTGATTCACAAGCCCTGATAGATAAATATCACAGTGACTCTGTTTTTGAGAAAACCGGGATCTGTGCCAATCAAAATTTTACAGATCTGCTTCAGCAGGCCGAAAAAATGCAGCAGAGTAAGCCTTATCTTGCAACACACCTCAGAACGGTACACCAAACCGCCATTGCACTCAGCATGGTCGATCACTGCATTGCTGATGAGCAGCACCTTGAACGTGATAAAGGCTTTGAAGAAAAATATGTTGAGAATTGAATTTGTTAAACCGCAATCGTAATAGCGGTAAATCACCTCCCACTGGCTAACCCGTCACTGGCAAATCAGATCCAGACCACCTTGTACTATTCAAACACCATAACTGCACTGGTCTGAACATGAACCTGGCATGGTAATTACCGACACTCGCTTGCCGTTCATCACGCCATAGTGCATTTCACACCTGTCTGGCGATAAGCCACATTTAGCGCAAAATCCAAAATTGATAGCGGATTTTAATTCAATAAATGTCAATTTTTGTCAATCCAACCAGGACAAATAATTGTAACCCATTGAAATTCAGATAAATAATACTGAGTAATTATTGAACACTATAAAAATTAATGTTACTTGGTCTCAGGCCGACAAGTAATTAGCAAAAAGCGAAGAAAACGACGCTATCGACTTTATTGAATAAAACTAAGTAATCGCAATATTTATGGTGGAAATGAGGCCGACATTGAACAGCGAGTTGACAAGTAATTGGGTAAACCATGGCTAAGCGGTTTATTCAGAAATCCTATTTAACGCCCAATCAGGTTGCCGAGTTGTTAATGGTATCACCTACGACTATTCGCCAATGGGCTGAAAAGGGTGAATTAAATGCGCTCACGACACCCGGTGGACACCGTCGGTTTTTACCAGCTGAGATTGAACGATTTGCTCAGGAAAGAGGATTGATACTGAATTCTGGCGTGGACAGCAATAGTGCTTCGAAAATTCTTATTGCCGATGATGACGAACAATTAAGGGAATATCTTGCTGAGTTATTAAAAGGTCTTGCGCATCAAGTTGAGGTGGAAACCGCCAAAGACGGATTTGAAGCTGGTCTGAAAATCAATGAATTTATGCCACATATTTTGCTGTTGGATTTGCTACTACCGGGTCTGGACGGGTTTAAGGTTTGTCGTCAATTGAAAGCCGGTGCCAAAACAAAAGATATACGGGTCATCGCTATTTCAGGTCAATGTTCAAATGAGAATGTAGAAAAAATCATGGCGGCAGGGGCAGAGGCATGTTTGCCAAAACCACTGGATGAGAAATTGTTGCTGTTACAACTTTGTTTAGGTGATTAGAGATTGATTGGTGTGCTGTGTATTGTTGTTGGCTCAATTTAGTTAGTTGTAAATAGCCAGTCATTGAGGTGATAAATGAGTAGCTCGGAACAGGACATAAACAGTTTGGTGCTTGAAGGTGATTGCACCATTTATGAAATTGCTGATTTGTTTGGCAAAATAAGGGAACTGGTTAAACAAGAGCCTGTTGCCAGACTGGACCTGTCTGGAGTGGAAAAGGTTGATGCGGCTTTTTTGCAATTATTGTTAGCCGCACACCTGGAGGCAAAAAGAAATAATACAAAACTGGAGATTAATGGTACATCTGATGTTGTAAGTGATATGGCAAAACATATCTATCTTGGTGGTGTGGATAATGCGGCTGGTTATGGAGAGTAGCATATGTTTATGGATGAAAACACTCAGATTTTTATAAGCGAAAGTAACGAGTTGTTGGACGACATGGAAAAGGCTCTGCTGGAACTTGAGCGATCTCCCAATGATGCTGATCTGATTAATCGCGTATTCAGGGCGGCACATACCATAAAAGGATCAGCCGGCCTGTTCGGGTTTGACAATATTATTGAATTTACACATGTCGTTGAAAATTTATTAGATGATGTTAGAAATTGCCTGGTGCCAGTAACAGACGATCTGATTAGTTTATTTATGCGAGTAAAAGACCATGTGGTAAGCATGATAAAGAGTCTGGCGGATGGTTCTGTAGTTGATGCAAAGCAAGAACAGATCTTGCTGGAAAAAATGCGTGTATACAAGGCGGGTGAACATGTTAATGCTGCAGACGTCAGTCAGGAAGATCCGATAATAAACGATGCCTGTGGATCAGAGGAACAAGTAGAAAGTGAATTCTGGCATATTTCTATACGACTTGGCCCTGATACCTTCCAGATGGGTTTCAGTCCAAAAGTCATGTTTGATCAGTTGAGAGCACTGGGCGACATTGAATCTATTAATTTTGTAACTGACCTGATCCCCCCACTTGACAGCTATGCTGCGGATAATTGTTATCTTGGATGGGAACTTACAATGAGCAGTGAAGCTGATAAAAATTCTATTGCTCAAGTATTTGCATTTTTCGATGATGCACAAATATCCATATTACCACCAAGATCACGTATATCTGACTATCAGAAAATGTTGGAACAACTACCTGAAAATGATGAAGTGTTGGGTAAATTGCTGGTTGATATTGGTGCGCTTACTGAAAGTGAGCTTCAGCAGGCTCTAAATTACCAAAAAAATAATGGCGGACTGTCTGGTGAAATTTTAATTGAGCAGGGAGCAGTTCAACCAGAAGTTGTAAATAGCGCTGTTATAAAACAGCAGGCTATCAGGAATAAAAAACAACAGGAATTAAGTTTTGTGCGGGTTGCATCTGAAAAATTGGATAAACTGGTTACGCTGGTTGGTGAGCTGGTGATAAGCGGTGCAAAAGTATCTCAAATAGCGGCAGATCGCAGTGATATGGAACTGGCAAAATCAATGGAATCTATGACTCTGGCGTTAGAAGATATGCGCGAAACGGCTTTAGGTTTACGTATGGTGCCGGTGGCCAACACATTTAATCGTTTTCATCGTGTCATCCGCGACACAGCAAAGGAGCTTAACAAGAAAATAAGACTGGAAGTCTTCGGTGGAGAAACAGAATTAGATAAAACCGTGATAGAAAAGATTGGTGACCCTCTTGTACATCTTATCAGAAACTCAATGGATCATGGAATTGAGACGCCTGATGTGAGGAAAAATAACGGTAAACCGGAAGAGGGTGTTATCAGTCTCAAGGCCTATCATGAAACAGGTACCATTGTAATTGAAGTCAGTGATGATGGTGCAGGGCTGAATCCGGAAAAATTACTAGAAATTGCAATTCAGCGTGGCGTAGTAAATGCCAGCCAATCATTAACTGTGGACGAAATTTATAACCTTATTTTTGAGCCGGGATTTTCCACTGCTGGATCAGTTAGCAATATCTCTGGCCGTGGAGTGGGGATGGATGTCGTACGGCGTAATATTGAATCATTGCGTGGCAGTGTGGTGGTTCAATCTGTACTTGGTAAAGGGGTGACGATGATAATTCGGTTGCCTCTGACGCTGGCAATCATCGATGGATTTCATGTAAGGGTTTCAGATGAATCATTCATTATTCCGTTAGATATGATGGAAGAATGTGTAACTTTGACAGAATCACAAAGGCATAAAGCCAATGTTCAGAATTATATAAATTTACGTGATGAAGTTCTTCCGCTTATCCAACTTGATGATTATCTAGGGATTTCAGCCAAAAACAAATCCACAACAAGAATGAATGTTGTTGTTGTATTGTTCGCAGGCAAGAAATTGGGCTTGCTGGTTGATGAGCTTTATGGCGAAGCACAGGCAGTAATTAAACCGCTGGGCAGAGTTTTTCAAGGTGTTAGAGGGTTTGCTGGCTTTACAATTCTTGGTAGTGGCCAGTTGGCCTTGATAATGGATATTCCGGACCTCGTCAAGTCAGCTATTGAGCGAGAAGAAATGGAAAATAACATTCAGGATCGTATAAACACTGGTGACACCGATAATTCGATATCTCTACATTAACAATATAGTGCAAGCAGGAGAGTGTTATGAAGTTTATTAATAATTTAAACATGCGAAATAAATTCGCATTAATGCTTGTTTTTCCAATAGTAGGGTTGCTGTATTTTTCTATAGAAAAAATATTGATTGAATACGACACCATGCAGGAAATGGAAAAGATTAGATCTCTTTCCTTGTATGCTGTAAAAGCCAGCAGCCTTGTTCATGAGCTACAGAAGGAGCGTGGCATGACCGCTGGTTATCTGGCTTCACGAGGCAGAAAGTTTTCAGAACTATTGCCTGTGCAAAGAGCGCAGTCAGACGCAAAACTTAAAGACCTTAAAGCTTATCTTGCAACTCATGAAGTCAAAGAGTTTGGTGGTGAAAAGCTTGCGCTGGATGTCAATACAATATTAACCAAGCTTGGTGGTTTGCTTGCAATGCGTGAGGCTGTGTCAGGTTTCAGGATACAACAGGGAAAGGCGATTGGATACTACACTGCTACAAACTCCGATTTGTTATCCTCCGTTTCACAGGTTGCAACACTTAGCAGCAATGCAGAAGTAACCAAGCTGGCGTCAGGGTATGTTAATTTTTTACAGGCCAAAGAGAGGGCAGGTATTGAGCGTGCCGTTCTATCTGGTGCATTTGGTGCAGGAAGGTTTGTTTACGGTATGTATCAAAAATTTATGTCGCTTGTCGTGTTACAGGACACTTACTTGAACGTCGCAAAGTCATTTGCCAGTGATGAGCAAAAGATGTTCATGGATGAGACGATAAAAGGGCCTGATGTAAGTGAAGTTAATAGGTTGAGGAAAATTGCGGCAACAACTAAGTTAGTTGCAAAAGGAAAAAACAGAATAAGAGTCGATGCAACCTATTGGTTCAAGGTCAGTACAAGCCGTATAGATCTGTTGAAAAAAGTGGAAAATAATTTCGCCAAAAATTTATCGGATACGGCATCTGACTTAGCGTCTCAGGCAAATCAGAGATTTGGATTGGCCTTAACGGTGTCTTTGGCATCTATACTGGTGACTTTACTGTTTACATTCCTGGTTGTTCAGGGTGTAACACGTCCACTCAGTGATGCGTTGCTCAGGATGCGTGATATTGCAGAAGGTGAAGGTGATTTAACTAAACGCATTGACATTGCTTCGAATGATGAAATAGGTCAATTGTGTGCCGCTGCAAATGCCTTCATAACAAAAATACATGGTGTAATAAGTAAGGTCAAGATGAGTGCGGAAGGATTAAGCGATGCTGCAAGTCAGGTAAGTACAGCGTCACAGGACCTGTCAAGTGGTTCCTCACAGCAAGCTGCAAGTGTCGAGGAAACATCGTCTTCTTTGGAGCAAATGAGCGCAACTGTCAACCAAAATGCCGACAATGCAAAACAAACAGAAACTATGGCAACTACCGCATCCGAACAAGCTGATAAAGGTGGCAAACAGGTTGCCGAAACAGTTGTTGCAATGCGTGATATTGAAGAAAAAATTGCCATTATTGAAGATATTGCATATCAAACCAATATGCTTGCATTAAATGCTGCAATTGAGGCGGCTCGGGCCGGTGAACAAGGCAAGGGGTTTGCTGTTGTAGCATCTGAAGTGAGAGAACTGGCTCGACGTAGTGAATCGGCAGCCGGTGAAATTAGCTCGTTGGCTAAAGACAGTGTAAGTGTTGCGGAAGCAGCCGGAATGTTATTGGAAGAGATTGTACCCAGCATTAAAAAAACGGCTGATCTCGTTCAGGAAATCAGCGCATCCAGTGAAGAGCAGGCCAGTGGTATTGGAGAGGTGAATGGTGCAATGGGGCAACTGGATACGGTTACACAGAACAACGCAGCGTTAGCTGAAGAACTGGCCTCTACTGCAGAAGAAATGAGCGCCCAGACAAGAGCGCTGAGTGACATGATGAGTTTCTTTACTGTAGAGGATGATGACGAGGACGATGAGGAGAGCCTGCGAGAAGTGCATTATCAGATGCCTAAGGTAAGAAAACATAAAAGCAAAGTCAGACGTAAACATAAAGAGAGAACAGAAAAGAAAGCTGTCGCCAGGGAACAAGACGATGAATATGAGTCAATGCATGACTTTGATGAAAATTTTGATGATGACATTGACTTGCCAGACGGCTTTCATCGTTATTAAAGGGGAAATTGAATGCGCGAATTAGACATGAATGCTATCGAGCTTTCTGTTGATGCAGATCAATATCTCACCTTTATGTTATCTGGAGAGGAGTTTGCGGCACCTATTATGCAAGTTAAGGAAATAATAGAATTTCATGGGTTAACAAAAGTACCAATGGTACCTGACTTTATTGCTGGAGCGATAAATTTACGAGGAAATGTCATACCCGTTATTAAGTTGGCTACCAAGCTCGGAATGACAGCATCCGAGACAACCAGAAGGACGAGTGTTGTCATAATGGATGTGCAAATGGATGATGAGGCGACTGTGATTGGTGTGTTGGTTGATAAGGTGTTGGATGTTATTGATATTTTAGATGAAGATATAAATTCTGCGCCGTCATTAGGTACGCATATTAGAACAGACTTTATTCGTGGTATGGGTAAATTAGGAGATGATTTTATTATTATATTGGCAGTTGATAAAGTTTTATCCACTGATGAAATTGCGGTTGTTGCCAGCTTAGAAGGTGAAGGTAGTGTTAGCACGAATTCTGGTGTTGACGAGTAAGGTGTAGATATGCAAACGCAGATCATAGAGCAGAAAGATAAAAATATTGATGACAGTTTTACTATTTCAGATAAAGCATTTGCTGGATTTCAGCCGGTATTTCCATGTCTGATGGAAAGAAACCATTGGTGTCCGGTCGCCTGGCGAAACGTCTGCGAGCCCATGGTATGAAAAGTTTTGACGAGTATTTGGACTACATAACAAAAGGTGATGGGGCTGATAATAGTGAATTTCAGATATTTGTTGATTTGTTAACAACAAATGAAACATATTTTTATCGTGAACCACAGCACTTTGAATTTTTAAAGCGTGAAATTCTGGCTAAACATGACCCATCCAAGCTGCTGCGTGTTTGGAGTGCGGCCAGTTCATCGGGGGAAGAAGCCTACACTTTAGCAATGATTATATCGGATATGTTGGGTTTACGTGCTAATTGGGAAATCATTGGGACAGATATATCAACCACCATGATTGCGGCCGCACAAAAAGCAATTTATAACGAGCATCGAGTGCGTTTAGTACCTAATGATATGCGCTATAAATATTTGCTTAGAGGGTCTGATAAATATCATGGATATGTTGCAGTTGCACCTGAATTAAAGAAACATGTTCGCTTTGAACATTATAATTTGGTTGAGTCAACACCAAGAAAAGAAATGTTTGACGTCATATTTTGCCGTAACGTGTTGATATACTTTGATAAAAATACAAAAATTAAAGTTCTGGAAAGACTTTGTGCACAGTTGAAATCAGGATCATATTTGATGACAGGTCATTCTGAGTCTTTGCATGGAATGGTGCCGCAGCTTAAATCAATAAAGCCATCAGTTTATTTAAAAAAGAAACCCGATCTCAGGACATCATAATGAAAAAAATAATCAAAGTTATGGTCGTGGATGACTCGGCACTAGTCCGCAAGGTTATGGCGGAAGTATTAAATAGCGATCCTGAAATAGAGGTAGTGTCTCAGGCTGTGGATCCGATATTTGCACTGGAAAAGATGAAAAAAATTACACCTGATGTAATTACGCTGGATATTGAAATGCCGCGAATGGATGGGATTACTTTTTTAAAAAAATTGATGTCAGAAAATCCCTTGCCCGTGGTGATTTGCTCTAGCCTTGCTCGAGAAAATGCAGATACTACATTAAGCGCCTTGCGTGCAGGTGCGGTAGATATTATTACTAAACCTGAAATTGGCGTTAAAGGGTTTATTCAGGAGTCAGCTATACAGATTATTGACGCAGTTAAAGGAGCTGCTCAGGCAAAAGTTACAAAGCGTAAACCTGGTGTGATTAATACAGAAGAAAAATGTAACGCTGATGTCGTTTTAAGAAAAAATAGAAATAAAGCTATGAGAGAAACAACTGATAAAATAATTGCAATTGGCGCATCTACAGGTGGAACAGAGGCATTACGGCAGGTGCTTTCAGCTATGCCTGCGACATCGCCAGGCATCGTTATTGTGCAACATATGCCGGAAAAGTTCACTCATACGTTTGCAAACCATTTGAATGAAATTTGTGATATAGAGGTAAGAGAGGCAGTTAGCGGAGATCGTATGCATAGTGGGCTTGCCTTGATTGCGCCAGGCGGTAGGCATCTGCTGCTTAAGAGAAGTGGAGCACAATATTGTGTCGAAGTCGTAGACGGGCCACTGGTGAGCAGGCATAGACCATCAGTCGATGTGCTGTTCAGATCGGTTGCGCGTTATGCTGGCTCGAACACTGCTGCCTGTTTGATGACTGGCATGGGCGATGATGGTGCAACTGGATTAAAGGAAATTCGAGAATCAGGAGGCAGGACTTTTGCACAGGACGAGGAAACGTCAGTAGTGTTTGGTATGCCCAAAGAGGCCTGGAAACGAAATGCTGCTGAAAAATTACTTGCGCTACAGGATATAGCAAATGTGTTACTAAAGTCATGCAATGATATTTCTAAAAGGTAATTGAATTATATGGAGAATTGGCATGAGTAAAAAAGTTTTATTAGTTGATGATTCAGAATCGATGCGAAAAATTGCTGGTAAAGCAATAAGTGATGCTGGTTATGATGTTGTAACAGCAGAAGACGGAAAAGTTGGGTTGGTTAAAATGCAACAGGAAAAATATGACGCAATCATTTCTGATGTCAACATGCCTAATATGAATGGTCTTGAAATGGTTAAAGCAGGCAAAGATCATATAACTAATAAATATACACCAGTCATTATGCTGACGACCGAAAGTAGTGACGAAATGCGGCAAAAAGGCAAAGAGGCTGGAGCGAAAGTTTGGATGGTAAAACCATTTAATCCTGAGCAATTGTTGGGTGTTTTGAGACAGTTGATTGGTGAATAATATGAGGAATGTACAGCAGGTTGATCATACCAAAAGAACTGCCAGACGATATTGGGATGGTAGGTTTAAGCGCTATGTTGTTAAGCTATTACCAGGTGAGTTTGCTGTAGGGCATAAAGATGAAATTATCGTAACAGTGCTTGGTTCCTGTATTACTGCATGCATATATGAAACAGGGCTTGGTGTTGGCGGGATGAATCATTTTATGTTGCCATTTGAAAAATACAAGAACAGAAAAAGTATTAATAAGGTCACAAATTACAAATCACTTACTGCTAGATATGGAAATGTTGCTATGGAGATGTTGATTAATGAAATAATAAAAATGGGCGGGATGCGTTATAATTTAATCGCTAAAATATTTGGTGGAGCTAGCATTACTGATACATCAGTTGATATAGGATCTGAAAATATATCTTTTGTTAGAGAGTATCTTACACTAGAGGATATAAAAATAGTCAGTGAGGACGTAGGTGGTTTTCTGCCTAGAAAAGTTTATTATATTCCAGACACTAATGATGTTTACATAAAAAAAATAGAAAAGGCAAATATTAACAAAATTGTAGACAATGAAAGTAAGAGTAGAAAAATTATACAAAATACAAATCAAAATGGAAAAATATATTTTTTAGATGATTGATATGTCATCTGAAAAATACGACAAAGGTAAGGCAATTTTATGTATTTTTATGATGTAAATATAGAATGTGTCAGGGATGGTATTCTAGTTGCTCGTGTTGATGAGCAATATCTCCTATTGGAGAAAAATCATTAAGTTGGATAGAGGTTGGATTTGTGCAGGTCAATAATTGGTTTGTCAGATTAATATTCCGTAGTGGAGTGGTGCTGCTTTTATTGACGCTGGCTGCTGCGTGGATATTACCTGATTCGTTGACAGTTAAATTAACACTAACTGTGATTTCATCTGTATGGATGATTTGCGGTGTTATGCTGTTCGGAAAATATACAGCTTTACTTAACATGGCGCAGGCTTCTGGTAAAAACGATGTCAGCCTTGCTGTGGAATATGACAAACTTTTAGATGATACTGACAATGAGATGAATTCACAAATTTCACATTTCCATACTGAGCTATCACAGGTAAGAGATATTCAAGATGATGCTATACAAGGGCTCTTTACAAGCTTCACTACATTGGATGAGCAGTCAAGAAATCAGGAAGGGCTGGTGTTGCGTTTGATAGAGCTTATATCGAAAGAAAGAAATGATGATGGCCATGAAAGCTCATTTCGTAATGAAGCTACTGATCTTGTCAATATGTTTATTGATAGTATTACCGAAATGAGTAAAGGGAGTATGAATCTGGTTACCGCAATGAATGATATGAGTGAACAGATTAATCAGATAGATAGCTTGTTGGGTGAAATTAATGGTATAAGCTCGCAGACAAATTTGCTTGCTCTCAACGCAGCCATTGAGGCAGCCCGTGCAGGCGATGCAGGTCGTGGTTTTGCGGTTGTTGCAGACGAAGTTCGTTCGCTGTCACACCGCAGCGATCAGTTTAGTGAACAAATACGACGTAAATATGATGATGTTAGAAAAACTATGGGTGCGGCGAGTTTGATTGTGGGAGAAATGGCATCTAGAGATTTGACTCTTACCATAAAATCTAAAGGGCGCATGGAAGAATTGATGCAAAATGTGGATTCAACAAATCAGGAAATACATAATGAGCTTGAAATTGTTTCTTCATTTGCTGAAGAAATTAGCAAGAGTGTTACATTGGCAGTTCAGGCGCTGCAGTTTGAAGACATGACCAAACAACTGATTGCACATATGGAAAAAAGGCTTGACGCTATAGAGGCCTTTAATAATGCTGCAGGTGTACTACGAAAAGACTTTGAGATTGTGGCGAAGAATAACGGAAAAGAAAACGTTGCCCAGCATGCAGATCGTTTACGCCAAGCTGTTATTGAAACAAGAAAAATTTCAGAGGTCACGCATAAAAAAGCAGTTCACCAAAAAAACATGGGGAGTGGAGACGTAGAGTTTTTATAGTAATATTAACATGCAAAGGAATATTTTATGAAAACAATACTTATTGTTGATGATGAGCCGTCTGTTCGTTTTATGATTAAAGAAATGATTGAGCCTGTTGGATATGAGGTTATAGAGGCTGGAGATGGTGCTGAGGCATATAATATTTGTAACAATAATGCTTTAGATTTGATTGTGTCAGATATTGTTATGCCGGAAAAAAACGGTATTGATCTTATAATTCAACTAAAGAAAGAGTTTCCTTCTATTCCAGTAATCGCCATCTCTGGCGGTGGAGGCGTAGCCGGACATTATGATTATTTAGAAATTGCAAAATTGGTTGGTGCTAATAATATTTTAAAAAAGCCATTTTCAGCAAAAGAAATATGCGCGCATATAGAAAACGCGTTGCTGTGAATTAATTACTAGTTATATATGTCGGCATGCCGAGTATAAAAAATGAATAGTGGATTTCAAACATTTCACCACAATATGGATATCGTTTTTTTGGTATATGGAGCAGCATTTTATTTTCTTGGAATTACAATACTAACACAACCCAGACGCGGAAGTTCCTTTCAGCTTGCGAGTATACTGTGGCTTTTGGCTTCTTTTAGTTTGTTGCATGGCACAAATGAATGGCTGGATATGTGGAAGCTTGCACATGAAGGCGGTTTTATATTAAAAATATTTGGCTTTTCATGCCTGGTGACATCGTATGTCTTCTTGTTTGAATTTGGCCGTCAATTGATGCTGATGACAGGATCAAGGTCGCCGAAATGGCAACAAATTATTTGTAAATATATTGGCTTTAAAATCTATATATTACCCACTGGTGGAATACTTTTAGCCGCATTGTTTAATGAAAATTTGTGGTTAACATTGAACATCTTGAGTCGATACTTGTTTGGGTTTACAGGCGCCTTATTTACAGGAGTGGGATTTTTTCTATATTATCTTAATGAAGAGCAACGACTAAGTTCCCTAAACCTAAAAATAAGTTTTATATTGGCAACGTCAGTATTTATTGTTTATGGAATAGTCGGCGGCCTGATTGTTCCTGCGGCAGACTTCTTTCCTGCTGATATCTTAAATTACGATAATTTTCTTGCTGCGACTCAAATTCCAGTGCAAGTAATTAGGGCAGCGTCTGCGATAATTGTGGCATTTTCAGTTACGCACATATTAAAGATGTTCCGTTGGGAGGCAGACTCCAAGCTGGAGGACAGCCTTAAACAGGCGCACGATGCACTTGCATCAGTTGAGCAGCTTAGTAGACGCAATAAAATTTTATTGCAATATTCTGGCCATGGAATTCTTGGTGTTAACAAGAAAGGAATTTTTACTTTCGCTAATCCAGTCGCATTGAAAATACTGGCCAGCAAAGAGAGTGAAATTATTGGTCGATCTGTGGAGATTATTCGATGCAAAGAAAAAGATCATGAATACTTACTTGGTAATAGCCAAATTATTGAAGCTGTATATAAAGGGGTTATGAAACAGGTCTATGATGCAGAATTACAACGCACAGATGGCTCCATGATTACCATTGATTATCAGGTAATGCCAGTTAGTGAAACTGGGGAAGAGGATGTTTCAGTCATTACATTTCAGGATGTCAGTGAACGCAAAATAATAGAACAAAAGCTTGTTAAATTATCACGTGTTGTTGAGCAAAGCCCGGTTAGTATTGTTATTACGGATAAAAATGGAACAATTGAATATATTAATCCAAAATTTTCTAAATTGACTGGTTACGAACTGGCAGATGCTGTAGGTGAGAACCCGCGTATTTTAAATTCTGGAAATCAGTCTCGTGAATTTTATCAAGATATGTGGCAAACAATTTCTTCTGGCAGTCAATGGGAGGGCGAGTTACTTAATAAAAAGAAGGGTGGTGAATTATTCTGGGAGAAGGCATTAATTTCACCAATTGTTGATAAGCAAAATAAAGTAACAAATTACGTAGCGGTTAAAGAAGATATTACGCATCGTAAAAAAATGGAAGAAGAAATTTACTCTACGATGCAACATCTGAGATTGTATCGAGAGCAGGCCCCTTTGGGTGGTATTGAGTGGGATACTAATTTTTGTGTCGTAGAGTGGAATGCGGCTGCTGAAAAAATATTTGGCTATACATATAATGAAGCGAAAGGAAATAATCCACTGAAATTCTTGATGCCTGAATATGTTGTCACTGATATAGAGCAAATATGGGATGCATTAATCACTCAAACAGGTGGCGAGAAAAGCATTAATGAGAATATCACAAAAGATGGAAGAGTTATTCTTTGTGAATGGCATAATGCCCCTCTTCGTGATGAGTCAGGGAAAGTTGTTGGTGTTGCCTCAGTTGTTCAGGATATAACAGAACGTTTTCAGGCGGAACAGTCATTAAAACGAGTGAATAGATCTCTGCAAGCGCTCAGTGCTTGCAATGAAGCATTGGTTAGAGCAGTAGATGAAAAAGAATTACTGCATAAGGTATGTAAAATCATTGTTGATATTTCAGGATACCGTATTGCATGGGTTGGTTTTGTTGAGCATGATAATGAAAAATCTATAAGGCCAATGGCTCAGGCAGGATGTCAGGAAGGCTATCTCGATAATTTGATATTAAGTTGGGATGACGTTTTGACTGAGCAACAAAGCCCGGCTGGTAAAGCTATTCGCACAGGTGAACCCTGTATTATGCGCAATGTACAATCAGCCAGCACCTCTTCACCGACTGGTGATATAACTATCAAATCGGATAACTACTCTACCATATCACTTCCCATCAAAAATAAA
>Ga0224506_10001753_pt1 | contig 15351 bp, 9 predicted proteins | sample SF_Jan12_sed_USG_2_FD_169108 | JGI IMG/M metagenome (GOLD analysis project Ga0224506, IMG submission 169108) | Sediment microbial communities from San Francisco Bay, California, United States - SF_Jan12_sed_USGS_8_1 | ecosystem: Environmental > Aquatic > Marine > Sediment | place: USA... | reverse complement strand
GCGCGACTTGATAGATCCTCTCCCATCCCATAGACCGTGACATGCTTCATATCCTTGAAGCCAGCAATCTTGTCTGTACCATTGATCAGCGTAGACAGAAGGCCTGTCGAATGGGCCTTTATACTCTGCATGGCAGCCACAACCTGTGCGCGCCGGTCAGCAGAATCTGTGAAATGGCCGCCAAGCCAGCAAAGATAGTCCACAACTGCTGACCAGGCCGCATAAGATTGATGTTCTACACCGCCCAGGTCCCAACTTGTTTCAGGCTTAAAAATATACTTCCAATGCGGAAGCCTCGCTAATCTATCTGAAACATGAGCAAATCCACATCCCTTGACGCCATAGTTTTTGTAAGGTGCGACGACATAGGCATCTGCTCCTACCTTTTCGACGTCAATTAGATCAGATGGCGAGTACTGGACGCCATCAACCATGATATACAAATCAGGCTTAATCTTCCTTGCTTCTTCGACGATTGTTTTGACATCATATATTTCACCGGTAACGTTAGAAGTGTGTATGATAGCAAGAAAACAGGTATCCCTGTCAATTTTTTCGTAAATTGTATCCAGCTCAACAGAGCCTGTTTCACGATTGGGCTCGGCGATACGCTCTTCTTTCCCGTACTTCTCGGCAAACTGCGTTACCGCACTACGGACCGAAGCGTGGTCTAGCCCAGTTGTAACAACGTTAGTTCCTGGGATTGAGGAAAGGACCGCGTTTGTGATGCGATATATCACGTGGCTGCTACTCCAGCCTGGTATGGTTTGTCCAGACTCCGCTCCGAAAAAGATCATGAGGTCTTCAATCCCTTTTGCAGTAACCTCGACTGAGTGGGCGGATCCAGGATTCGCTCTTCCTTGTTGATCAGGCAGACATGTTTCTTTTGCCATTGCTTTGATTACTGATTTTGGTCTTAGCGAGCCTGAAGCGGCTTCAAGGTAAATCCGTTTTCCGGAATAAGGGTCCCAATCGACATATAAAAATCGGCTCCTTATCTCTTCCATTAACTTGGGGGAATACAAACCTTTTTCATAATCTTCACCCATCGTTCTACCTCCTTCGCATCTGAATGAGCATACTCAATATCTGCTTTAAAAGGGATAATATTCTGGATCCTGATGATTTAAAACCTAATCCCGTCACATCTCCTTGCATAGCATAAAAATATGCTATTGAATTTAAAATAAAAATGTCAATATTTTCTTGCTCACAGCAGGTGAAACCGACTCGAATAGTTCTAATGTCTCATCAAGCTTCCGTTATTCAAGTTATTAAAGCCTGATCCCAACAGACACATTCAATATTTTGGATTGAAATTCAAATAATCGAATTTATTTAAAAAAAAGAAATTCCTTCAAATTCCATCCTATTGAAAATAAATAAATTAAAATAAGCTCTATTTTGGCATGTAACTTGCTTGCAATATATTAAATTATAATTTATAAATTACACTTTATATTAATATTAAACGTAATTTATAATGAACAATAGAGATAAGCGCCCTGATGGGCACTCAATTCCTAAAACCCTCAGCCAATCCATCTACAACTACCTTAAGGAATCCATCATTAATAACAAACTCAAAGCTAACCAAAGAATAAACGATAAAGAAATCGCCAGCATTTTTGGAATCAGCACAACTCCGGTCAGAGAGGCTATCTTAAGATTAGGAGCCGAAGGATTCGTCACCATCAACTCTCATCGAGAAGCTTTAGTCAGGGAAATATCTTTCAATGAATTGAAGGAGATTTTTCAAGTTTTGGCCCACCTGGATAGTTTAGCATCAAGCTTGGCATTAAATAATCTAAGCCCTGAAAAAATTAAAGAGATTGAGCGTTTGACTAAAGAAATGGAAAAGCATTGTCACAGAAATTCCATAGAAACATATATGGACCTAAATGTCGATGTTCATAAAAAAATATGGGAATCCATCCCCAACAGATTTCTCCAATCAGTCCTTCAGCATATTAACAATCAAATGCTCAGGTACAACAACGCCCGTTTCTATGCCTTCCAAAAACATAGAGGAGCGCTGGAGAAGTCTATGGCTGACCATAAAGAAATCCTGAAAGCCCTAAAAAACAAAGATAAAAGGAAGATTAGGAGTCTGCTGTTGAAACACTGGGGATCAATACTCAAGCCATCACCTTTTGAAAAGGGATTGAAAGAATATCTTATTAAAGAATGAAAGGGGGTGATAATCATAGGGGAGTATAAGAAAGAAAAACTACTATGTGTGAAGTGCTACTTAAATGCAGCACTTCAGGGAATTGAAATTAAACAAGAAGAAGTAAAGGAGAAAAAATGATTAAAAGAATATTCAGACTTTCATTGATTTTGCTTCTTACTCTAGGACTCGCTTCTACAACTTTCGCTCAAGGAAGACAAACGGGATCAATCTCCGGCTCAGTTTTGGATAACGAAAACAACCCGCTTCCGGGAGCTACCATCACTCTTTCCGGCCCTGCAATGATGGGGTCCCTAAGCTATGTGATCAGTGAAGCGGGGAAGTTTCGCTTCGTTGCCCTCAGTCCAGGAGAATATGATATAAGAGTAGAACTGTCTGGATTTAGGACTTACATCAAAAAAGGTCTACGCGTCAGCGTCGGAAAAACAACTGAGGTGGACATTACCCTTGAGCCGGCTACTATTGAAGAAGAAGTAATGGTGATTGCCGTTTCACCTGTTGTGGATATTGAATCAACAAAGTTGAGTGTCCACTATGGCTCAGATTTCTTGCTGACTATGCCTAATGCCCGGGACCTTTCTGGAATTATGAGTTCTCTTCCCGGGACTGTAGAAGCTGAAAGCGGAAGAGAGTATACCCGCATGCAATCTGTCTTGGGAGGACATCTCAGAAGCACGCTTTACCAGATAGATGGAGCCATCCTGAATGATCCCACAACCCTATATATAGCAACTAATGTTAACGTTGATGTTTACGAAGAAGTGGAAATCACTCTGGGATCACTTCCGGCTGAAGTGGGACTGAGCGACACCGCTGTCGTTAATATTGTCTCCAAAAGCGGAGGAAACAAGTTTTCCGGTATGATAACAGGCTACTATTCGGGAGGAGGAGATTTGAGGTCTTTTAAGTTTCTTCCCTCTTTTTCTCAAGACCTGTGGACCGAAGAACAGATAAAAGCCCTGAATGTCACTCCACCCCAAAAGTATGGGGATTATTTAGACGGTTCAATGAGCCTTGGTGGACCTGTTGTCAAAGACAAACTCTGGTTCTTCCTCAACGGTCGTTACATATCTTGGAAGCAGGTTGATAATAATACAGCTAATGTCCGCGCCCAATCCATCTACGACTATAATCCCAATGCATTTCACCCGAAAGACATTGAACATTATGATACAAGTCAAGAAGACTGGCTGGCTTTTGCCAAATTGACTTTCCAGCTTACCAAGAATATCAAGTATATGGGCATGCTCCATTATAACTCGGTATTCCAGCCTGTTTATCCTCTGAGAACCGGTAATTCTTATGCCTGGAGCTATACGGCTACTGTGGATACTGAAAAAGTCTATACCACCTCTCATCATCTGAACTTGGTCCTGGATCAAAACACTTTTGTTGAAATCAAGGGAAATTACGTCAACCGGCATTTCCCGAACATTATAAGGCCGGAATTTGCTAAAAACTACACAAACTATGATAGAGAAACCGCTCTCTACTGGGGAAATGGTTCCTATAATGATGATTACTACCGCAAGAGATATGGAGTCAATGCTGCCATAACCAGATTTCAGGACGATTTTCTCGGAGCCAGCCATGAATTCAAAGCAGGAGTTGAATGGGAAGATACATTTTACCTCAGAGACAGATGCCGAGGCTTTGAGAAGGGCGAAAACAATCCTTACTATACCTACTGGCGGAGTTTCAAGGATCAAAACAAATACTATTACAACGTTTCAAGAAGGGAAGGTCGGCTCCTTCTCTATCCCTATCCGGAGCTTGGAGTTTGGATGGGTGAAGACAACACCAGACGCTACTCTGCTTTTGCTCAGGACTCGATTGTAACCGGGAGAGTGGCTGTTAATCTCGGCTTGCGCTTCGACCACTCCTATGCCTACGAACCCGATGAATACCGGCCTCAACTTGACGATTACTACAACTTCGGACCTCAGTTCCTCAATCCCGTTCTTGCCCAACAGGACCCCAACATCCTCCTCAAGGCCCTTAACGACCAATACCACCAGGAGATAGGCCCCATTTCTCAAATGGATGAGTTTACTTTTCCCTATAAAAAAATCGTCCAATTTACTACCTTCTCGCCACGGATTGGATTTGTTTACGATCTCTTTGGTGACGGAAAAACAGCCCTCAAGCTCTCCTTTGCCCGCTACTACGAGCAAATCTGGTCAGGCAAATACAACGCTCCCCAGCTCCTCGGAGCCGGCAGCATGAACTGGTACTGGACTGATGTGAATAACAATGGGTATATGGACCTTCCCCAATCAGGGCCTACCAACCCTGCATATCTAGACTCAAATGGCGATAAGTACAGACTCAGTTCTTATCAAGACCAGGATCCCAACGTTCAGTATTATAAAGATGGCCTCAAATGTCCTTACATGAACGAATTCATTGCCGGAATTGAGCATGAGGTCATGGAAGACTTCCGGCTCGGCCTCCAGTTCATCTACAAACAGAACAAGAACATCACCGAGGACGTAGATGCATATAACGGCTGGGATGCTAATGCCACAGATGATCAAGGTCGTCCCGTATGGCTGCCTTACACTGCTACAGACCCCGGGTGGGATGGAAAATTTGGAACAGGTGATGACAAACAGATAACTGTCTATGGCCTGGCTGATTACGCTCCTACTCAAAAATGGATTGGGGATAACCCCCCCGGATGCGAGAGAAAATACATTGCCGGCGTTCTGACTTTTGATAAAAGAATGTCAAACAGGTGGCAGTTGAAGGGTTCGATCCTCTACAGCGCCTTTAAAGGCAACGCTGATCACAATTACGGTGGAGCAGAAGGAGAAACAACTCTTTATGACGATCCCAACTCATTGATCAATGCCTATGGCCGCATCCAGTATGACCGCCCGCTGAACATCAAAATCCTGGGAACATACATCCTCCCCTTTGATATTGTCATCAGCGCTTACTTCAACCATCGCAGCGGTACTCCCTGGGCAAGAACATTAGCACGAGTCTACTTCCCGGCGGGTTTTGGCGCCCAAACAAGCTATGAAAGTGTTGCCGCAGAACCTTCCGGAACACAGAGAAACACTTCAGAGACCACTATAGATATGAGAATTGAAAAGGGCTTCAATTTTGAAAACTTAGGGAAGTTGAGCCTCTACCTTGACATCTATAATCTTGGAGGAAGAACCGACCTCTCCGTAACACGAAATCCAAACGCCGAGCTTTATTCCTATGAAACTCCTCCTAGATACGTGCTGGACCCAAACTATGGGCGCATCAACAGTGTTTCTGGAGTCCGCTCGATCCGGTTAGGTTTAAGGTGGAGCTACTGAGGAAAGAGAGAAGACTTATTTAAGCCAGAAAAGAGGGAGGGCATGCTCACCCTCCCTCGAAGTTCACTGGATGCGTCAAAGATTTTTCTCATCAAATCTAAAATTTGCTAACAAGTGTGTGCGTCGTCAAAGGATTTGGACAACTGCAATCGATTAGCTAAGCTACGGTCTCGCATTGCATCATACCCTTAACCTAGACTCTCCATCAAGGCCATTGGTTGATTCAATCTCCTTCTGTGTTTCATAGTCTCAATTTTTGTCTTTTTTCTCTGTACCAGGATTTGCCGGTCCCTGCCAAAATATTTATCACTAGGTGTGACATTATCTATGGCCTCATGGTAGCGGTGGTTGTTGTAATATTCGACCCATTCTCCAATCCGTCCTTCTAACTCTCTAGGGGAATAGTAAAGATCAAGAAGGATCAGATTTTTCATAGACCGGAAATACCGTTCGATTTTTCCCTGGGTCATCGGATGATAGACCTTAGAGTGGATATGCCTCATCTTGTGATCTTCTAGATATCTCTTCAGCTCGGCTGCGATAAAACACGATCCATTATCCGATAGTCAGCGGGGTCGCTGATAGACATGGACATGTTTGACGCCGGTTTCGGTAATAGCTATATCCAGAGTGATCCCAACATGATAAAGTATCAATGGTTAGGGGAAATAGAGAAGGAGACATCCCAACTTGATATTCTTCCTTTCATGTATTATACAACTTCCATTGGAAAAATAGAAAAAGATAAGGAAGGAAATTACGCTGTTGCTTGCATCTTTGAAATTCCCTTTAGGGCTATTAGCTTTAGGAAAGAAAAAGACCATTATGTTTACGATTTAGAATTGAGCGTCGAAACAAAGAATGTGGAGCAAAAGGGCACTTACGGAGAAAAAAAGGAGATAAGAGAGTATTTTTCCTGGAGAACCTCAAAAAAAATATCAAGGAAGGACACTCTCTGACAGAATATATGATGATTCCTCTAGAGAAGGGGACGAACCAAATCTATTTTTCCCTCCGGGATAATGCCCAACAGAAAAGACTGCGCAAATTGGATGTCATCAAAATAAAATAAACAAAAACAAGAGACTCTGACTGCTTCAAACGCTTGTTAGCACCCCAGCTAGTTCTCCTCCATCGATGACGTAACAATGGCCTGTTAAAAACCCGGCCTCTTCTGAGGCCAGGAAGGCAAACAGAGCGGCTACCTCTTCGGGTTGTGCGTGTCGGCGCAGAGGAAGCTTGCTGTTCAAGGCTTCCAGCATTTCCGGCGTGTATTCGGCTTCCTGCATGGGAGTCATAACATAGCCCGGACAGACAGCGAGCACGCGGATTCCTGGCGCAAGCTCCAAGGCCATGGATTTCGTCAAGGCAATCACACCCGCTTTTGAGGCATTGTAGTCTGCATAGTAGGGATATCCTGTCAGACCATTTGTAGAAGCCATATTCAGGATGATGCCTGATCCTTGAGCCTTCATCCTTTTTGCAGCCGCCTGAGCTGCGTAGAACGCACCATTTAAATTGATAGCGATGACTCGAGTCCATTCTTCAGGTGTGATGTCTAAGAAATTGTGGCGGATGCTGATCCCGGCATTGTTGATCAGAATGTCGAGGCCTTGACAGATATTGTCCAAATCAAAAAAGGCTTTTTCCAACTCATTCACCTTGGAAACGTCTGCTGTAAGAGTGGCTTCCAACGAAGGCAAGTCCTTTCGGATTCGACCGCAGGCATCCGCATCCTGATCCAGTATAAACACACGTGAGCCTTCTTCCAAAAAACGCTTAGCTGTCGCCGCGCCGATTCCGCTTGCACCCCCTGTTATAAGCACCCTTTTGTTTTTCAATCCTTGCATAAGTATCTCCTTTAGAAAATCAAGATGGATTTTCTTGCATGTTCTTTCAATAAGCTACCTTATAAACGATCCTGTCTCTATATCCAGAAACAACCTTGATGTATCCACTCAACATCCGATTGACACTCATGTCTCCTGTATCAATCAGGAGTGGCCGGCCTGAGAAAGAAGTCATCTTTTCCACAGTCGCAGCAACTATGATGTTCTCCTTCCCGACTCTTCTGATGATTTCGGCACTGATTTGTTGATTGCCCCTCCCGAAGAGGTAGCCCTGTCCTCCTATAGGCGTGACAATGATCTTCACATCTTTTTTGTCCTTTATATGCTCAAGCAATTGCTTCTCACTCAGGTCCGTTCCAAGAAGTCGTTTCTCTTGGACAAGGTCGACACCCAGGAGGGTGTGATTCAATCCCAATCGCTCTAAAATCGTTCTGGTTGTCGTACCAGGACCTATGATGAAGGTGCAGTCACTGTCCATATTTTCGATGATATCCTGCGCAATAGCTTGTTGGGAGACTCGTTCATCGGGCAGGCTTCCTGCCTTCAGTCCCTGAATGTGCCGCCGCTCATAAGGAATCTTTAAGTATCCAAAAAGCTTGGCAGTAAGAATCCCCCTTCTTACGGATTCCTCATCGATATCCATGACCTCGGCTTCTCTCACCCGTTTAATCTTGTTCTGTAAAAATAAAGCAGAAAGTTCACCGGCCCTAACAGGATTGCATGCAAAGACAGCCGAATGCATCTTCACACCCGTGGGAATACCCAAAACGACGACAGTGTCTTCGATAGCGGTGTAGATATCCCGCGCCGTTCCATCTCCCCCGGCAAAGAGAAGCAGATCGACACCATATGACCTGAGATCCTGGCAGGCCCTCTTTGTGTCTGTCCCATCAGTCCGACCTTTATGGATGGTGCCTATGAGATGCGGATCAAATCCTGACTGGATCACGACATCTTCACCCATTTCTCCTGGATAGGTGACTATATCCATTTCATTTTTAAGAGGGAGAAGCTGCCGGAGAGCCTCGGCTGTCCGCTGTGGCGATTCGGGCTCTGCTCCGAGCTCCCTCGCTTTTTCAAGAATTTCAGCTCCATCGGTTCCTTTCAATCCGACCTTCCCTCCCATTCCGGCAATCGGATTCACGATTAAGCCTAGTTTTTTCACTATTTCCTAATCTCTTTTGCTTTTTCCGTGTTTTTTTAGATATGCTCTCCAGGTAATCGCCCATTTCTCCGGGTCATCCAGAGTGCTGTGGTCGATCTTATGAACAACGCTGTTGTAGGGTGCATTTTTCACTCTTTCAGGGTCATCATAGGCTTCCTCAACGACCTTTCTCAGCCCTTCCAGGTATTCATCCAGCTCGTCTTTGGAGTAGGATTCTGTTGGCTCGATCGTGAATGGCTGTGGCACGACAAACGGATGATGGCTGGACCAGAGATGAAAACCGAAATCTGCCATGCGGCAGGTGACATCTTCGGTTGTTACACCGGTGTCCTGGGTGAGCTGCTCCCAAGTGTAACGCACCTGTTCGATGCGGTGTTTTCCTGCTGAGAATGGAGATGCGGCTCCCCTGATCTTCTTAATATTCTCCAGAAGATAATTATTGTTGAGTACCGCCACTTGAGCTGCCTCTTTGAGCCCCTGCCCTCCAAGGCTCGTGATCCATGCATACGCCTTTAATATGACAGGGAAGACTCCATAGAATCCTCGGGTCTTGCCGATGGTGTGAGGGATATCATCATTTAAATAATATTTTTCCCCGTCATAATCGACTATCGGCGCAGGCAGGAAATCGATGAGGTCCTCTGTTACTCCTAGAGCTCCTGAAGCAGGACCACCACACCCGTGCGGGGCTGAAAAAGTCTTGTGTAGATTAAAAAAACACAGATCGAAACCGGCTTCCTTGGCTCGCGTAATACCTAGTATCCCGTTGGCATTGGCCTGATCATATCCACACAGGCCGCCTGCCTCATGAACGATGCGGGTAAACTCCGCTATGTGCGGATTAAAGATCCCTGTATCCTCAGGATTGGTGATAAAAAGAGCAGCCGTTCGGTCAGACATGGCTTCCTTTAAGGCGTCCACGCTGACCAATCCATCCTCATCGGGGTACAACGTGATGATTTTGTATCCTTTGACAGCCGCGGCCGCTGCATCCGAAGGATGAGAGAATATCGTGGTGATGATCTCATCCCTTTTTTCCGCCTCGCCATGGAATGTGTGAAAAGCATGAACCATAGATGCCATGATAAAAATCGCGGCAGAGCCGGAACTGGGCTGCAAACTGAAACGGCTCATTCCCGATATCTCCCGCAAAAAAGTTTCCAACTTATACATGATCTCTAAAGCGCCCTGTACTGTATCATCATCCTGCCAGGGATGAATTTCTGTCACCTTGGGAGAGCCAGCAAGCATTTTATGGATCTTCGGGCTGTACTTCATGGTGCAGGTTCCCTGGCCAATATCGATATTAAAGTCCGCACCCAGGCAATGCTGCGAGAGACGCAGGTAATGCTTCAAGACACGCATCTGCGAGACTTCTGGAAGAGCAGGTCCTTGCTTCCGAACCATATTTTCGGGCAATGCCGAAATTCCATCGCCAACAGCCTCAACCACTTCGGATTCTACTTCTGGCACAAGGATTCCTCTCTCACCAGGATTATGCAGTTCAAAAATGATCGGCTCGTCCCATTTGGCTTGATGAAAATTTTTCCTTAATCTGTATTTCTTTTTATCTTTCTCGGTCATTGTCCCCTCCGCCTCTTATTCGTCCTGTGATGATAGACAATCCTCTAATGCATCAACCAAGCTGTCAATATCTTCCTTGGAATGGATTTCTGTCACACAATACAAAGAGCATTGACCCAGATCAGGAAATTCGTGGCTCAGATCCTTGCCGCCGAAGATGCCTTGCTTCAATAACGATTGATTGATCTGGCTCACGGATTTCTTGGTATCGTTAAAATCAACCACGAACTCTTTAAAATGTGCCGATGTGAATCGAGGCGTTTTCACCCCCTCTATTTCTGAAAGCCTTTTCATCGCATACTGCGATTTCTGCAGGATATGCTGCCCGAGATCCTTCATGCCCTTTGGCCCCATCAAAGATAAGTAAACGCCAGCAGTTATACCCCATAAGGCGGCTGCCGTACCCACGAATTCTCTGCCCTTCTCCCGGACACCGAACGAGGTCCGATCATAGGCAACATCGCCAAATCCGTATTCGCCTTCCACAGATGTTTTTGTGATGCCGAAGAGCCGGGAGGGATATTCCATCACGAATCTCTCCTCATCGCGTGTAGCGATGAACCCTCCCAATGCGCCGCCATAATTCATGTGGACACCGAGTGGCTGAACATCTCCACAGACAATATCAACTCCATAATGGCTGGGGGGGACCAGCACGCCTAAGGAGATGGGATCCACACCGACTATGCACAGTGCTCTGTTTTCATGGGCGATATCGGAAATGACCTGCCCCTGGCTTTCGATAGAACCCAGGAATGAGGGATTTTCGAAATAGATGCCTGCAATATTTTTGGATATCTTTGCCTTTAAATCGTTCAAATCCACCCATCCTGTTTCAGGGCAGTGCTTGATCAGTGTGACCTTGACTACAGGCTCACAATAGTTCCGGATCGCCGAGAGCCGATCAGGAGCAACGGTATCCACAACAAGAACATCACCGCGCTGAGTGATGCGCTCGGCCATTCTAAGCGAAGTGCTGGCTGCCTGACACCAGTCGTATGTCGGTACGTTGACCACATCCATATCCACCAACTCAGCCATCAGGCTCTCGTATTCAAAAAGAGCCTGAAACCGACCGTGGTCCTCATAGGGCTCGCCTGCGTATGCGGTTAAAAATTCTGACCGCTGATTGATCTCATCGCAGATCGCAGGGACATAATGCGGCCAACAACTCCCCCCTAAAAAACTGACGTACTCCTGACAAGTCTTATTCTCGGAAAGAATCTTCTCAACGTGCCGTTTCAAAGCGTGTTCTGAAAACAATCCCTCGGGCAAATTCAACTCCTTCTTGAACCGCAGATGTTCTGGAATATCCTCGTACAGGTCCTCGATATCCTTGACTCCGACCGCCTCCAACATCTTCGCTTTCACCTCGGGCACGGAGTTGGGAATATAGGGATGGACAAACACGTCTTTCTTTTTCACGAGCACCTCCTAGACTCCATTTTCAAAAAGTGAGGCAACCACTAAATACTAAAGAAATCTGATATTTTGGTTGTATTCATTATAATTATCTTACTTGAAGCATAAACTCAAGATTGGAAGCATCTTTTTTTCCGTGATAAGGGAAACATCTGACCTAATTGAGAAGTGCGGCGACGGTTCCCCTCCATCCGAAGCCAACAGATTACACCTTCATAATTAGCTGTCACGGGAAAAAAGATGCTTCCCTCAAGATTTACCATCTTACTCTAGACAAATACTTAAGAAATTCATGGGACACGTTACCGATTTAAAAAAAATCGGTACATGTCTCGGATTTCCAGTAACGTGTCCCTTGATTTCCATGTATGAATAATTCAGGGATGCCTGGATTATTTGTAAATAATCCAGGTTAAATAAGCTGAAATCGCTTAAAGGGTGTTTCCATCTGGAAAAACTTTGGAGCCCTATCCAGACAAAAAGGTGTTTGAAATCATGGAATGATTTTTATATCAATTCTTCTTTCGATCCGATTGTCTGAAGAGGCTATCTTTAACTGATAATCTCCTGGCGAAATATTTTTAAAATCCAGAAGATAAACCTCATTGACAATCTTGGACTTTTCATCAAAGAACGACTCGACTTTTTCAGAAGGCAAATTTACGGCTTCATTTTCATCACTTTCAAGAGAAAAATGAAGACCTAAATTCCGCATTTCTGCAGGCGTATAGATCTGCAAAAAGACCGCCACCTCACCTTCTTTTGTAAAAACATTTTCCAGAAACGGATACATTCTGTATCGGGAAAGCAAGAGCGCACCATCTCCTATAGAGACTGAAAAGGGGACGGTGTTTCCTTTTTCCTCTTTACTTAAAAAGCCCAAAACAGCATTGACAAGATTTATATGGCTCCCTTTCCTCACCTCTGGTATATCCAGAGAATCCTCCCATCCTCCGATCTGGTTTCCCTCCTGCCTCAGAATTATTCTGGTTTCATACCTTCCAGGCTTGATATTAACGAGTGATGTTATGAAAGCACGGTAGAGAGTATCCAGGCCTTTCTCGATGGCCTCCTTTATTTGGAACATCCTTCCGCCGGTGTGGACTCTGTCTTCTGCCCATTCATTTATGCCGAACAGCAGAGCCAGTTCCTCAGGAGGCATGACATCCTGGCCATTTTTGAACTGGTCCAAGGGAACTTTCATCCTGATCCAGAACTGTGGATATCCGCTCCGTAGAAAAATGAAATCTGTCTTGCAGGAAAAGGCTATGTCTTTGTACAACGATGGCGAAAGAAAGGCCGCGGCAAGGTTTTTCCTCTCAAGATCTTCATCTGTAAAATCTGAATAGCCTTTCCTGTATCTGACTACAACTCCTGGTTTTTTCATCTTCACATCAATCTTATGGTATCCACCCCTTTTCTCTCTCTTTGGCGGGATGTAAGAAATATCATAGAAATGAGTGAGGTCTCTTCCCAGCTCTTTGATGAAGTTTTCATATTTCTTTTCTCCTTTTAAATACATTCCTCCTGTCTCATCTGCAATCTCTTCAAGGGTGCCACGTTCTTTTGACCACTGTTCCATCTCATCCTTGAAAATCTTGTAAAAGCGATCTCTAGCAGAAAACTCTTCTCTTAAGCCTTTTGGCGAACAGGCATAAAAAACTATTTTCTCTTCATTGATAAGCCTCAGAAAGTTCTCAAAGGCTTCTTGTTGATCAAAATACCTTTTTCCCCCGAAAAGCTTAAAGGGATCAAAAATTTTTACAATATCTTTTTTTATATCGGATACCCAGTTATAACCTATTTTAATTTCTCTCTCAAGGTGGAATCCATCACTTACAATCAGAACAGACTTTATTCCATCAAACTGCCTGATATAATTAACGGTGGCTAAGAAAGAGCTAAAGGAGTCAGCCAGCCTTATTTTCCTCATAACCCTTTCTTCTTCCCTGAGACATCGTATGATATATTCAGCATTCAGCAAGAACCGATCTTCTATTGCGAGTCGGGCTTCTATTTCCAGGTCTTCTATTTCGCGTTTTCTTATATCCTCTTCAATATCTTTCCATAAATCGAATCTTAAATTCGAAATCTTGCTGGTGAGCAAGTCTGGATCAGACGTGAAAGGCTGAATGACCCTCATCCCGATCTCTCTGTTGAGCTCCATTATCATGGTTTCCTCTACCTTGTCTGAAAGAGCCCTGAACATTTCCTCAATCTGTGGCCATTGACGATTCAGATAGACCCTGTTGGTGTTGAAATTGTCAAAGAGAACGACCAATTTCATTTTCTGAGGAGGAAGAGGTTTTTTCTTTTCGACGACCTTTTCTTCGAATTCTTCTTTTATGATCTCTTTCCTGGGACTCACGATATCAAAATAATAAATTTCGACCTTCTTCCCATCCTCGTATATCTCAAAATCATCCTTTGTGAGATTATCGACAAAATTCCCCTCTTTATCCGTGACAAAAACCTCCACGACAACCAACTCGACCAGGACTTCATGCTCCAGAGGCTTCTTTGCTTTCTCCTGCTTCTGAAATCCACATAGAAAACAGACAAGGAAGAAAAAAACCATAAAATAAATCAAGGAATCTTTCTTCATGGATTCCTCCCGTTTGTATCAGTAACGAAGTTTCTTCAATTCCACTTCTTTACACAGAATAGGGCCCTTTTCAGATATAGGAATTTCGATCTTTAGAATGTAATCGCCGAAAATCACGCCTCTGAGGTCAAAATTAAACAGGGTGCTCCAGATGTTGGATTTCTCATTCCAGAATTCCGCAACCATTTCTCCATATACCTGTTGACCTAGCCTTTCTTCTCCTGAAACCTCAAATTTGGGATGAAGCCCGATCTTTCTTCCTTCGGGAACATAAACCTGTAGAAAAATGGAAGCATTCTGCATCCGTTGGAAGCGGTTGGTCACTGCCGGATAGAATTTGATCTGGCCGTACTCCAGGGTTCCGTCATTCTTTGAGATAGAAAAAAAATCTTTTCCCTTCTCTGGATTGGGAATTGAAAATCCCAAGACACAATTGATGATGCTGCCTTTTTCCTTATCCTTAAGATCTGGAAGAGCAAAAGTGGATTCCCATGTTCCTATTTCATTCGTCTGAGGATCAAAGAGTGCAAAAACAGCCTGATAGTCCCTCTGACTGAAATCGAGCTCCGGACCCCTATAATGAAAGCAGAGGTAGTCCGTAGTCCTTATGGCATCCATGAATGATGAACTTATGTTCAGAGGAATACTGATCTGTCCCCCAAAAGCGCTCTCTCCTCTTTCCTTATCCTTGATCCACACATGAAGGTCAAGCTTCTTAGGCCCATATTCGACTGCTCTTTCTCTAAATAACTCCTTCACCGGAAGTGCGATATTCATCCAGGGCTCGTATTTATCAGAGCGTTTATGGAAAAGTACAAACTCGCCTTTAAAAGGAAACTCCTTGTATAAGGAAGGATTATAAAAAGCGGATACAAGGAGAATTCTCTCTTCTTCGCCCTCAGAATAATCCGTGTAGCCTTTTCTGAAACTCACATCGACTCCACTGCGCTTAACCTTAACATGTATCTTGTGGTATTCATTATCCGGTCCTCTTCTCCGGGGATAGAAGCTCAGTTGATAGTAATAATTTAAATCTGTACGCATGACCTGGCGAAACCTGTCATATTTCTTGGCACCCTTTAAAGAAACGGCACCTGTATCTTCGGATATCCAGCTCAAATTCTGGACCCGTCTTATCTTCTCCTTTCCCCAGAAGCCAAGACTATCCATTGATTCCCGTGGTCCATACTCGGCAGAAGCCGTGAAAAAATATCGCGCGA
>Ga0224506_10001752_pt1 | contig 15353 bp, 10 predicted proteins | sample SF_Jan12_sed_USG_2_FD_169108 | JGI IMG/M metagenome (GOLD analysis project Ga0224506, IMG submission 169108) | Sediment microbial communities from San Francisco Bay, California, United States - SF_Jan12_sed_USGS_8_1 | ecosystem: Environmental > Aquatic > Marine > Sediment | place: USA... | reverse complement strand
CGTTGGAGTTCAGATCATATAAGCGGAAAGAGGCTCCGGCCTGAAGAGCTATGAAGTCAATTTCGTTTTTAAAATCGTATTGGGCCTCAGTCTGATACATCCGGGTATTGTCATTAAATTTAGGGCCGAGGGGTACTACGTTTTCCATTCCCCGTGTCCTGGCCTTTTCAAAGGCCTCTGTTCCGGGTTCAAAGCGGTAGGCCGTGTTGGTCTGCTCACGGGCATATTGATGGGCAGCCATTTCCATATTAATACGTTGTGTTTCAGACAAGCCTTGTATTTCGCCGGGAGCCAATCCTTCGCCATACAGGTACGAAAGATAATTCAACCCGTAGGCGCCCAGCCAGTTGGTTACCGAGCCAAACAAACTACTCTGATCCATCACCCTTTTTGCCAGAAATTCCGTGATATAAGAGTCTCCTGAATTTTCAAATGTACCGTAAGTTCTCAGGTAAAAATTATCACTTCTGAGTTGGAGCCTGTGCTGAAAAATATTAAAGTTGTTGAGCGAATAGCGCTGGGCGCCGGTATAGATACTCGTACCATAACCGGCATTGAGCAAATAACTCAATTCGAGCTTTTCGTTGATGCGGTAGTACAGTCCCACATTTCCTTTGATGTTTTCAGCACCATAGTCAATCAGGTACTTTTCTTCATAGGGTGTGACCGAAACAACATGAGCAGGAAGGTCGCCGGCCAGGGCATAGTCTTTTGCGGCTAGCCCGGGCTCGTAGACATTACTTCCTGATCCTGCCAGGCCCATCCAGGCCGTACTCAGCGGAAAAATAGCAATGTTCACTGAAGCCTCGTCACCCATATAGTGCAGGCGGTCAGCGCCGGGGTTGAAATCAAATCCTTTGGGTTTGCGGAATATCTCCCGGTCTGTATCATCCGTACCGTGCCAGTCATCGGCCCGCATATAAGAGAAGTTTACCTTGAAGGCGAGTTTATCATTGAATGATTTGGCATAACGGAGGGCACCTTCCAAAACGGGGGCTATGCCCTGGTCGGCATTGGATCCGATGTGGTTTACACCGGTTTTGGTATAAAAACTCAGGCCCTGGTAGTCGAAAGGGTTTTTGCTGTTTAGCAGTAATACGCCGTTAAAAGCATTGGGGCCATAGAGGGCAGATGCTGCGCCGGGTATGAGTTCCACGCTTTCCACATCAAGAGGGGTGGGGCCATTGAGGTTTCCAATGGGAAAATTAAGCGCCGGTGCCTGGGTGTCCATGCCATCGATCAGCTGCACAAAACGCGTGTTGCCTGTACTTCCAAAACCACGTGTGTTAATGATTTGGAAATTGATACTTGAAGTGGTCATGTCCACCCCGCGCAGATTGCCAATGGCCTTATAATAGTCGTCAGATGCCGTGTTTTGAATATCAAGGATGTCCATTTTTTCAATGGATACGGGTGATTCCAGAATGCTTTCTTCTATCCTGGATGCCGAGACTACGATTTCCTGCCCCAGCAGGGTCTGTTCTTCCATTACAATCGACAGGTCTGCCTGATCTTTGGTGATGTTTATTTCCTGAGCGGCAAATCCGATGTATGAAACTTGTAGTGTAAAAGGAGGAGCCTTCTGAACAGAAAGTGTGAAATAGCCATTCAGGTCCGTGATGGTTCCCATAACAGTTCCTTTTAAAAGGATGTTTACTCCTGTAAGGGGTTCGTTCAGCTGATCTGTAATGTGGCCTTCTATTTTTGTTTGGCTTTGGGCCTGAAATGCTAAAAATATTCCAGCAATGAGGAATGCCAAAGAGCTAAAAGGTAGTTTAAAGTGCATAGTCGTTTAAGCAATGGTTAGACCAATATACACATTTTTTTTTGACCTGATGTCGATAGCTGTTGAAATTAACTTTGTTTTTTAAAGGATTTACGGTTGAAACAATGTCATAGCTTGTTATTTTTGCTCATGAATAAAACCTATAAACGATGGAACAACCACAATCACTAGTGCAAGTCGCTGAATTTCATGAAACATTTCGCCATCCTATCCTCCCTGAACCGATAATACCTGATGAAAAGCGTTGCCGGCTTCGGGTTGCTTTGATTGCAGAGGAACTAAAAGAGTTGGAAAAAGCAATAGAAGACAAAGATATGGTAGAGATCGCCGATGCGCTCTGCGACATTCAATACGTGCTTTCAGGAGCTATACTGGAGTTTGGGCTTGGTGATAAATTTAAGGCCCTGTTCGATGAAGTGCAACGTTCCAATATGAGTAAAGCCTGTGATAATGAAGAGGAGGCCAAAGCCACCGTAAGTGCCTATCACAAGAAGGGAGTAGAAGGGTATTACGAAAAAGTAGGTGATAAGTGGCTCGTTTATAGGAAAGAAGATAATAAGACGCTCAAATCGGTGAACTATTCCCCGGCTGACCTGCATTCAATACTGAATGGAAAATAAGTGATATCCTGCTTTATCGCATTGATGAAATAAACTTGAATCAAAATACCGCAACCCCTGAACCAATATGAAATATTTGATATTATTACCTGTCCTTTTGGCACTATCCTGTACTACGAAAAAAGAAATAAATGATACGGCCCATATTGAAGAGTGGCAGACTCTGTTTAATGGGGTGGATTTAGATGATTGGCGGGTGAAAATCAGGGGTCATGACCTGAATGATAACTTCGGGAATACGTTCTACGTAGAAGACAGCCTGTTGAAGGTGAAATACGATGCCTATGATACTTTTAGGAATAAGTTTGGTCATATCTTTTATAAAGACAGGTTTTCCTATTATAAACTTGCCGTAGAGTACCGCTTTGTGGGCGAACAGGCCGTTGACGGGCCGGGATGGGCCACCCGTAATAGTGGCGTTATGGTGCACGGCCAGGCGCCTGAAACTATGCAAAAAGACCAGGATTTCCCCATCAGTATCGAGGTGCAATTGCTGGGTGGAAATGGTACTGACGACCGTACCACGGCTAACCTTTGTACGCCGGGTACACATGTGGAAATGAAGGGAAAACTGATTACAGACCACTGCGTCACATCCTCTTCAGAAACTTACCATGGTGAACAGTGGGTACGTGCAGAAGTGGAAGTTTACGGGGATTCTCTTATACGTCATATCGTAAACGGTACAGCGGTGTTGAGTTATGAAAAACCGCAGCTGGGAGGAGGCGTTGTTTCCGGCCACGATCCGGAGATCCTGATAGAGGGCAACCTGATAGAAGAAGGATCCATCAGCCTGCAAAGCGAAAGCCATCCGGTGCATTTTCGCAAAGTGGAACTGATGAACCTGAAAGGTTGTATGGACAAGACGGCAAAAAACTATAAGTCGTATTATGTGAAAAGCGACCCAAAAGCCTGTGTGTATTAGTGAGTAGTGAGTAGTGAGTAGTGAGTAGTGAGTGAGCAATGAGCTACTTCAGGGCTCTGTCCGGGGTAGTTCATTGCTCACTGACAATGGCTAATTGTTTATTGTTCACTGTTTTCATCCAATGGATACAAATCACTGTTAAGCCAAATGACCATCAATTCCTGACTGTCAAGTGGTGTGCCATCCTGCATGCCTTTGAACCCGAAAATGTTGATCTGTTTGTCCAGGCTGTTGAGCACATAGGTGGCGAAGTGTGCGGTAGGGGATTTCAATAGAAAATGGTCTTTGAGTGATCCGTCAGGGCCAACAAAAACAGAAAAAACATTGGTACCGTTGCTTGTGCCGGCCACCATTTTGTCACCATTACTACCCATGGCTTCCCTGACATTGCATGTAAGCACCAGGCCGTCTCTGAAAGGGGTGAGGGCCATGGCTTCACCTGTAATGTTCACTGCGGCTTCCCATTCTGCCAGGCCTTCCTGATCTATTTTGGAGATATAAACAGTTTTGGCCATGTTTGGCTCCTGTTCATTGTAATTTTCAAAAATACAGGCAAACAAATTATCTGCCGGTGTATAGATAATGTCTTTTGGGAATTTGGTATTGGCCACCCGCGTTTGCAGCATTTCCTTGCCCTGGTTGGTGAATTCAGCCAGGAGGGTATGACCATTGGCTTTATCACCTTCTGCGTATGTAAAGACCAGGCAGGCGCTTCCCTGGCCTACAGAGGTGATGGTCATGGCTTCACTTTCCATGTCGGGGGCTGTTTTCGGACGACTCATCCATTGTAACCGGTCAGCCACATAATAGGCAACAAAGGCCTTACGTTTGCCGTCGGTGTATTGGTAACCACTGATAAAACTAAAGCCATTTCCTTCAAATATATCCAGGGTGACATACTCATTATTCAGGGAGTCGATTCTGCTTGTGGGGCTTTTGAATAATGGAACAACTTGTCCGTCATCTAAGGTATCATATTTTTGAAGTGCTCCATCAATGCTTTTTAGCAAGACCAGCTCGCCTTTCAGGTTGCTTACGGATTTACTGACTTCCGGGCTAATTGCTTTCTTTTCTGAAGAGATGAAGGCAGGCACACCCTGCTTGTAATATTTGCCCATGAAAACCCGGTGTCTGTTGGTTGATTTTTCAGACATATTGTTCGTTGCATGATCCAGTGAACGGAGGGCTGCACGGGCATAGAACAGTGTGCTGGCATACCTCCTTGACCTTTTGGAAAAATCGATGGAATCCAGTGCCAGAATTTTGCTGTTGACCACATTAATATTGGCTTCTTTATATTTGAAAACATCCACCAGAAAAGATCCCGGATCGTATTTCCGGATGAGCATCATTGATTCGGGGGCTATCCTGTATTCTTCATCATCAGGAACGGCAGACTTGTTTATTTCTGCTGTTTTTTTGTTGAGGGCCAATTCAGTTTCTTCCACAGTTTTGCGAAGGGGTCCGATTTCATTTTTCAGGTACAGAAGGATTTCATCGTGCCATTTTCCGTAGTTCCATAACGAGATATTGTTTTGTAAAAAGCTGGCTTTGGTGAGTCCATGCAAGCGGTAATTTAAAATTTCGGCCAGTTGGTATTGCTGGTTATAGCCTTCTATGGGATAGGCTTTGATGGCCTCCTGATATTGTTTCAGAAAGCCCACACCTTCGTCGAAATAAAATTTCATCTCGGCCAATTTCCTTAAAAAAGCGTCATCTGCAATCAAGGCCATTTCCTTGTAGGTGGTATAAGTGCTGTATATTTCGGTGAAAATATCGTTGGCTGCATAATAATTATTAATGGCATCGTTGAAGAGGTCATGGATTTTTTTCGCATTAGTCTTAAACTTTTTTGTTTCTATCACCATGCGGTCAATGTTTTTATAAACCATGGCGATGGTCACTTCATCCTTGCCTTTACCTTCCGGCGTATTCAAAAAACTGGCATAGTATTCATCTTTTCTTTTGACCTCTTTTTCATCGATGACACGTTTAGCCAAGGTGAGGTAGTGAATGGCTGAGTCAGCTACCTGAAGAGCCCCTGTAATTTGCATAAGCACATCGAATTGTTTGGTGCGCCCGGCATATATCCGGCCCAGTTGATAGTACTGGTTGCCTTCTTCCGGTTCAGCCTTTTTATGTTCTTTGAGCTGGGTAAGCAGGATGTCGTTATTCACCTTGCCACTGGTAATGTCTTCATAGAGATTTTTATATTTAATCTTTTGGGCATCAACAGGAAGGGTAAGTAATAAAGCCAGGCACGGTATGATTATATATTGAAGTTTCATTTTATTCATTTTTTCACTTGGGAGGTCAGGAAATTAATTTACATCTATCTTCAGAATTTTCATTTCTACCCTTCTGTTCAGGGCTTTGTTCTCGTCAGTATCATTGGGAGCCATGGGGGCAGTCTCACCATACCCTTTAGGTGTGAGCCTCCCGGTATCGATACCATACTGAATCAGGTAATCGACCACGCTTTGCGCCCGGGCGTCCGATAGTGTTAAATTATACTTATCAGAACCGTCGCTGTCGGTATGGGCTGATATTTCTACCGAAATCCCCGGGTATTCTCGCATAAGTTTAATCACCTTGCCCAGTTCACGAAAAGAAGTCTCCAGCAGTTCGGCTGAAGCTGTCTCGAAGTTGATCGCCCTCAGGGTGAAAGTCAGGTTGGGCTTGATCTCCTCAAGTTCAATGATTAATTGATTATTGCCTGATTTTGAAGAAGCCAGGATGTTGTTGGTGTAAGAAAAATAGGCTTTTCCGGGTACATGGACTTCCACTTCATAGCGGTGTTCATCGCGCAACCTTTTGGTGTAATTACCATTTGCTCCATCATTGGCTCTGATGGTGGTCAGTTCATTGTATCTGTCGAGTAGCATGATGTCGGCATTGATCCCTTCCTGGGTGTCCTTGTCCCGAACAATAAACTTGTAATCCAGCATGATGGGATCGATTTCCACATCCTGTTCAAAGTCCTCATAGATGACCCATGAGGTTAGGTCGAAGGGGAACGAGTTGCCAATATAGGTCTCTTCTGAGGCTTCAATGGTGTATTTGCCATCAATAGGAAGTTTGAGTACGGCCTGACCACCTGTGGCCCTTGTGTTTAGCGATGACAGTTCGCGCCCGGATACCGCATCTTTTACCTTGAGGTTGGCATCGGTCAGGGTAAGTTTGGCTTTGTCATAGACATTGACGTGAACATTGGCATGTGAAAAGAGTTGGATGTTTTTCGTTATCTCTTCATACTGGTCTATACTGGTCAGGTCATAGGAGAATTGATAATCGGAATGACCTGGTGCAGAGACTTTGATGTCATATTTTTTTCCTTCAGTAAGGACGATGGAATACCAGCCATCTGCCGGGTTGGTGACGGCAGTAAAAAACTCCTCGGTGGTATTGGCATCCAGTATAGTCAGGGTGGCACTGATGGGTGCATTGGTGTATTTATGGGTGACATAACCCTGGATGATCTTGTTTTTATTTTGCCTGAACCTTTCAGGTATGGCAAAATAATAAATGTCATGGCTGCCTTCTTCAATGTTGATATAGAGGTATTCGCCGGAGGCAGAGACAGCCCCAAACTGGTCTTTCACCAATGAATTGACAAAATCCATATTGATGGGTTCTGTCCATTCCAGGTTTTCTCTTAACTGTGTCATATAGAGGTCAAAATTTCCCATGCCCCCTTCTCTGATCGATGAGAAAATCAGTGTTTTGCCGTCTGACATGATACGCGGTGCCCGCTCACAACCCAGGTTGATGGGGGCGGGTAGTTCGAGCGGCTCCTGCCATTTGCCGTCCCGCCCTTTTTCAGCTTTATAAATGGAGTAACAGGTTTCCCCTTCAGTAAGTCCGGTATTGTTCTTACGTGTAAAATAAAGGGTTTTGCCATCAGCAGATATGGAGGGGAAGCCTTCATAACCACTGGTGTTGATGGGCGGGCCAATAGGTTCCGGATCTCCCCAGCCATTGCCTTCCCGTTTGGAAATAAAAATATCCTCGGTGTTGGTGCCTTTGTCAGAAGCAAAAAAGTATAAACTATTTCCATCATAGCTGATACTAGGCCCGCCTATCAGGGAAAGTGAGTCCCGGAAAGCATTAATCTTTTCGAGCGGTTCCGGTTCTGACCACTTCCCGCTGTTCAGCTTACTGCTGTACAGATTGTATTTGCCGTCCCGGTCACTCTGAAAGATCATGGTTTTTCCATCTGAACTGATGGTAGGCGCATATTCAGTAAATGTTCCTGTATTTATTTCAGGTCCCAGCTTTGTTTTGTCCTGTGCCCAGGTGCCTGAGTAACAAAAGAAAAAGAGAAGCAACCATAGACAATTGATTTTAAACGGATTGGCCATATTTTTATCGTTGATAAAGCAAGATGTTTTTAATGGTATTAAAACTAGTATAATTAACTTGGAAATAAAAGATAGTTGACTTAAAAGTGAATATTGAGCATGTTTTTTTGTAACTAAACAGGTGACAATTGATGCTATTATTTTGTCATAACTTCTTATTGGTGGTTATAGGTTTCATGACATTATAATTATACAACCGGTCTAATGAATACTTCATCGAAAAGGTAAGTAACCTGAGCTCAAAAGATTATTCAGCTCAGTCATTATTTGTGTGTAAATGCTTGTTATGTCATAGTGCTGGTGGAAAGAAACTTGAAGAATATTTAAGAGAGAAACACCCTGACGGCAAAGAGTTTTAATGGATTCTTTTATTTAACAGGGATGATCATGTCCGTTATTAGATCTATACTGTCAGTCAGGTTGAACTCCATGTGGAAATCTTCCGACCGGGGTAAAATGCGGTATCCTCCCGGTTTACCCAGAAAATAATTGAGCTTGCCCTTGTTATTGTAATTAAATGAGACGTTGAACTCACAATCTTCTTCCCAGCCCAGTTCCTCGGCGATGAAGTATGGAAAGGTATATTGTGTTTTTCCTTCCAGTTCCTGAAAATGGATTTTATGCTCATGAAATGAACGGTGAACGCGTTCTTCCAGGTCGTAGAGGGACTGGTCAACACTCATATATGACTTGTCAGACAAGTCATACCCGTTTTTTCGCATAGCTTGTTTGACTTGCTCAAGGGCCTGTTGGTCGTAATACAAGGTGGCAGGCCAGTAGTGTAGGGCCAGGTTGAGGGTGTCGTACCGATCTTCATACATCAGGTCATAGGTAATACTAAGCACCTCAACAGTATCGGCAGGACGGGTCGGGATATAATACATTTTCATGATGCGGGTAATATGGGAAAAAAACAAGGATGAGGCCGTGAAACGGGCCTCAGGGACAGTGAAATTGCCATGTTCATCTACAGGCACCATGTATCGTTCAGCACCACAACCCTTGCTGATGTCGCCACCGCGTATGTTATATCCGGCTCCACTGCATACGTCCAGTACTTCTATTACCAACTGTCCCGGATCAATGTGCTTGTGGGAGGCAACATGTCCCCTGATGCCTGATAGTTGTACGGTTTCACAGGCCATGAAAAACAGTAAACCGAAAAAGAAAACCGTTGAGTATATGCTTGTTTTCATTTATCAGCGGTTTATTTTTATTGGCTAACAGCCTGTCCCTGCTTTTTTCTTTTAATAAAAAAGCGGACAGTCCAGATGATGAAAATGATAAAATACAGAATGAAAGCCAATACTCCGGCGAAAATGGGCACCATACCGGCCATTTCATCAAAGTTGGATGCCCCACTTGACGTGAACATCCCCCAATAGCAAAAAATGGAAAGTGCCAGGGCAGGGATAAACAAAGAAAGGTAAATAAACTTAATCATTTTTATTCTTTTTAATTCGTGATAATTTATAGCTGTCTTTAAAGTTGTGTTTGATCCAGCATATTTTCCCCTGCGGCCTGGAAAATGAGCATACAGAGGGGGCATTGTGACCAACTACTATCCTTTTTGCATGAGAAAACGGTATAACCAAATCAGGAACATACTAAAATAAATGAGCACGGCAATCACACCGGCCATATAGGGCAACAGGCCATTCATTCCTGAAAAGGCAGATGTCCCGCTATCAGTGAATAATCCCCATATACAAAAAGCAGATAAAGCCACGCTTATTAAAAACAACATTTTGTATATAGTCCTGATCATAAAGGTTGGTGCTTGATTTGCTATATATATAATAAAGCTTAAGTTGGTCACCCCTTAAAGTGTAATTATAAAGGAATTTTTTATATTTGGTTGTTTAATAGTCATAAATGATCAACAACTCTACCCGTCTGTTGGCGGCCCGTTCCTCTTCATTGCTGTTGTTGTTAAGGGGCTCGGCGAGGCCTTTTCCATCGGCACTGATACGTTCGGGGCTTACCAGGGCACTGATCAGGTATTCTTTGATCTCCTGGGCCCGAAATCTGGATAACCTCAGATTGTATATGGCCGAACCTGTGTTGTCAGTATGGCCTGTGAGTGCTATACGTAGCTCGGGATTGTCGTTCAATGTCCGGGCCAACTCATCCAGGTAGGCTTTTGATTCACTATCAAGCTCACTGCTATTGAGCTTGAAATTAAAGTGCAGGTTGACCTTTTCAAGCACCAGAGGCTGATGAGTCAGCTTACCGGCCACGGCCGAAGCGATGACCGAGTCCCTTTTCTGTTGTAATTTATCAGAAAAGTCATTTTGGACGGCCTTTTCCACGGACAGTTTTTCCTGGCTGGTGTCAGAACGTGTTTCTTCCTTCTTCACCACTTCAGTTAATGCTTGGCCACTGACTGTTGTTATGGGGTATTTTTCCTGATTGTCTGGTTTACTCTTGCCTTTTTCTTTCAAAAATTTCTCCCTTTTTCGGGCATATTTACTTTTTCGGGTCTTTTTACTTTTACTCAATGGGCTCCGGTCAACAAGTTGTCTCAGTTCCAAAGCAACTTCCAATGTCCCCGTATTGCCATAGTTTTTCACAATCACCGGGAAATCATAGCTCATGCCAAAGGAGATGTTCTCCTTGTGCCACTGCAATCCGATAATTCCGGAACGGCCGATTACATATTTGGTGATGATGTCCAGGCGTTCGCTTGTCGAAATAAGCCTTGTGCCGGGGGCATAGCTGGTGACCACGCCTACATTAATCAAACTGTTGCCGGCGTTGTGTGTATACAATACTTCGGGTGTGAAATAGGAGCGCAGGTTGCGTTGGATACGTACACCCCCACTGGCAATAACAGTAGAAGACAGCCGGTCATTGGAGCCAAAGAAAGACTCATCGGGCCGGTTAAAATCGTAAAAGGATATACTTCCGTAGGCCACGGTTTGTCCATTGCGGTCGGTGCGTTTCCAGTCTAACCCACTGCTAAAGGTAAAAAATCCGGTTTTCAGGTGTTGTAACCCTTCACCACTATAGGCCGAAACATCGAAACCCCTGCCAGGGATGTATTGCATGCCCGTATAAAAGCCGTCCAGGTTTACTTTTCGTTGATGAAACAGGCCCTTAAACCCCAATGAGAGAGATTGTGTCTGCGTTAAGTCCAGGTGCAAGGCGTAGGTGCCGGCCACTTCCTGCAAATTATAAATTCCTCCAATGCCATAGCGGTCGTCCATCAGGCTCAACCCCAGGCCAGACCAGCGCTTGCCCGATCGGGAGATCAGGGGATAGATGACCTCCAGGTAACTACTATGCAGATTGAGGTCGCCTCCTTCACCCTGGTTGCGGTAAATATAAGCTGCCGAAGCATAGTCAGTTGCTCCTACACGGGCAGGGCTGACACGTTGCCGTGAAAAATTATACTGGCTAAACTGCAGGTATTGTGCCTCTCCCCGGGATAGGGTGAAAAACAAGAGGAAGTATAGTATGACAAAAAGCCTCATGATACCGATCAGCGAACCAGCAGTATTGATCCTGATGATTTTCCGTTAAGTAATAAGGGATCGCCATTGGATATTTTCCCTTTGATAGACCAATAGTAAACTCCACCGGGTTGTGGTATTCCATTGGAAGTGCCGTCCCAACCCTTTTGGACTGCCTCATTCAAATCTTCACTCATATACACCCGGTTGCCTTCCCGGTTATTAATCAACAACCGAAAGCCCGTAACATCAAGGAGGCTGTGATTGATTACTGACAACCGGTCGTTTACATTGTCGCCATTGGGGGTGAATAAATTGGGAATGTAAGCACTACCCGGCTTTACCACTCTGATCAGGACTTCTGCTTTACCCGGACAGACACCTGATGAGTCTGTCACTGTCAAGGTATAGGTTGTTGTCGAATCAGGAGAAGCAATGGGATTGGCTATATCACTGTTGTTTAAACCTGAGCCTGGTTCCCAATGATAATATTTTCCTCCGCTTGCAATTAATTGTACCTCCTGTCCTGATTCAATCTGAAAGCTCTCTCCATTGAGCGTCACTGCCAGTTTATCATTCAAATTTATAATGAATTTTACCATTTTTTGACAATAGGCCAAATCCTGAATGTATGCCGTTACCGTATCCGGCAGGGTAACAGTATATTGTACCGTATCAGTTGTGGTAATATATCCTGTTCCGGAACTTTGCCAGATTACCGAATCCCCCCCTGCATCAATATATAAGTCGAGCACATCACCTTCGCAAGCCAACATTGTTTTGTAAGTAACATTGTCTGTACTATCAAAAAGATAAAAGTTATAAACCTTTATAAGCGCACAGCCCAATTCGCCCATGGGAGTGAAGGAAAATAGCGTATCAGGTTTAGTAAAGTGTGTAGTATATAACTCCGTCTGCCCTAAGTATCCCTCACTAAAAGAAAACCAGGAGGTGCCGGGCTCTCCTCTTAAGTTATGGTACTGATCCATACAGGCTGCAATGGGGAAATATCTGACTTCATTGCAATTTCCACCTCCTGCCCCCCCTGAAATTCCCTGACAATCTTTTGTAGCCTGTGCATGAAATGCATTATCCAGGGCCTGTACTGAAAACAGAAGTTCGGAAGGATTAGTGGTAGTATTACTTTTAATTAATGCATAGTTATCGGGCCCCTGATTGCCGTAATCAACATCAAGGCGATTCTCACTTGTAAAATCATAATGGCCCAATAGTAAATTTTCGCTTGGACTAATTATACTCAAATCATAGCTCATCGCTTCTTGTGGCGTATGATCATCAATTGCTTTTTCCCAAAAGGCAAAAGCCCTGTCAAAAATCATAGCACCCCAAACCAGCCCTTCAATGATTGGCGGTTGGTTTATTTCCGGTGTGGTATTGTCATAGTTACCTATCCAGGCACTGTCTCCCTGATGTACCACCAGCAAGTCCAGGTCGCCATCCCGATCCATATCACCATAGGAATGGCCCATATAATCTGTAAATTGCAGCGTATCGAGGCCGTTTTGATAATTATTAACCAGGGTAGATAAATTATTCATATTCTTTTCTTTCATAACAGAAATATCGGCTAGTCCGTCAGAATCCAGGTCTGCTATCAAGGGGGCTCTGCCCGGCTGGGTTGCAATACTGTCTCCGTTATAAAAGGATCCCTGGTTATTGAGTAATAACCGGGTAGTCAGTGCTCCACCCGGGGTGGTTGTCCCGCTCAGAAGGATATCCATCTGGCCATCATGATTGTAGTCGCCCAGGGCCAGTTCCCCGTTAAGTTCCAACCCGGCAGCGGGTTGTATTTTGAAGGAAAGCGTGTCGCCACGGTTTATAAGCACCCGGCTAAAGGCCGTGCCGTCTTTGGTTGTGCCACTCACAAACAAGTCTGCAAAAAGATCACCGTCAAAGTCGGCAACAGCTATAGACCCGGCTTGTACTTCAAGGGAATCGGTTACTAAGCGCCATTGTCCGGGACCGCCTTCATAAATACGAAGGAAAGGCCCTAAGTTGTCGCCACTAATAACCAGCTCTTTCCGGCCATCGTTATTGAGGTCGGTGGCTTCTACCAGTGTGCCCCCATCGGGTAACAAAGCTTGTTGAAGAAACAAAAAATTACCCTGGTTGATCAGCACTTCTGTTTGCCAACCACCTGCTTTCCACCCGGTAATGAGAATGTCCATTTTGTTATCCCTGTTATAATCAGTTAAGTCATAAGCCAGGGTTTCATAATTGGTCTGATGAAAGGCCTGTAGAGAATAACCCCTCACCGTATCGTATTTTATAAAATGAAAGGTTTGCAATCCGGGCGCAATAGCGCCGATTCCATTGGCCTGAAGCATGACATCCAAAAAACCATCATTATCAAAGTCAACGGGTACTATTTTCCGGTAAGTCAGGGTATCCGTTAGCAGAAAGGTACTCCTTTCCTGAAATCGCTGGGCATCCAGCGGCATCAGACCGGTAAAGCCCAGTAGCACAATTATTATTATTCCTTTTTTCATTGATTAGTCTTTTTTGTCTCTTTTAAAATTAAATGTAAGCGGCACAGACACCTTACTGGGCACCGGCCTGCCATCGAGTAGGGCTGGTTTCCAGGCTGGCATGTTTTCTACAAGCCGCACCGCTTCAGCATCGAACAACCCGCCCAGCGACTGTTTAACTTCGATTTTTCCGGCCTTCCCAGCCCTGTCGATTACAAAACTCACCATCGTCACACCTTTGATAGAATCCTTTAGCGCGTCATGGGGATAGACCAGTTGATCTTCAAAATAAGCATACAAGGCTTGGTATCCTTCCACTGGTTCTGCCTGTTGATAATCCGGTTCAGCCGGACTTAAGTCCTTGTCTGCCGGTTGGTCATCCGGAGTCATCTCTCTAGCGTTGCTTTCGTTCTTTTCTTTTTCAACGCGTATATGTTCTTCCTCCTGTTCAGTGGATACAGGATGCGAATCCGAAATATCATGGCGTGCTTTCTGCGTGGTGATGCTATCGTTGGTCACCGGATTATTCATTGGGATAGACTCCTGTGTCTGCCCTTCACCGGAAGTGTCTGTAATGGTGGCCGGCCTGTTATTATAATAGTAAAAGCAAAGAGCTGCAACGACCAAAACAGAAGAGGCTCCTGCTACGAGTTTTGCTCCAGTCCCTATACCGATTTTGGGGGACATCACCTTATTCCGCTTCATCAATAACTGGTCAAAGTCCATATAAGACTTGATTTCCTCCTCTGTCACCTCTGGTTTCACCTTCAATATTTTTGGTTTTTTTCTCATGTCCTTCTTATTTCAAAAACAGCTTTCTCAATTTCTCGAGTGACCGGTAGGTCTTTACCCGCGCATGACTTTCGGTAATGTCCAGTATTTCGGCCATCTCCCGAAATGACATCCCTTCCAGGTAGCGCAGCTCTATAAACTGGAAGTCATTGGGTTTCAACTTCTCAAGTATAGTTGGTAAAATGAGCTTCAGTTCGTCCAGCATGTCTTCGTTAAACATTTCTTCATACAGTTCTTCCGCCAGGGAGTTGTTCAGTATCACCTGCCTTTCTTTTTTATTTTTTTTAAAAAAGGAATTACACTCATTGATGGATATGCGGTACAACCAACTCGAAAAGGGCAGTCCCTTAAATCTGAATTTTTCGAGGTTGACAAAAGCATTCAAAAACACCTGAGAGGTGATATCGGCCGTGGTTTCTTTTTCGCCAACGCGGTGTAGCACGAAAAGAAATATCTGCCTGTAGTATTTTTCATAAAGTAGCCGGAAATTTTCCGGGTTGGCCCGGGCATTTCTTACTGCCTCATCGTCTGCATGGAGGTCTTGTTTTATGGTGTCAATACTGTTCAAGGGCAAAACATTTCATTCTAAATGATTTATAATTCAAAAAGATACAGTTTTGCCAAATAAAATAATAATCTAAAGGGGCTTCTTTCCCTGTTGATTTGTTTCCATGAAAGGGTCACACTACTCCCACTCTTAATAATCAGTCATGCACAATTCCACAGTTCCACAGTTCCACAGTTCCACAGTTCCCCAAAATTTCATTACTCCCTACTTCTTCTTAACTTTGTGCCATGGCCACCTGCCCTACATATAAAAAACCGTACCCTACCGAAGACATGGCCGTTGACGCCCTGATCGAAGCGCGTATTCGTTTTGAGCACAATTCAGCCATGGCCGTGTATCAATGCGAGGACTGTGGCG
>Ga0224506_10001751_pt1 | contig 15353 bp, 15 predicted proteins | sample SF_Jan12_sed_USG_2_FD_169108 | JGI IMG/M metagenome (GOLD analysis project Ga0224506, IMG submission 169108) | Sediment microbial communities from San Francisco Bay, California, United States - SF_Jan12_sed_USGS_8_1 | ecosystem: Environmental > Aquatic > Marine > Sediment | place: USA... | reverse complement strand
TTTTCTTGATCTATTTCAGACAGGATTGAATCATAATCAGACTTTGCCTTTTCAAGACTGTCTTTTTCTGACCTTAGCTTGTCAAGGTTTTGCTTTTGCTTGAGTGACTCGCTTTCAAGAGACTGCTTTTCTTGATCTATTTCAGACAGGATTGAATCATAATCAGACTTTGCCTTTTCAAGACTGTCTTTTTCTGACCTTAGCTTGTCAAGGTTTTGCTTTTGCTTGAGTGACTCGCTTTCAAGAGACTGCTTTTCTTGATCTATATGATCTTTGACTTCGTTAAGTTGAGTTTGTGTATCATTTAATTCAATTTCTTCTTCTCTAAGTTGTTTGATCAGTTTTGTTTGTTCATCTAGACTAGATTTGTAAGATTCTCGCATGTCTTTGAGACGAAGTTGATTTTGTTGAATTTCTTTTTCTATTTCTTTCTGTTCTTTTTGAATTTGAATTAATTTTTCTTCTTCTTTCTTTGATTCATTTATTACGATATTTTGTTCTTTTTTGATGCTGTCCAGAATGGCGATTCTTTCATTTTTAACTTGTTCAATTTCGGCTTTTTGAGCACTAATTTGTTTAAGTAATTCTATTTCAGAGGCGATACGTTCACGTTCTGCTTTAATTTCAGATTCTAGATTAATTTCAGTTTCAATTCGTCTTATTTGTTTGGGGTAGGTTTGTTTTATTTCTGATAGTTCAGAAGATGTAGATTCTATATGCGTAGATTCATTTGTCATAATGTCACCATTAGTATCTTGGACAAGTTTAGGAACATTTGTAACAAGTTTATCTACATTCAGAGCATCTAATAACATATCACTTGTTTCTGTAATTTTTTGTGATGGATGATTTTGTATGTCAGTTTGGTTTATGGTGATTTTTTTATCAGTATGTGTATTAACAGTGTTATTCGATACTTCATTTAATTTTCTCTGAATATAATTATGATCAGATTCATACAGGGATTTACCATGTAATAATGCGTCATAAATGTATTGAAGTCGTCCGAGATCTCCAGAATTAGAATCAATTAGTTTTTTCACATGTGGTAGAAGTGGGTGTTGTGGAGATTCTTTACGTGTAAAATCAATAGAAGAATCCAACAATTTTTCAACATAAAGCTTATCAGAGGTAAACAGTGTTTTGTTGTTTCTTAAAGATTCTCGGATATTATCCAATCTACTAGGATCACCTCTGCCAGTATCAATTAACTGTCCTATTCTGTCAATGGTTTCTTCAATAGTTAATTTCTGCATCACTACTGCATAATCTTGATATTTTTGGTTAATATAAGAATATTATAAAAAAACTTTTGAAAGAGTGTTATTTTTTATAAGAAATAGAACTGCCGTTAGAATAAACAAAATGACCCTCGATTCAAAATACAAGAAAATGGCTCAAAAGACATTAAATTTAATGGAAAAAATTTTTATTTCAGGTATTATTCATCGGTTATCAATTTTGTTCATGTTTAAATGCGTGATTTTATGCATGCAGATGATCTTGAATAGATTATCTTTTACCATGTAACCTAAAGATTGCCAGAAGACATAATTCAGAACTAATCAAACAAATGTAAATTGGTGTGTATGTGTCTTTTTCTAAGAGATTTAAAAGTAATCATTTAGGATATAAATCAATTAGAATCAGATGTCTAACATGTACTTGTTAATTCGGAGTTTGTCATTACAGAGTTGCTTAAAAAGATCGTGTAGTAGTTATTCATATTTATCATTAGTGTTTTATAAATATCATTTTACACATAATATTATAATTGCATAAAACAAATAAAAAATACCAAATTGTCGAGATTCAAGATGACAGGCTTGTTTTGATGGAAGTCGGTGCAGCAGATACAGATTTTGAGAAAAGAAAGATTATTGATTTATAGAATGCATCATTTCCACTTGGTTAATTATTGTTAACGTCTAGAATTTTCTTGTCATAGAACTATTTGTGTTTTTACTTTTAACCCGAATTAGATATATTTCATAATACTCATACATCACACTGTTTTTCATTTCCAATCAGTTTTAGCATACATGTTAGAAATTTTCTTTGTGTTTTTCTTGGACAGATGCAGACTAGGATTCAGACAAACACTATTCATTCTCCATATTCAATTGAATCCATAATGGCAGATGATCAGAAATCTGATGGGTGAATTTGTGTTTTGTCATATCTGTATACTTAGATTCGGGACATAGTGGCAAGTAGATCCCACAGTAAGTCAACTGAACCAGATTTTTCTATCTTGTGTGCATTTTTCTTATGATAAAAAATTTGATCATATCTTTTATCTTTGTCCAAGTTGGTTCCGTGACTACCTAGAATATCTGATGGGTCTCCAGTCCATTTTTTGTGATTGTATTATACAGCGGATCCCCTATTGCTTGAATGTTAAAATCTCCAAGTACAATCATCATGCCTTTGTCTTTAACATGTAAAGATGTTCTTTGTTCCTCAATCCAATCCACAAGTTTATCTAGTGCTTTTTTACGAGATTCTTCTTTTTCTGCATCTGTATCTTCTTTTTCTCTCCATCTAAAATGCGTTGCAAGCATGATAAAATCAAATCGTCCAGCTTTGAATGAGACAAGATATGGACTGTGCCACTAGGTCAATGTTGGAAGCCATTCATTTTTTCTTTATCATATTCTCTAATAGGATGATGTAACATTACAAGATTTGAATAAAAGCAAAACGAATGATTTGTTCATATGAATCATCGGTGTCATACAACCATTCATAATCTCTTTAGAGGGCAACCATATTCTCTAGATTTATAATAAATCGCCACTGTGTATATCAAATCAAAAACAAATATTGAGACAAACAGAAGTGGCAACAAAACAGAGTCCTGTGTAGATGGCCTGAATTGATAAAATGCTAAACTGCTCAGTCCTGTACCAATCATTTTGGATAACGCAATGTAAAATGACTGTCCCTCAATTCCTTTTCTGTTCATTATCATTGTAACAAACAATACGGACATCATGAGGTTTTGGCCAAATGCAGCATACGCCCCAGCAGAATCATCCATCTCATAGTTTATTGTCAGAATCATTGGAATTGCAATTAAGAGTCCTAATGTAAACACCGCATAAAATTGCCAATGAGATATATTTGGAAATTCCTTTTTACCATACTTGAGAAATTGTAGTACAATTACAGTATCTAGTCCAAACCAGATATAATTTACATAAAGTTGTGGTGTACCGTGAGGCGTTACAAATGCAAATATCGCCTCCCATGAAATATTGGCACAAAGTGCAGCCATGGGCATTCCAAAAGTTTTGTCTTTGAATCCACGTCTAATTATCATAATGTATGTTACGGACCAAAACAAACCCCCTACCATCATTATTTCGGTGAACATGTTGCTGATACTATGAAAATTTCACATCTAATAAATAATAATGGTAAAACATTTCATGATTTTGCCAGTTCTGTCAAGATAGCGAATTGTCAATTTGTTAATATGTTAGAATGCCATGACTAATGTATGTCTGAAGACACTGAAAGAGAATTAAAGGAACTTGACCATGAGGAAATGAGGGAAGAAAACCATCAGATAGAACTTCAGGAAGGATATGAACAAGATGAAGACTCGGAAGAGTGACTTTTTTCATTTTTTAGAACAATAAAAATACCATAGTTACAACTATAGATAATATGAGCAATTTGGATGAAACCATAGGAAAAGTACTCTTGAATCTGCAACGAGAAGATCCTGACACATTTAAAAAAACTTTTGAAGAAAGCCCAAGAAGAAAATCCTGAGCTGTTTGAGGACAACATAGATGAAGAAAATAAAAAAATGACGATGGTTAGACAAAAAACAGATGTCAAATCAGAGAGCCAATCAACATGGTAAGAAATAAGCATGAATGAAAAATCTGATGTTGAGTTTGTATATTATCTAAAATTAGGAATTAACGATAGAAATAGAACATCCGCAACTTAGATAAGAATATGCATTCGTAATTATTTTGATCTAAAGATAATTTAGCTCATTTTGAATGAGAGCATAACATGTACAGAGATAGAACCATGTAGGACATACATAAAAAACGATTCTGTCAACTTAACTAACATATTCTTGTAATATAATTACCATTTGTTAATACATGTCAATTACATGGTTAGTTATGGATAAACTCAATTCTTACGAGTACATGGATTTGCAAATACATATCATACATCAAACATGTCCGGAGTTAAAACAATGACAAAAAGATATCAGATAGTTGCAAAATATGATGACCATGTTGTCATATTAGAAACTGACCCTCATCCAAATAATGTTAAAAAGATAATAAAAATAGACACTTAACATTGAATAAACTTGAATAGAAATTCAGAAAAAACTAGTAAAAGTATCATATAATCAAGAATATGTCAATTCTAATATGGTGTTGGTATTTTGTGCTGATCGTACCAGTTGGATATTGAAATGAAAAACTAATACCAAAGAAAAATCAAAAGATGAAAAATATAATCAAACAATTATGATTTTTATTTTATATTCAAAAGACAATGTTTCAATTAATCTCTTTATTCTGTCTTGAAGTACGTCATGACATCAATGTAATTTCATCAAGGAGGCATGTCAGTAAGTAATCATCACGTCGAATTTTCATATTTGAAAACTGCTTGTGAAAAAAGTCTATTTAATGTACAATTTATTTGAAAGAATAATTGGCATGTCTGCAAGAAATAACAAATTGAATAAAAAATCAAGCAAGAATACAACTTTCATCACATCAGGAGTAATTATAGATGCAAGTTTGCTTTTTGTGTATTTCATGTTCAATACTGTACCTGCGGAAAAAATGGAAGAGGTAAAGATAATTGCAATTACTGAAGCAGAGATATTGTTAAAACCATGACGGTAATGCAGAAAATATTGGTGATTGTAATGTCCAATTAGATCAGTATGCTAATGCTTTAGTTGACCAAAAAGTAAAATAATGTGCTATGTTGTTGAATCCAACAAATTAATTTTTATTTTGAATGGATAAGAAACAATTCACAATGACTCTAAATTTTAGCAACCATATTCTGTTTAAAAATAAGCATATTCTAAGGTATCATATGATTTCTAAGGATAAGACTCTGATAATTGTTGCAATTGTGGTTGGTGTTGTGGCTTTGGTTGTAATTATTGGATTTATTGGTCAGGGAAATGTAAGACATGTTTCAATTTTCTGGCAAGAGAGAGTTGAGCAAACTGTTGCATTTGAGGATGTTGGTGGAAAAGTCCAACTCCAAGGAATTTCAGGAGTGAACGGAGAGCCAAACCCATATCTAATTACCAGAACTAGTTTTGCATATATTTTGACCGTAGTTAATAATGGAGATAAAAATCACAGGTTATACATCGAGGGTCTTAATGTACAAACGGACCTTTTAGAACCAGGAGCACAGGAAACACTCATCATTTATCCCGACAAGGAAGGACTCTACAAATACTATGATAAAAGAGAAAGACTTGAACCCTTGGGATTTCTTGAGGTAAAGACTGTTGTTGCCAGCGATGAATTTACTGGAATTTGGCGTGATTTGATATAACTCATTTTTGTAATTATCTCTAGCACTAAAATTTGAATATGTCTAATTCAATTACGCTTTTTGATAAGCAATGTATTTTGTATTTCATTAAAACAGTTGATGAACTTTTGTTTTGCGTCAAATTCATCTTTTTCTGCAATAACTATTTCAGTCGGAGATAACATTACATCCTTAACCACTAATGGCAAACTAAGTCCTAACAGTTCACAGAGGATGTTGAATACATTTTCAAATTTTTTATCATCACGATATCTATAAACAGTTCTCCCATCGCGCATGACAGGATTTGGATCCAATGGGATTATGATGTTTTGAGAGGTCATCTCTGACAGAAATTTATCCATCTGATCATGGACTAATTGTTCTATTTTTTGTTTTTTGTCTTCCAAGTCTATCTTTATCTTTTCTAGTTCAGAAAACTTATCGTCATATGAGGATCCTGTCATTTTAGCAAAAATTGATTCAGTAGATCGTTTTAATGGAATTTCATGTAATCGCATATTGACATCTGCTAGAGAGGGTTCTATACCTGCAAGTGTCTTTCTGTTCTCTCGAATTTGAATAGCAAGATCTTCTAAAAAACCAAAATCAGACATAATTATCACCTAGCTAAATTGATGAACAACATCCATCAATCCTTGCTTGAATTCGTCACTTGAAAGTCCCCATTTTCCATACTCTTCTTTGTAGGATGTCCAAGACTCCTCTGCTTCTGTTGCAATTTCAAGTATCTTTGGGCCTATAGCTTTTGTGTTGACCAGTATGGTTATGTTAGCTGGCTCTCCATCCATAATAGGTATTTTTACAAAAATCATTCTGGAGTCTTGGATGCTAAATTTGTCCTTGATTATCTGTTTAATGGATTCACGCTCACTAACATCAAATTCTCCTTTTACTTTTACCAAAATACAGCAAGAATCTTTTGGACCCCCGTTATTTCGCACATCTGATTCATTAATATCAAAAAGAAGGCCATCTTCTTTTTTCTCAATCTTGGAAATTATATCTTCCATAGTGTTATTTTTGCCTCCTAAGAGCTCTTTTCCCCATTGGCCTTCTTCAGGAATAATTGGCACTGTCCAAGGAATTGCAAATCTTGGTCTTTTTGTGGTAAGCCATGTTCGGTAATTAGACATGTCCCATTCCGTTTCTCTTGCAAATGAAGAGATGAACATGGAAATGGCATTTGCAACAATCAAATTCATACCCTTGTAATCTTTCCATCCCACCTCGTGTTCTTTTGGCAGATCATCAATTATGGATGGAATCTTTTGGATCTTTTTCTCGTTTTGATGTGCTAGTTGTCTTAAAATTTTATTTGAGAACAAAACAGAGCAATCACTAAATTTTATCTGGTGTTCTAAATTCATGATTATGTTAATTGCTGCAGATTCAAAAATTACAGGGTCCCATCCAAATTCAGGTAACAAACCAAAAGTGGCAACAGTAGTAGGATCTTTTGAATCCGTTTTTACAAATTCGATAAAAGAACTTGCAAAAGAGCTTCCTGTGCCTCCACCCATTGCAAAAGGAACAACATATCCACGTACAGGTTCTGGCGAAAGCTCAACAAGTTGTTTTTTAATATTGACTTTGGTTTTCATTTCATGATTAAATCTGGATCTTCCCTCTGCCCAGTTTCTTGCGGCACCCCCAGATCCATAAATAACATGTTTTTCGCGCAAAGCAAAAAGATCAGGATATGATTGAAGGATCAAATTTGCAGCTCTTGGATCCAAATCTACAAGAAGTGCCCTTGGTATGAGTGGAATTTCTCCCGAGCCATAAGTGGGTGAAAATCGTAAAATTGTACTTCCATATCGTTTTAAGACTCTTGATTCATCCTTGGAAGTTTTAATGGTTGGCTTCAATGGATCAGCCCCAACATCAAGCAACAATCTACGATAAGTTTCAGCACCTAATCCAATACCGCAATGGCCAAAACACACAGTTAATACTGGAGCTGGTGGAAGTGGTGCCGAAAGTTTAGACATACCGCCTGCTTCTGATAATTTGGCTCTTAAGGATTCCTATCAATTTGTTATGACTCCAATTAATGTGATATGCATGTTTAACCAAAAAAGATGAGTGTTAATCCAAAAAATACATTGAGTTGATATGTAAGAGTCTACATATTTTTAATGCTAAGAAACTTTAAGAGATCATATAGTTGATAGTAATGGTTACCCTATTAGAAAAGATTGAAAATCTATTGAATAACAACATAGGAGACATCTCAAGACTAGAACACATTAAAAAAAGTATTGCTGAAAATAAAAAAATCTATAACTCTGATATTCAATATGTAGAAGAATTAGAAATAAAGAGAATAGAAAGCATAACAAAAAATCCCACTGAACATCATTCAGATGATGTTAGCATCTTATGTTGGAACTGTGAAAAAGTACTTGTACAATCTTCAAAATTCTGTTCTTTTTGTGGAGTCCGACAAGATCATAAAGAGTCAAAATTTATTCAGGGCTTGTCAAGAATAAGACAAGAAAATAATCCATTAAAAATAGTTTCTAATTTTCATTCATATCAAATCCTTGCAATTATTGGTGGATTTGCTGGCGTTTTACCAATTTTGATTGCCATTTCAAATATTGGAAGAATTTTAGAAATAATCAATTTCTACACAAGCAAAGATTTGTCAGGATTTGTTGATTGGTTTATAGTATTCGGAGTTATTTCTACAGGGTTATGTTTCTTTGCAGTGATAGTCTCGTTTGCAATAAAAAAATCAAAAAGAGTGGGAAGGATTTTGTTTTTTCTGTCTTTTACGATCCTAGTTTTTTCAATAATGGTTGGAGTGGCAGGATTTGTATTCATTTTATTTGCAGCCATAACGGCGTTGAAAAAGAGAAGATATTAAGAATAATTGGTTCACAGCAATCATCAATATGCGTGATATACATATACAGAATAATTTTAGAGGATGGGCCAAAGTATGCCCATCCTTTTGGACGGTTATAGTTGGTTAAACGGTTAGATGACTCCGCAGAATCCTAAACTAACAATCACATAATTTACTTAAAACGGAAACTTAGAATGATCTAAATATGATTTCTGATTTTTAATGAATGATTGATGTCATCAAACAACTGTCAGTTGTTTGTATTAAGATCTATTATCAAAATCCAATTTAGTCATGACATATTAAGAGTTGAAATTACGACACATGTTTATCTTTCAGACATACAAAGAATTTGAAATGTCGGAACGAATTGAGATTCCAACAATAAAATTCCAATTAACAACACTTTCCATTGCATCGATAGATGCAACATCATCCATTCGAGACATAACATATTACATATCTAATATGTTCAAATCTCATCAATGCTAGATAAAATTGAAAATTAATGAAAAATTTCTTAAAATTTGTTTGAATTTATCCATTTGTATTTTAAATTTTTAAATTATTACTTGAGATCTATTAAAATATGATTTTGACTAACGCATTAGGATAATGGCAATTAAAAGAGAGTTGGATATTGTAGGAAATACACGTGTATTGCTTAACTGTGAGTTGGGAGAAAAGATTAACGGATAATACGGAGAAGGTTTATGTCAAAAGCATTTGTTTTAATAAACTGCGAGCTAGGGTCTGAAGAACAAGTAATTTCAGATTTAAAAAAAATTGATTGTGTAAAAAATGTGTACGGAGTATTTGGTGCTTATGATATTGTAACAAACCTACAGAGTGAAAGATTTGAAGAACTAAGACAGATAATTATTTGGAAGATTAGAGGAATTGATAACGTACGCTCAACTATAACGCTGATGGGAATAGATGGACAGTGTTAGAAATGTTGTTTTTAATTGCGTATTTATACGGACGAGGACATTTGTGTAATCATTCCTAATTAGATCTGGATAAATCATGCAATTCCAAATTAGGTCCTAAAATAGCAATTCATACCTATTTATCTAATTTTATATCAAAATAATTGTTCCTTGTAACGTCTACGTCATGCTTTTATATTATTGATTTGATGCAAGTTTTGATGCAAACAAAAACAGTGTGGAAGTGTCACAGATGCAATATGGTATTTGATAACCTACTGACAGCGGATACTCATTATAATGTATTCAAGCATCCAGTAGAAAAAATAAAAATTCCGATCCTACATTAGATTCTAAATAGAGAACAATTAGTCTATTTCTTATTTTTTGTTGATGATTCATATGAATAAACCATACTGTTCGTTATGATATAGTTATCCTCAAAACACGGCACACCCCCAGGCACAAAAAGATGTGATTCTATTTTTAGAGATTATCAGTAATCTGCTTTGTAAACTCTGAAGTGGTCTTGTCCCCTCCAATATCCATAGTCTTTACACCGTTCTTTACCAAACCAAAGATAGTAGACTCCAATCGCTTGCCTACATCAATGCATTTGGAATCATTGTGTTTGTTGCCAAGCCAATCAAGCATCATTTTGATGGACAGTAAAAACGATGATGGGTTTGCAATGTTTTGTCCTGCAATATCAAATGCAGCACCATGAACTGGCTCAAAGAGAGCAAAGTTGTCTCCAATATTGGCAGCAGGTGCCATCCCCAGCCCTCCAACCACTTGGGATGACTCATCAGACAAGATATCACCAAACAAGTTTGTTGTGACTATGACGTCAAACTTTTCTGGTTGACGAATTAGATTCATTGCACATGCATCAACATACATCTGCTCAAATGCAATGTCCGAATACTCCTTGGATATATCAGTGCATGCTTTTGCAAACAATCCATCAGTCATGCGCATTACGTTGGATTTGTGAACGCATGTTACCTTTCTCATCGAATCACGCTGCTTTGCAGTCTCAAATGCATACTTTGCAATTCGCTTTGATGCAGCCTCTGAAATTATCCGTAATGCGACTGCTGCATTGCCCAAGGTGAATTCCTTTCCAGTATAAAGATCCTCAGTATTCTCGCGAACTATCACCATGTCAATATCATCACGCAATGCAGGCATATGTGGATATGACTTTGCAGGTCTGATATTAGCATACAAGTCAAGAGTACGTCTCAATACAACAATCACATCAGATGCACTCTCACCGACAGGAGCTTTAAGACACACGTCAGATTGCTTTATTGCAGAAACAACATCATCAGGCAGTGCATTTCCTGTCTTAGATAGAGCCTTGTCACCGGCAGACAATTTCGTAATGCCAAATTTCAAGTCAAACTTGTCATGAATTGTGTTCAGTATTGATACGGCAGATTCGGATAGTTCAGGACCTATTCCATCACCTGTAATTAATGAGATTTTGTACATTAAATCATCACGAGTCAGCTTAGTTGCTTTTCGCTAAGCATGTTTTTGAGCATCATCCTATTGATTCCATCGATCACAGCTTGAACACTTGTAGTCACAATATCCTCTCCTACAGATTTTGATGAGACCTTGTTTCTATTTGCATCCTCTATAGTCACTGTCACTTCACACAGTGCAGTGGAACCCCCAGAAATGGAAGCCAGTCCATAGTCTTTGATTTTCAATTCGGAAATCTTTCCAGTGATCTTTTGGATTGCATTTAGTGCTGCATCAACTGGGCCTACACCATAGTCAGTTCCGATATAGTCCTTTCCATCAATGTTAAGTTTTACAAATGCGTAAGGCATTGTTCCAATTCCAGTAGATACAGAAAAACCAGTTAGATGGACAATTCTCTTGATTCCTTTTTCTCCCAAGACGTCACTAGCAATAGATAGCAACTCAACATCTGTGATCTGCTTTCCTTGGTCACCCAATAGTTTGATCTTCTCAAGAATTTTTTTTGATTGCTCCTCGGTAGTTTTTACTCCAAACTCTTCAAGCATGGCATTCATTCCATGAATTCCTGCATGCTTTCCAACATGTAATTGCCTCTTTCTTCCAACTAGTTCAGGACTGATTGGCTCATAGGTAAGAGGATTGTTCAATACACCATGTGTATGAATGCCAGACTCGTGACCAAATGCATTATCTCCTACAATTGCCTTGTTTGGCTGGACTTTGATTCCAACAGTCTTTGAGATAAATCGAGATATGTCATAGATCAATTCAGATTTGATGTTGGTCTCATATTTTTGATCATATGGCAAGCACTGTAATGCCATTGCAAGTTCTTCTAGCGATGCATTACCTGCACGCTCTCCAATTCCGTTTACAGTAACATGTGCACATGTTGCACCTGCATGAATACCAGATAGGGTATTTGCGACTGCCAATCCAAAGTCATTGTGACAATGAACACTTACTGGAAGTTTTGTTGCAATCACCGTATCTCTGGTAATTTCTGCCATGTATTCAGGAGTTGCATATCCAACAGTATCAGGAATGTTAACTCTGTCAGCACCTGCTTTTGCAATCTCACCAAATACTTTTTTCAAAAATTCCCGGTCAGTTCTTGTAGCATCTTCAGCTGAAAACTCCACTTGTAATCCGCGTGACTTGCCATATTCTACTGCCTCAATAGCTTTTGCAAGTGCTTGGTCTCGAGTCATTTTGAGTTTGTATTCCAAGTGAATGTCAGAAGTTGCAATAAATGTGTGAATATAGTTTAGTCCTGCATCAACTGCGGCATCAATGTCTTTTTTGTTGGTTCTTGTCAATCCTGCAATATCACAAGATAACCCTTCATCAGATATCATCTTGACCGCTTTTAATTCGCCTTCAGATATTACTGGAAATCCAGCTTCGATGGCATCAACACCAAGTTCATCAAGTTTTTTTGCAATTGCAAGTTTCTGATCAGGTGACAAAGATACACCGATAGTTTGTTCACCGTCTCTTAACGTGGTATCAAATATTCTGATTTTCATTCTCCACTCCTTTGTAAAGCTGCAACACCAGTTCGCGCAACATCAATGATTCCAAATGGTTTTGCCAATTCCTCAAATGCTGCAATTTGGTCAGGAGTTGCAGTCAATTCAACCATGATTGAATCCTTTTTCACATCATGGACTTTACCACCATATGCGTTTGCCATTTTATTAATTTCCATACTATCATTAGCATTACGTAGTTTTATCTTAAAAAGGCTAAGTTCTCTATACACTGTTTTGTGTTTATCCAAATGCTCAACTTTAATAGTATCAATCATTTTATCGAGCTGTTTTACAATCTGTTCAATTTGTTTTTCATCACCAATTGTGGTGATAGTCATTTTAGAATATTCAGGATTATCAGTTATTCCCACCGAAATACTGTCAATATTGAAATTCCTAGATCTAAAAAGATGGGTTACCTTAAACAAGATTCCAGGTTTATTTTCAACAAGAAGAGAAAGAATTGCCCACATTGTTAATCACTAAGATGGTAAGATCATATCCGAAAGCGAAGTTCCCGGTGCAACAAAGGGCAATACGTCTTCTTCAGGATCAATAGGAATATCGATAACAGTTGCAATATCGCTGCTCAACGCAGTTTTGATTGCCTTGTCAAGATCATCCATAGATTGTGCACGAATTCCTTGAGCACCATATGATTCAGCGAGTTTAACATAATCAGGACAATGACCTTGATCAACTCCAATCATACGTCTATCATAAAAAGTTCGTTGCCATTGAGCTACCATCCCCAATGTAGAGTTGTTTAAAATAAATACAATTACGGGAATGTCTTCTAAAACTGCAGTTGCAAGTGAGTTTTCGGTCATACTAAAGCTACCGTCGCCTGCAATATCAACAACGGGTACATCAGGTTTAGCAACTTTAGCACCAATAGATGCAGGAAATCCCCAACCCATTGTGCCAAGACCGGTGGAGCTAAAGAAGGTTCCAGGTTGTATCACATCATAAAATAATGATGCCCACATTTGGTGTTGTCCCACTTCAGTGGTCACAATAGATTCTTTTGGCAATAACTCTCTGAGTTTCCTCAAGATTTTTGCAGCACCGAGATCACCCGGATGAAGTTTCAAATTCTCTTTCCAGTATGCTTTGGTTTCTCTAACATGTTTAATCCACGGACTGTCTTCAGATTTTTTTATTGACTTTTGCAAGAGTAATTTCACCATAATTCTAAGTGATGCACGAACGTCACCTACTACTGCAATTTGCGCTGTTTGATTTTTGCCAATTTCTGCAGGATCAACATCCATATGAATAATTTTTAATCCCTTTTCAAAAGCCTCAAATGTTCCAACTGATCTGTCAGAGAATCTAGTTCCAATTGCCAATACACAGTCAGCTTCAGACATCATTTTGTTTGCCTCTGCATGTCCATGCATTCCAATTGGACCCAAAGACAAAGGATGATTCTCAGGAAATGCACCCTTACCTTTGAAAGTAGTAACTACTGGAAGCATCAAAGTTTCAGATATTGCTTGGAGTTCAGCAAACGCTGATGAGATGATTGTACCACCACCAGCTAATATTATTGGTTTTTCGGAATGAGTAATCATATCAATTGCTCTTTCAACATTTACAACATCAGGATCAGCCCATGGATGATAACCGCGGATTTTAAACTCATCTGGAAAAATCATTTCAGATTCATTTTGTTGAACATCTTTTGGAATGTCAATTAACACAGGTCCAGGTCTACCAGTTTCGGCAATAAAAAATCCTTTTCTTACAACTTCAGGAATTTCAGCAGCTATTCTTGGCTGGAATGCATATTTCACAACAGGGTTAGCCATTCCAATAATATCACTTTCTTGGAATGCATCTCGTCCAATCATTGCTACTGGTACTTGACCAGTTACTGCAACCATTGGAGAAGAATCAGCTTGAGCTGTTGCAATTCCTGTCAAGATGTTAGTAGCACCAGGTCCCGATGTTGCAAAACAGACACCCGGTTTTCTACTGACTCTACCAAAACCATCTGCCATATGAGCAGCGGATTGTTCATGTCTTGTCAAAATATGTCTAATATTACATCTTGCAAATTCATCATACATTGGAAGATTTGCACCGCCAGGTAATCCAAATACTTCTTTGACACCTTCTTTTTCCATTGCAACCATCAATGCCTTTGCACCAATCATTTTTTCCATTTTACTCATCAAATCAATCTCCATAATTTTAAGCTAGTAAATTTAAGCACACGTTATAGTAAAATTACAGGAGACAGATAATTGCTAAGAAATCCAGTTAATGTGTTACGCATCAAAATCAAAAAAAATACCAATCGATAACTAATAAAGATTCTCTAAAAAGTAAATCATAGTTTTATTTGTAAGCATGCATAAGACTTAAACCGAGAATTTCCATATGCTGAATGATTGGTTTGACAGATAATGAAGAAATCATAAAAATTATCGGATCATTATTTGAAGCAGGAGTGACAAAGGATTTAGGCATTCTAAAAGACATTCACCTAAACGACCCTAGATTTTCAGGCTTTAGTGATTTACCACCTTATGATCTTAAAGATTATCAGAATACAATTGAGTTAGAAGAGTTAAGATTTGTAAGCATATCAGACTATACTTATGAAATCAAGAATCCAAAGATCAGCATATTTGGAGATACAGCAGTTGTAGCTTTTGAATTAATTCAGAATGGAATGTTAGTAGACACTAAAGCGTATACTGGAGAGTACATGAGAATTCATGGACGAGCGACATTTGTGCTAGTCAAACAAACAACATGGAAAATCGCACACATTCATCTATCAAAAATCAATTGATTATTTCTATTTCTATATAGAATTTGATTTGTTTTGATTAGGATTGTTTGGTTTCTTTGATTTGTTTTGATTAGGATTGTTTGGTTTCTTTGATTTGTTTTGATTAGGATTGTTTGGTTTCTTTGATTTGTTTTGATTAGGATTGTTTG
>Ga0224506_10001750_pt1 | contig 15356 bp, 14 predicted proteins | sample SF_Jan12_sed_USG_2_FD_169108 | JGI IMG/M metagenome (GOLD analysis project Ga0224506, IMG submission 169108) | Sediment microbial communities from San Francisco Bay, California, United States - SF_Jan12_sed_USGS_8_1 | ecosystem: Environmental > Aquatic > Marine > Sediment | place: USA... | reverse complement strand
ACTTGCTGAAGTACTTGCAGCATCTACAGGAAAGATTGAACTAACAGAGGCAGATATAATTGTCTCTGGAGGTAGAGGAGTAGGTGGACCAGAGAATTTTCACCTTATAGAAGGATTAGCTGAAGCACTAGGTGCAGCAGTTGGTGCTTCCCGTGCAGTAGTAGATGCTGGTTGGAGACCACATTCAGATCAAGTTGGTCAAACAGGTAAATTCGTATCTCCCAAGGTGTATGTAGCAGTGGGAATTTCAGGTGCAATTCAACACTTAGCTGGTATGAGTACTTCTGAAGTTATTGTTGCAATTAACAAGGATGAAGAAGCACCTATCTTTAAAGTCGCAGACTATGGATTGGTAGGTGATTTATTTGAAGTTGTACCCAAATTAACCGAAGCCATAAAAACAGTAAAATCCGGTAATTAATTAAAATTGCGTTTAACCTGCCCTATACGAAATTATTTATTTCAATATTGGCATTAATTATATTATTCCTTCGTATCACTGATGAATGATTGTATTTCAGAAGTCTCCTTTTCATCAGGTTGACGTATGTGTGATACACCAATAGGAACTCCTTTCTGAATAGCCTCACTTCGAAAGATATTGATTGTTTTTGAGAGGTTCCTGAAATAATATATTGACGCAGGTGCAATTAATGGCCAAGATAAAATTAAAATAAAAACCAACCAAGATAAGTAATCGAGAGTTATAAATAAGGTTGAATTTCCATTAAATAAAAAGAAACCATTGATACTTGTATCTCTAACTTCACCAAAAATGGACCAACCTGTTGATAAAGCCCCAATTCCTACGAATGAATCCAGTCTACTTCGAAATTTAGCACCAGGAACACCAACAAAACGGGTATTTTGATTGAATGTACGTAGATTACTATCGAATAGAATTATACTCATTGGCAGATATAATGCCAATATCAATACTGATAAACCTAAAGTAAAAATAATTGCAACAATATTTACATATGCAAAAAATGGAAAATCAGGTCTAATTCCCTTCTTTATTGGATTAATAATCAATGCAGTAATGGTAATAAAAAAACCCATCTGACTTAAAGACACTCGAAATATTAATGGTAGGACAGATATAGGACCCTTTAAACGTTGATCTTTAGATCTACCTTCCAAAAATATATCTGAATCAGATTCCAATAATTTAATATAAATTCGACTCAACATTGATAATTGTTCTGGTACTTCAACATATGGTAGATATGTAGCTTTTGCACCAATAATTCCAAATTTTTGCCAAATTCTACCACCAATCAATCCCAATCCAAAGACAATTAATGAAAATAATATACTAAAGGATATTCGATTCACCAATTTTTGAATTCCTAAGATATCTGTATAGATAAAATAGGTTGCAAGTATATTTATTATAATAACAGCACATGAAAATGTGATAAGTTGTAATTTTCCAGGTAATTCTGCAGTAGAAGTTAAAGAATCCTGTGTTATGTTATAATCAATGTACACTTTTTTCATAACAAAACCAAGATAATATACTAAAAAAACCATTTCATCTTATAAATTAAAACAATAAATCCTTCAGATAAAGTATTTCATTTTACTTCTGACTTGAATTATAGTAATTTAAGTTATTTAAGAGTTGAATATTACATTTTTGTGAATGATTAAATAAATCTATACCAAATTATAATAGAATTACAAAATTGCCATTTACAAAAAAATGAATATTAAAATTATTCAATAAATAATTACCTTGAACTATTCTGCTTTATACCTAACAGATTGAAAATTTTAAATTAATAGATTTATCAGTCTAATTACTTAATTAGAATTAATAAAAGCATCTAAAATTTACGAAATGGAAAATCCACGTCATAATATTTTTATCAACATCGACGAGTCTTCAATTATGAAATCAGATCAAGAAAGACTTGCACCAAATTCTATCTGTTTTGGTTGTGGACCTGCAAATACAAAAGGATTAAGGATCAGAAGTTTTGAAGACGGAGATTCATATATTTTAAAATATACACCTGAACATCACCATCAAGCATTCCCAGATGTAATTAATGGAGGAATTATTGGTACCTTATTCGATTGTCATATGAATTGGCGTGCGGTAACACATTTAATGAAAACAGCGGGATCATCAGTTTTAACAGCAATGACTGTTACAGCAAATTTCTCAATTAGTCTCAAAAGACCCACTCCTGCAAATGTTGAATTAATAGTTGATGCTAAAGTTCTAAACGTTGAAAATGACAGAATTGAAGTAGAAGCTGTTATGACTGCAAATGGTAAAGTCACTGCTACTGGTAAAGGATTATTTGTTGCGGTAAAAGAAGGACATCCTGCCTATCACAGATGGAATTAATGAGTTTTAATAATTTACAAGACTTTTAGCCATTTTTTCCAAAGTTTCCTTTTGATTCTTAGCTTTTACAATACCAGAGGCTAATAAAACACCTTTACTTCCCAATTCAATTGCTTTTTTGATGTGCTCATCAGTTTTAACACCTGCTCCTGTTAAAGGTAAAGTAGTAGTAGATTTATCACTAATAGCTGAAACTGCACTTCTTACTACTTCAGGTCGTGTAGTAACACTAATATCACCACCAATTAACTCGGGAGGTTCCATTGCAACAGCCCATGGGTTTAATGATGCAATCGCACCACTTAAACCAATTGTACCGGCGCAAACCACACTTTTTAAACCAATAGACTTACAAATCTCAATAGAAGCCTCTAATATGGAAATTTCTAACCTTCTTTCTGAATGATTGAGTAGAGTCCCACTAATACCAATCTCCAGTAATGTATTGGCATCAATGTGACCTGTTGCATTACCAGAAGGTAAACTATCAATATGTTGAGAAAATACAGGTATATCAACTTTTTCTACAATGAGAGATAAATCAGGTATTTGAGGAACAACAATAATTTGTGCATTATATTCTTTAGAAACAGAATCAGCAAGAATTGAAAGTTCTAATCCTTTCTTTCCTCTTGCCTCTGCGTAGGTTTTGTAATTGATAATTAAAACAGAATCTACCATATTTCTCAGTTAATTTCGCAATATAATTCTTTTATTTTTTACTCATGTATTTTCCAGTTTTATCTAGCTCTATCATATCAGATTGAAGCAATTCATCCAAATATTTTTGCATTTGAGGAATTGAAGTTCCAAGAGTAAAAGATAATTGAATAATAGATAGACGAGGGTGTTTACCCAATGTTTCTAAAATCCTAAATCGAGTATCTCTCTTTGATAATTTATCAACTAAATCCATTTGTGATTTCCAATCTTCTACTAAATCAACCAAACTTTCTAAATGTTTTAGAACTTGATTTTTTTCTTTACCCAAGTTCTCGAACTTTGTATTTAATTCAGTGATATAATTATCTTTATGAATTAATTCTTCTTTCTTGTATGTGTTTAATCCTTGAAGTGTATTAATATCACTTTCCAAACTCATAGCCTTTTCTCTGATTAATTTTTCAAATTCATCGATTTGTTCAGGTGTAGCCGCTAATAACGGATCATAGCTGTGATTTCGCTCAGTTTTAAGAGTTTTTACCTGATTTTCAATGGAAATAATTAATGTATTCAATTGTGATATCTTTGTATTAATATCCTCAACTTCACTTTGATGAGAAATTAAATAATCAGCCCACTCTGTTAACTCTTGATTTGTAATTGCTTGACTAGACGCTAGATCCTGATATTCCTCTAATAATTCGTTTACACGATCTAGATTACTCCCATTAGATTCAGTCATATCAATCACCAGTATTGAAGTTTATATTCTAATCATTTATCAACTATTTAATTGTTTCAAAGATAGAATAAATATATTCCAAGTTTTATAACTTACCAGTAGATTCAATTCTCAATCCTTCCTTCTTATCTGGAGTAATATCAAGTATTTCGCTCTGATAATTTACTCCCATCATTTTCACAATCGACATTCTATCTTGATTTCTACTACCAACTACTGCTCTTGAGAAATCAAATATTCCATTAACGATACTCATGATAATCTTTTCTGCAGTATCTGATAAGATACCTTTTGGAAGTATTAAAAAGTGCAACCCACCAACCAGTGATATAATATCTGTTATATCTTTGAAGAAATCAAGTAATCGTGATGATTCTAGATCAAAATTATCTTCTTTTAACCAAAGTAAATTATCAATAACAGAAAAGCAAGTTACATTATCAGTCTGATGTACTTTCAACATTCTTTGAAATGCTTGTTTCAAATACGCCTTTCTTCTGATATCAATTTTACCGATCTTTGAGGAAGAAGCAACATGTGAGCTGGTAATATGCCACATATCAATGAATTCCCATCTCTTTTCTTGTTGAAATTTACTAATATCCCATCCATATGCATTAAATTCCTTTAAAACGATATGTTGAGGCCTACTTGAGTGCATGTAATATGTTCTGCCACCCTCATATGTTTCTAATAAATTCATTACAACTTTTTGAGCAAATAAAGAACCAAGATTAGATTCAGGAGGAAGATGAATTAGAACCAAAGAACCACCAGGTATTCCACTATGATCTTGGGAATCTGTTCCAAATCTACGATCTAGAGAAGGTAAACCTGTAGAATAGTAAATGTTAGTATCCTCAGGTTCTCCTTTTATTTCACGCATCATAAGTCATCAAAAATTTTCCAATTCTCGAAGAGCATTTTGTAAATCAGATAAGAATTCATCTTCTTCAGCATCTTCATCTGATATAACAGGTTCTGCAAAACTAGATAGTTGTTCCTCAAAATCATCCATATCTAGATCAATTAATTGATCTAAAATAACTTCTATCTCTTTTGCTGCCTGATTAATTGTCATTCTAGCCATTCCGAGTGCAACATCATTATCAGTGATTAAACAGAGAACTGCATTACCACAAGATGCAACCAAAATTTTTCCCGATTTAAACTCCGCAACTAAAGTGGTCATTTCATCCAATCCAACATTATAACCCTGTTGCTCTGATGCCAAATATACGGCAGAGGATATAGCGCCCATACTTTCAATATCTTTTAAATCAAAATCAAATCTACTATTATGGGCCAAAGTCAATCCTGTTTTATCGGCTAATATGACTCTATTTACACCTGGAGTTTTAACTAGTATATTGAAACATATATTTTGTATTTCTTGCATACTGATCATTCCTTGAGCGGGTGGAGCTAAGTTAATACTCCTATGAGCCTACAAAAGAATCTGTGTAATTAAAATGTATGTCTAAGTTTATTTAAAAATCTTCATGAAATACAATAGGCTAAAGCAATCAAACAAAATAAATTGTAATATTCCAAGATAATCGTTTAGTTTCGCGTTTTTCCATACAAATCTATATTATTTATTCATATTTGTATGACATCAGAACCAAGACTTCACTGGCTGCTTTCAATACAGAAACAGATGATACAGTACGTGAAATAATCCGAGAAGCAGAAATAAATTGTTTCCAATCTGAATTTTCATTATTCATCATATCTTTTTCCAATTCAAACGATACTTCCACAACTTTATCCTTTGAATTTTCTATTTTTTCACAAATCACCAAAGCATCTGAAAAGCTCGTATATATCGTTTCTACCGCTTCTGCTAGGAGTGATGTTATTGATATCACCAAATCTGCTAATGAAGTAGCTTTTTCACCAAAATTATCAGGTATATTACTACTGAAGGCATTTAGTGTTCGACCCGCCAAAGCGAGTTCATCCAAGGTGTCATCTAATCTACGCACAAGTTTTGCTCGATCAAGTGCTAAATAGGGTATATTACGTTGTGTTCTAAAGTGATCATCCAATTCATCTTGTATACTATCTGCTAAATCTTCTTTTTCAAGAATTGCAGGTAGATTTTCAAATGTTTTACTTGGATCTTTCAAACTATTTCCGTATAAAATACCTACTTCTCTTACTAAATTTGAGATTTCAATAAATTTTTGTTTTTGTTCTTCGCGATTCATTTTTTCTAACTCCATAATTTAAATAATTGCCACAGTGTAAAGACAATTATTCCACTAAAAATCGGTGTGAATACTGCAGAAACAGCTATTTTCTTTACAGTATTCATGTTAACATTTGATTTTGCAGCGATTCCAGTCCCAACAAATGAAGAAACCAAAACATGAGTTCCAGATATAGGGATACCAATGAATGCTGCAACAAAGGTAACAATAGCAGTCGAGGATTGAACAGAAAGTGCTGTTGTTGGACTTAGTTCCACTATATCATTACCCAACGTCTTTAACACTCTTCTTCCAATAACAATTAAACCGATCGCCATACAAATACCCCCAAGAAATAAAGGAATTCTTGCCATTAAGCTTCTTTCTCCATAAAGTAAAATATAACTGGGTAAAATAGGGGCTACTGCATTACTTACATCATTACCCCCTCTTGAAAAGGCAGTCACTGATACTGCAATGAGTAAACCATAAGAAAAATAAGTTTCCAATCGATCAACATCATCTAAGCCTTTGATATACCATCGTTTCAATCGGAGAATACCTTTCATTACTAAGAATGATCCAACAAAACCAATAACCGGAGAAATTATCCAAGATGCAAGAATTTTATAAACGACCTCAACATTTACGGTATCTGCCTTTCCAATGATAATTGTTAAAGCGATCGTAGCACCTACCATGGCATGGGTTGTACTCAAAGGTAATCCTTTCCAAGAACCAAGAATAAGTGCAATTGATACTGAAAATAAAATAACCAGAATTTGATTTGTATCAAAAATAGTGCTAGTTATTCCTGAACCAACAGTTTTTGCTACCTTGAAACCCAATATAACTGCACCAATAATAACTATAGAACCACCCATAACTACTGCTTGATTTACGGTTAATCGTTTAGATCCTGTTAACGGTGCAAAAGTTTCATCATTGGCTCCAATACCTATAGCTAGTAACATTGCCACTCCTGTTAAAAATATTAAAGGATCTTCCATAATATCCTCTAAGAATTAAGCAATATTAACCTTTGTAGCTATTTTTAATCTAAATTTAGAATTTAAGAAAAAAAAAATTAAATTTATAATTTCAATAAATTTTACAGAAAATAAGTAATTTATTGTTTAAATTTTTTCAATAATGATTCTGTATTCAATCGATTTGTTTTCTAAATATCAAACATATATAGATTTAAGTTATGACAAGATTGGCAATTATCAATTCAGAAGATTGTAAATCAAAGGATTGTGGGAGTGTTTGTATTAAATACTGCCCTGTTAATTTAACAGGGGTCAAGTGCATCACCTTAAATGAGAAAAAAATTGCAGAAATAAATGAATACCTATGTAATGGATGTGGGATTTGTGTCAAAAAATGTCATCCGTGGGATGCAATTAAAATAATTAACCTTCCCGAAAACTTAGATAAAGATGTCACACATAGATACGGTCAAAATAAATTCAAACTCCATAGATTACCTCACCCTAAAAAGGGAAATGTAATTGGACTAATAGGTCAAAATGGTGCAGGTAAAAGTACAAGTTTAAAGATATTATCTGGAGAAATTAAGCCAAATCTTGGAAAAGTAGGAGAAGATTTGGAGTGGGATTATATAATAAAAAATTACCGTGGATCAGACCTACAAAATTATTTGAAACTAATCAAAGATAAAAAACTAAAAATTGTTATCAAACCTCAAAATGTAGACTTAATTCCAAAAGTAACAAAGGGAGTTGTCAAGGATCTAATATCAAAGGTAGATGAACGAGGGGTAGCTGAAGAACTAAAAGATACATTTTCTCTCCATAAAATATGGGATAGACCAATTTCTGTTCTATCTGGAGGTGAGTTACAAAGACTCGCCATTGCTGCCACATTAGCAAAAGATGCGGATGCATATTTTATCGATGAACCAACTAGTTACCTAGATGTAAGAGAAAGATTAAATGTAGCAATTGAAATTAGAAAATTAAGTGCAGATAAGATATTTATTGTTGTTGAACATGATTTGGCGATATTGGATTATCTTAGCGACCAAGTTCAATTATACTACGGAGACCCAGGTGCATATGGAGTTGTGACAAAACCTATGTCTGTTAAAGATGGAATAAATGTATTTCTTGATGGTTATATTCCTGCTGAAAACATGCGATTTAGATCAGAACCATTGAAGTTTGACAAAACAGATCTATTAGATGACTCTCTGGATCGAAGATACCCTCTGATTACATATGGTGCTATGCAAAAGACATACGATACTTTTCATTTAGAAGTTGCTGCCGGAGAGTTGTATCCTGGAGATATAGTAGGAATTATTGGTCCAAACGGTATTGGTAAGTCAACTTTTGCCAAAATGATAGCTGGTATCGAAACTCCAACAAAGATTAACGGAGAAATCAAATTAATTAGAAAAAGGATCACACAAGAAGATGATGAAGAAGAAGGAGATGTTGATGATGTGCTAGTAGAAAATTTACAACTCACACTGAGCTACAAACCCCAATATCTTGATTCAGAAAATACTTCTACTGTAGAGGAATATTTACGTAGAATTAATTACAAAGTAATTAATAGTTCGTATTATAAAACAGAACTTCTAGTTCCATTGGGCATAGATAAATTACTATCTCATACAATCAATACACTCTCTGGTGGAGAATTACAACGTGTAGGTATTGCAGCTTGTTTAGCACTTGACGCAGATCTATATTTACTAGATGAACCGTCTGCATTTATTTCAGCAGAGGATAGAGTACTTGTTGGTAAAACAATTCGAAGAATGATAATGCACCGTAAATCAACCGGATTCGTAATAGAACATGATCTTATGTTACAGAGTTATATAAGTGATAGACTAATACATTTCCAAGGTAATCCGGGAGTTGAAGGTAAAGCCTCGGAACCACTTACAGTGAAACAAGGTATGAATCAATTTTTACAGACACAAAATGTGACATTTAGAAGAGATCAAGTATCTGGAAGGCCTAGAGTAAATAAACACAATAGTAAAAGAGATAAAGATCAAAAAGCATCTGGAGATTATTATTTAGGTTAATTTACTTGTTTAGATCCTCGTATTATTGTTTCATTTAATCTGTCTTCTATTAATTCAACTACAGATGGCGTGATAGCACGAATACCTATGATTTCCTCTCCTTCTCTTACATAGCCGAAGACTAATTCCTCACTATCACGAATACATGCATAGAGATCTCCATCTGCAAAATGCCTAAATACAATATTTATATTGTCTTCAACTCGTTTCAGTATTTTACTATCTCGTTCAGTATCAACATCTGCGACAAAAGTAACTCTAGTTGTACTTCTTAACTTTTTGGAGAGTGCAATCAACTCTAAATCCAACTTTGGAGTTACAACGACTACCTTGTTTTTTGCTCTCAATAGTTGATCTGTTAAAGTTGCAAAAATTGTTGGTAGTCCAACTACAACCCAAGTATCTGCATTTTTGGAATAATTGAATTCTTTTGCTGTACTAATTATTTCTTGTAGATCATTTGCTCTCGTATCTGCAATTGCACGAATTAAGCCAACATTTCGCGTTAATTCACCTGCAGATTTCTCCTCAAATTCATTATTGAGTTCTAATAAATTATTTAATATTACATCTGCATCTTCCTTGAATTTATCAATTGAAGGTTGAATTATGTCAACCCAGATATCAAGCAAAGGAGAGATTAAATCATTTGGTTCGTTATATGAATCAATTAAATTAGCACTCCATTGTGTGTAGATATCTAATCTTGAATTTGTCATTATTTTTACCTGCTCATTTATGTTATCAAGGACTGATTTTGCTTCTTTAAGTAAAGATTGACGAATATCATCTATCACTGAAATAAATTGTTCCTTTGTTTGATTTAAGCCCTCATCATCATTCTTATTTATTTCTGATAGTGTAGATGAAATTGATTCAGTTATACTTTTTAACTCTATATTTAATTTTTGACTTAAGTTCAAGGTATTTTCATTTACAAGTGCAATTGTATGACCCAATTGCTGTCCTAATTTTTCCTCTTTATCTTTAATTGAATCTAAGACCATAGAAACAGATTTTTCCTCAAAACTTAATGATTCTATTTTAGTATTGATTTCCTCTAATTTTGCAATAATACTTGGAGCATCAATTACAGTAGAGCCATCTTCATGGGTAGTATTTAATTGATTAAGCAATGTTGAAATATCAGATTTAACCTGTGATTTTACATCATGTAAATTAGTTGCAGATTCAGTGACATAACCAATAGCTGAATTCAATTGAGAAACATCTTTTCCAGTATTTCCAATCGCTTTCTCTATACTATCAATTAAATTATTATACCCTGTATCAACTTCAGATGATAAATTTCCAAATTCCTCTAATTTACCTGCGAGTACTCCATGGATGTTTTTCAAAATTTTCATTCGATTTGCTCTTCTTTCTATGGTATAGTTTTCTAAAGCATCCCCCTTTTCTAATAATGTATGATTGAATTTTTGGGAAGATAATTCTGTGAAATTTTTAAATGGTGCAATAATAGATTCTATACCCTCATTCATCGATTTTATTTGAGTTTCGATTTCTCCAACATAATCACCCAATCCATCTTCGATTTTACTTTTGTACTTACCAAGTTCATCCAAAAACGGTTTAATTATTAGGGTATAATATTCTTCTAATAACTTATCCAATAATTGTGGAAATTTATTATTCAATAAAGTTGATTTATTTGAGGTAGATGATTCTTTTAATCCTTTTAACGAGGATGAAATAGTTTCTAATCCTAAACGGAATTCTCTTTCCACCGAAAGAGCTTGTCTAATAAAAGGTAATGTAGCAAAATATCTAGGCATCTTACCTTCTGCCTTTCGAATCAAACCAAAATCAGTTAAATCACGGATGCTTTCTAATATCAATGCAAGATCTCTAATTTCAGTAATTTGCTGCAATTCACCAACTGATACTAGACCAGATTCTAATGTAGCAACGTACAATTGTTTCTCTTCTTCTGTTAACCCTAACCTCTCGAAATGATCTAAATTCTCTGCAGGAAGAATCCGTTTTCTACTCATAATAATTTAACTAACATACTAGGTGATAAATTTTCATTCGTATGTAAATATTTTAAACAACTTTTTTTCATTCATTGAAAGTTATATATCCCTTGAGTATAATGTACTATCTTTTATTAAATATGCCCATGATAAATATTATTATCTCTTTATATTCAGTTTTAATGATGTATCTAGGATTTATAAACTACGGAATGTTATGCACTATCAGATGATTCAGGAAGATTACTTACCCATATTATTTCATCTAGATATGGATCAATTCTATGCAGCTGTTGAAATGAGGAAGAATCCTGAATTAAAAAAATATCCTCTCATTGTGGGTAACCCCAAAGCGAAACAGACCAAACGAGGTGTTGTTTTAACTTGTAATTATGAAGCAAGGAAATTTGGAGTTCGATCAGGTATGCCAATGAATGAAGCCTTAAAAAAATGTCCTGATGCAATTATTTCAAATGATGCGAGAGATGAGTACAATCCAACTTCTAAACGTATTTTTTCCCTCCTAAATTCACTAAGCGTAATTACTAAACAAACAAGTATTGATGAAGCATATATTGATATTTCACCTCTGTTTGATGATTATACAAACGCATATCATTTTGCAAAGACAATCCAAAAATTAATTCTTGAAAAAGAAAAATTATCATGTTCAATCGGAATTGCTCCTACTAAAATTCTTGCCAAAATGGCTTCTGATTATAACAAACCCAATGGAATTACTGTAATCACACCTGCGAATGTTGATAAATTTATTTCCACTAGAAAATTGCAAGATATTCCCGGGATAGGAAAGGTAAGTTCTCAGAAATTAGAACAGAAGGGTTATACTCATTGTAAACAACTAGTCAAGTTGAGTAAGTATGAGCTAATCGCCACTTTTGGTGATTTAGGAAGCAGGTTTTATGATATTGTCAATCTAAATACTTCAAATACCCTTAAGTTTGGGGGTCTCAGAAAGTCAATATCACAAGAAAGAACATTTCATGGAAAACCAGGAGATACAGAATATACAGAAATCATTATACACAAAATTATTGATAAATTATATAAAAGTTTAGTCAATCAAGAATTTTCAGCCAAAACAATAACAACTAAAATTAGATTTAATGATTATTCAACGATTACAAGGGCTAGTTCATATTCAAATGCAATACAAGATATTGAAAAAATGCGGTATAGTGTACAAGAGTTAATTAAACCCCATATTGACGATTCTAGAGGAATTAGGCTTATTGGAGTCCGACTAAGTAATTTGATAAAATTAGAAATCAAACAGAAGAAATTAACAGATTATTTCTAAATCTTAATTAATATTAATAATGCATTTTTTTTGATCATTCAACAAGTCTATTGAGATAAATATTAAATAAAGCTATGCGATAACATTAATGATGGTGATGACTAACAATGATGAAAATGACAATCTAGAAGTCATCGCACATAAAAGAGCATTAGTAATGACCCTGGGTAACACGAGAGACCTAAAAGCATTAATTAGTATGCTTGAAAAAGAAGATCAATCAATAATTAAACAACACATACTCGTAGTTCTTGCAGCTTTGGGAAAACAAGAATCAATTCCTGCAATCCAACAACTTATTGTAAGAGAACAAGATCAAAATATAATTGCAAAGGCAAATGAAGCAATTAGCACCATCCAACGTATGTCCGAATATTCAAAACCATTTTAACTCTATATCTTATTGAGTAATAATCTAGCAAATGTTCGTATTCTAACATCATTATCAAGTATGGCATTTTCAATAATTTCTTTTAATATTTCCAATATTGCATTGGATAACTTTACACGGGTGAAAAAACGTTCAATTTCAATGAGTACTAATTTCCGATAATCAACATTGCTTAGTTTTAATAATCTTTTAATTATCTCTCTATCTTCTTCATTTTCAACAAATCTTAATTTTTTCGAGAGAAGGTATAGTATTGAAGATTCAGTTATATTATCATCAATTTGTAGTTCCAATTTATGATCACTCTTGAAATCGGATAACCTGTAAATAAGAGGAAGGACATAGTTTTGATCGCTCATATCTTTTAAAATATCTAAAATTCTTAGTTTATCCAATATTTGTTTGATTACCTCTAGTTTCTCCTCACTCAATTCAAGAGAAAAATCAAGTAATTTGTTAAATAAATAAACAACAGCTTCCCATATAGCAACATCATCCTCATACTGTAGTGCAGTAACACATCTTTTTATCATATCCGTCCAAATTGAAATAGGACCATGTATGAGTGCACCTTCATTTGTTCGATAAATCCAATACTTTGAAGAAGATAATAGTTGGTATGAATGGAGTCGTATTTTAGGAGAAGGATCTTCCCGTACTAGATACAATAAATACTTCCGAGGTAAATGATACATTAATAGTTTTTTAATCTCTACTGGACGAATTTCAAAAGTCAATAATTTATCTAGTTGTACTCGAAGTAAATCATTAGATTCTTCGACATCAGGTGTAGTAAATAGTTCCTTAAGTGTAGATACAGAATAATTTTGTAAATTGATAAATTCTTCATCTTTATTGTATCTAAGAAGAGTATCACATATTTCATCTAGAAGATCTAGATTTTCAGGAGAATCAGGATAATAAAAATGACGGTAGTAAATACTTCCCATAATTTGTAATGCTTGAATTCGTATATTTTCATTTCGATATTTTAGTGATTCTAGTAGAAAGAAATCCACTTCAGATAAAGATAATAATTTATTATTCTTCCAGTCTGTAAAACTCCAAATTAAACTATCCTGTTTTAAATATTTTAGTATAATTAATCTAATCAACGACTCATTACCAAATTCCAACATCACTCGATAAACCAATTGTTTTTGAAATCTAGTATATCTATGTAGACCAATAAGTGATTCAAAAATATAACGTTTTTCTACCTCAATCATGTTCAATGCAAAAATTTTATGTAATAAATTAATGATCCTTTCTATACCCATTTCCACAATAGCATTTGATATAATAAATTTAGCCATGAATTGATACGTTTTTGATTTATCCCGTTGTAATGATTTTAACAAAGCAATTTGGATTTCCTCATTTTCTAGATTTGGATATGCAATCATTATTTCATTTATTGATTTATTTGCCAACAGATTAATCTCTAAATAACGAATCATCTTTCGCATGGATTTGTCTTCTAGAATTGAGATGGCATAGCGAACAAGTTCTGCTTGATAATTCTTATCCTTTTCAGTCTCAATTGCCCTCCACAAGTATGGACGCATATCTAAGTTCCAATGTTTTTTCATCTCAATAAATCCTTTTTTCCGGATATCTAAGGATGGATGAAGTAGATCTCTGAGTATTTCCTCAACTTGCATAGCAATTATTCTTTTTAAAATTTTGTAGTATAATTTATTTCATGTACAGATCAGTATTGTTTGAAAAATATATATTTCAAATAAACATAAAATTATTGAAGAATAAAGTAAATTCGTGTTGAAAAAATAAGTGATTTTGTAGAAATCAAATGATTTTTTATGAGTAAATAACCTATATTATCTCATTTTCATAGGAATATAAATCATTTAATAGAAATAGTATTAAACAAAATGTAATCAAACAGTGTATGGATGAAAGTAATATTATTAACGATTTTCTCAATTTATCAGAGGTACAAAATAAAAAAATAGGTGTGTTTGATTTAGAAACCTTGTATCTTTTTAATGAAATTGATCCAAATTGGGATAATATGAATTATAAAAGAAAGAAATCTGCCGAATTAACCATTATACCAAAATTGAGAATTTCAGTTGCAGGAATACTAACTGTATCAAACAAAATACCAATATATTCATATTATTTAGAAGAACAAATTGAAAGCTTACTTACAGAATTAGATAAATTAGATTTAATTATTGGCCACAATATAGTAGATTTTGATTATAAAATTCTTGATTCTTATTCCAATAATATATCCACATCATTACTGCCAAAAACAATAGATACATTAATTCCATTTCAAAAAAGAAATCTAGGATGGCCAAGCTTGAATGATCTTGGTAAATTAAATTTTAATGTAACTAAGACAATTGATACTTTGAAGATACCGGAAATGTGGCGTGCAGGAAAATTTGAAGAGGTGAAGGAATATTTAAAAAGAGATTTAGATTTACAAGCAGCAATATATAGTCTTGGCATTTCAAAAGGTGAGATTACTATATACAACAAGAAATATGGAAAAATAATGGGTAAAAATTGTATAGAAATTGATTTTAATTGAAATATTATGTACTTAGTTATTAAGTAAATTTAATTTTAGTTTGTTGAAATTA
>Ga0224506_10001749_pt1 | contig 15358 bp, 17 predicted proteins | sample SF_Jan12_sed_USG_2_FD_169108 | JGI IMG/M metagenome (GOLD analysis project Ga0224506, IMG submission 169108) | Sediment microbial communities from San Francisco Bay, California, United States - SF_Jan12_sed_USGS_8_1 | ecosystem: Environmental > Aquatic > Marine > Sediment | place: USA... | reverse complement strand
TAAGAGCCGGAAGAGGTGTTTTAGAGTCGGTTGTTTGTGTTTTACCGGGGATATTAAAAGCAATTTTATGCTTAAGTGACTTCAGTCCGGGTTCAATAATATCGAAGCCTTTACCGGTATCTATCGTGACTTTGCTGACACCTGTTTTAATAATATTTTGTAATAGAATATTATTATTGATACTGGTGTTCGTTTTGATGCCGGGGAAAAGAGCGGGCTCCTGATCCAGGTCATGTAAAAACATGCCCACACGCAGTTCGGTTACCTGAATTTCTTTTAGCATGCCTGATCAACCGTCTATAGTCATTACAAAGGTGTTTGTTTACTCTGTCTTAATGTCACTGCTCAGTAAAAAGCCTAATGTTAATTAAACTGTCTTAAATATTAGTTGAAGTAAGGGTGATATAAAGGCAAAAGAAGCGAAGCGTATGAAAGCGGTGATAAAAGGCGGGAGGTTATAACGGTTTGTCCCAGGCTACAGGCTTAGGCAGGGCGTAGTTTATTGATAATATGAATTAATGTGGCTTTGCTGGACTTACTAAGCGGCAGTTGCTGCATCAGTTTAAAGTTTCTGATTGAGAAGAAATTCTGGCCTTCACAGAGCAATTCTTCGATGCGCTGTATGTGCGATTCTATATTGATACACCAGTCATTCCATACACTGGTCTCTTCTGCAGAACAGGTTGCAATCAATTCAGGGGTTAGCTGCTTAAGCGGGTTTTCCAGGCTATTGAAGATAAGTCTGCGAATGTTTGTGGTTAATATTTCAAGGCCTTCAAGCTGGCCATTTTGTAGCTCATAATAACTACAGGAAGCGAGGCTTTGGTCATTAATGGGTTTTAATGTCTTGCAGACAATATCAGGTGTTTTGTTATGTGCCATGTTTTCAAGCAGAGAAATAAGCTCCCAGGGAAACTGGGTCTGAAAGTAAGAAAGGTTTCGATAGAGCCATTCTGCACCGCGTTTGCGTTTTTTAAGGTGTTGCAAGCGTTTTAAATAATGTGCTTTGTGGGCAAGAACTTTGTTGATGTTCTGATGCTGTGAAGACAAAGAATCTCTGGATTGTAACGGGCTGCTTGAAGATAAGCTGATTTCTTCATCGGGCACACTGGTGAGCAATACCTCTAGCGTTTCTAGAGAAATTTCTGTACCGGGGTGGTTGGCTTTTTCAGGGGGGCAGTTATCCTGTGATTGAAGTTTTAGCGATTGAAGGGACTTGATACTATCGCTTTTCATCAATACTGAGTCGCTGTTTGATGTCGAAATCTAATCGCGCTCTTTAAGAGCGTTTTTATTTGATTAGTCATCGTGTTCAACATCATGCGTAAAGACGTCGTTATGTTGAAACAAATGTTTAGTGTTTCCAAGCTGCTCTTGAGTGTGCTCATCTTTGGCTAAAGCCGTGAGTTTGTCAAATGTTTTTAGGCTAAAAAAACGCTGTGCTGACACAAGCTTGTGTTTTATTGACTGGATTTGTGAATCCAGCTGATTACACCAGTCATACCATTCTGTCCGTTCCTGTTCGCTAATCGCGTTTATCGCTGTCTTGGATAATGTTATTAACGGTGAATAGAGTAGTTCGTTGACTAAGCTAAAAAAATTCTGGTTAATGATGTCGCCGTTTTTAATTACCGGTGCCGTACTTTTGCATGGCTGAGATAGATTTAATAAAATTTCAGGTGGGCAAAGCAGTTTGAATTCGCTGATATGGCTATCAATACAATATACGCCGTTGTTTGCATTTATTAACAGCTCAATCTCACTGTGAATCTTATTTTGCTTATTCAGGGTATTGTTAATGGTCAGTAATTGCTGCTGTTTAAGAACGGCTTTATCAAATAAGTCGGCTGATGTATCGGTCTGATCAGCCGATAATAAGCGGTTTAATTGCTCGGAAGTGAGTGAGTAGCCATTAATTTTAGCCAGCGATGACGCTTGATGGCCTCTCGTTGTGTTATTTTTCTTAAGCTGGGTATGCTTAACCACGTTTCATGCTCCTTGCTGAGTGACCAGATGGCTGTCGATAAAGGCTATCATCATTGTCTTAATAACTGTCGTTTATAGCGTCAGCATCTAAATGGCTGTCTTTTACCAAGTTTTCAGCATGAATTAAGCCGAAAAAGTGCGCTCTCGGGGCTTTTTTTTCAGCTTCCTGAGCGAGTGCTGCGGCTGTGTTCTCGGGCTTTTTGCAGATGATACTGGCCATCTTTACCATAATGCCTTTCCTGCTTTTATCAAATAGACCAAGAGGGCCGAGCTATTCCGATACAGGTTCTTATAAGTATCGATTTCGCTACTATAATTAGTGATATGCTATCATGTCAAGCACTATATATGGTGTGCCGGTGTTGTTGTTAACTGTTTTATCAATTATATGGATGATCATAAGCATTACATTTTTAGAGATCAAATGCAGACTGCTCTATCATCAGCGGCGTCGAGTATAGTGGGTGATGTTAAGCGAAGACTCAATATATAGTAGGCGGGGAAATGACAGCAGGGCAATGAGTTAATCAAATATGACCAGCTGATTAATTCAGTAACATGTAAATAATATAAATAAGAACGCTTAGTTGGCAAAAATGAGTTATTTGTTGGGTTTTGCCTAATATGTTAATGATTTCTTTGGGTGATCTTCTTAAATCAAGGTTGGTTTTGGCATCTATCAGGCGGTTTTGATTTAATAGCGCAGGCATTAAGTGTGTTAATAAAAGCGTATAACTCATGCCTAAAATGGCTAACAGAAAGCCGGCTGCGCGAGCGTCCCCGAGAATAGCTATGACGCCGCTGATGATAGAAATAACGGTGTTAAATCGATAAAAGCGTTTAAATAGCCAGCTAATTCCCATGTCGTCAGGCCAATTGTCGAATAAAGGCTTATGAAATAAGCTCAGAAGCAAGAAACCACCGATTTGTATGCCGCAGCCTGTGGCAGCAATTAAACGTAATGCTTCAAATATATCCATGCCCAGATTGTAACGTATTCGGTGGGGTTGTGGCAGACGTAAGCCTATGTCCCCAGTATTAATGCTGTAGAATCAGGCATGAAAGTAAGGCATAGTTGACTGTTATGTGTGTTACGCGTCTTTAAATTTATAACCTGAAAGGTGTAATGTGGCTGTTATTGAACTGACGAAAGAAAATATTGAAGAAACGATCGTATCAAATGATATTGTACTGATCGATTTTTGGGCTCCCTGGTGTGGTCCTTGTAAATCATTTGCTCCAATATATGAAGAAGTGGCTGACAAAAACGAGGGTGTTGTTTTTGCAAAAGTAAATACTGAGGATGAGCAAGAGTTAGCGGCACATTTTCAGATACGTTCTATTCCGACGTTAATGATATTTCGAGAACAAATCGTGCTTTATTCCGAGGCTGGCATGTTGCCCGCTCCAGCGTTACAGGAAATTGTAGATAAAGTAAAAAGCCTGGATATGGAGCAGGTTAAAAAAGATGTCGAGGCTGAGCAACAACAAGCCTGATGGGAAAATAAGCAGAGCAAAAAAAAGACCGGTAAAACCGGTCTTTTTTTTGTGTGCTACTGGTGCTTTAAGCTTTAGGCAGCTTTTTCAGCGCGTCTTTTTCCCACTTGGTCATGTAAGACGCTAATGCCTTGCTACCATCTGAGAGTAATTTGGTCAGTTGGTTAACATTGTCGGTAACCTGTTTAAGTTCCGCTTTGGTGTTTTTTAGTGTTTCGCGAGACGCTTTAATCTGAGCTTGCATGGCTTTAACCGGGTCTGCAGGCTTAGATGACTTTTTCTTGGCTACTTTTTTCTTAGGGCTTGCTTTTTTAGGGTTGGCCTTTACAGCAGATTTTTTAGCCGCTTTAGGTTTTGCTTTTACAGCGGCTTTTTTAGTAGCCGGTTTCGAAGCTGCGGGCTTAGGAGTTGCCTTGACTACGGGTTTAGCCATCACCGGTGGTTTGCTTGCTGTGGTAGTGGCCGCTGGCGGCCTTGTCACAGGAACTGCGGGTTTTTCCGCTGGTTTATTTGACATAAAACCCGGCGTGCTGCTTCTTTCGCTGGGAGTTGAAGTCTGTTGTGAGCCAAAAGAGGGTTTTGGCTGTTGCTGTGGTTTGTTAAAAGAGGGTGTTGACGTAGGTGCCGCAGTAGACGGAGTAGTCGTTACTGGTTGTCTTTCAGTAGGAGCTGCCGCAGGAGTGCTGGTTGGTGGTGTGCTGCTAGCAGGTGTTGACTGGGAAGAGTTGGTGTCAACTTCAGGTTTATTATTATTGAAACTGTTTGACTTCTCGTCATTCATTGCTTTTTCCCCACCTGGTGGTGTACTTGTTTTGATTGAACTGTCCATTGTACGAACATCTTTGAGTGTCGCAAGTAGATGTTTAAAAATATTGTTTATTTGTCCCTGACCTTCAACGATTTTAAGTTTATTTTGTTCTTTATAACGGTTAATCAGCGGCATTGTCTGCGCTTCGTAGACACGTAAGCGGTTGGCTATTGTTTCTTCGTTATCATCACTGCGATGGTGTAATTCAGCGCCGCAATGATCGCACTGATCGTCAAGGATGGGCGGTTTTGTATAGATATTAAAGACAGAGCCGCATGTTTCACAGTTCATTCGACCACTGAGTCTTTCCATTAAGTTGTCAAAGTCGACCTGAATTAGACGAACGCAATCTATGGGCTGGTGTATTTCATCGAGTAATTGGTCGAGTTGGTCGGCTTGTTCCAGATTGCGCGGAAAGCCGTCCAAAATAAAGCCACTGCTTGCGTCTGCCTGGCCAAGGCGTTCACGTATCATGCCTAACACGATTTCGTTTGAAACCAGCTGGCCTGCCTCCATTGTCGCTTTTGCCTGTCTGCCCAGTGGTGTCTGAGCTTTAACGGCTAGTCTGAGCAGGTCGCCAGTAGAAATCTGAGGTATTTTGAAGTGTTCGCCCAGTTTAATGGCCTGTGTGCCTTTGCCTGAGCCAGGCGCCCCTAATAATATGATCCTCATGATCTATCATTCCCCATAAAGTGGTTAATTTTATTTTTAGTATTACTGGATTTTAGTCAAAGCCTAGTTAAAGTCGATACTTATAGTGGCTTATTTTAGCATTTTTAGTAAATATTTCTTATGGCTGGCGTACTTCTGTTGCCTGATAACGAGTATAATTTGCGTTGATTATAGATATAGCTAAGGTTAAATGAATGAATTTAGAACATATTCCACTGGGTGAAAAAGTACCAGACATTATAAATGTTGCCATTGAAATTCCCGCCCATGGTGCCCCTGTTAAATATGAAGTGGATAAAGACTTTCGTGCACTGATAGTTGATCGCTTTATGGGCACCGCCATGTTCTATCCCTGTAACTATGGTTTTGTACCCCACACACTGTCAGAAGATGGCGACCCGGTTGATGTGCTGGTGATAACACCTGTGCCAGTGATTAGTGGATCGGTGATTGCCTGTCGTCCTGTCGCTGTGCTTAAGATGACAGACGAGGCGGGTGAAGACTCTAAAATTCTGGCTGTTCCTACTGATAAACTGACACCGCTGTACAGTAAAGTCAACGGTCCTGATGATTTGCCTCAGGAGCTGTTAGCACAAATTTCACATTTCTTTGAGCAATATAAAGCACTGGAACCTGGCAAATGGGTAAAAGTAGATGGCTGGCATGATGCAGAAGAAGCCAAAGAAGAAATTGTCACCAGTATTGATCGATATAATCAGCAGCATGGAATAAATGGCTAATAGCAATTGTGGCCTTGAATAGCGGAATATCGATTAAATGTTAGTCATAAGACGGTTGTAGTTTTGATGTACCGGACACTGATCAAAGATTTATATATGGAAGCGCGGATATTTAATGTCCGTGCAATTGTGGCTGCGTTGGTAGCCATTGTCTTAATCAGTCTTTTATTGGCGCGGCTGTTTCAATTACAGATAACCGAGCATGATCATTTTGACACGCTTTCTAATAACAACCGTGTGCGGCTGATGTCTTCTGAGCCTAATCGGGGTTTGATCTATGACCGCCATGGCATGGTGATGGCTGAAAACCGCCCGACTTTTAGCCTGGATATCATTCCCGAAGAAGTGGACGCTCTGGATACCACATTAAGCCAGCTGGGGAATTTAATCTCCCTCAGTGAAAGCGATATCAAAGGTTTTAATAAAAGCATAAAAAGGCGCAAACCTTTTCAGAGTATCACCCTGAGAAGTAATCTCAGCGAAAAAGAAGTGGCTATTCTGGCCGTTAATCGATACCGCTTTCCGGGTGTCGATTTTAAAACAAAATTAACCCGTTATTATCCAATGGGTAGCAGTGCCGTGCATGTGCTGGGTTATGTCGGCAGAATTGACGAAGACGAGTTGCAAAGGGTTGACAGCTCACAATATAACGGCTCCAGCCCGATCGGAAAAATAGGCATTGAAAGCTACTACGAGAAAGAACTGCGAGGGCAAAGGGGGTATCAAAAAGTTGAGGTCAATGTGCAGGGCCGTGTGCTCAGAGTACTTGATGAAACCCCGCCTATACCAGGAAAAGATCTGGTTTTGAGTATCGATGCCGGTTTACAGGCAACGGCAGAGTACGCAATGGGTGATAATAGCGGTGCCATGGTTGCAATTGAACCTGAAACGGGCGAAGTCCTGGCCATGGTGAGCATGCCCATTTATGACCCCAATCTTTTTGTTCATGGTATTTCACAGAAGGCCTATACCGCATTACAAAGTGGTGGCCAGCGTCCACAGTTTAACCGGGCATTATCGGGGCAGTATCCGCCCGGTTCTATTATGAAACCCTTTATCGGTCTTGGTGGTCTGGATGCCTCGGTTATAGGCGTCCATGACGAGGTATTTTGTGAAGGCTATTTCATGCTGCCGAATGAAGAAAGACAATACCGCGACTGGAAAAGAACAGGTCATTTAGATACTACGATGAAAAAAGCCCTGGCTGAATCGTGCGATGTTTATTTTTATAAAATGTCTTATTTAATGGGAATAGACCGGATTTCAAGTTTTTTGGATCAGTTTGGCTTTGGTAAAAAAATGGGCATCGACACCACCAGTGAACAAACCGGGCTATTGCCATCCAGAGAATGGAAACAAAAAACCAAAAATACCATTTGGTACCCAGGCGAGACCTTAATTACAGGTATTGGGCAGGGTTATATGCTGGCAACACCGCTTCAAATGGCTTCTGCGACAGCGACACTTTCGATGCGTGGCCTTCGTAAACCACCTTATTTATTAAAAGCGATGCGTGATCATCAAACGGGTGAAATGATAGACAGCCAGCCTCCTGAGCATAAACAGATCAGCATCAAATCTAACCGCCATTGGTCCAATATAATCAATGGTATGAAAGAAGTGGTGCACGGGAGACACGGTACCGCGCGGTTAATCGGCGAAGACTTAACCTATACAATGGCAGGAAAGACAGGTACAGCGCAGGTTTATGGCATTGCTCAAGGTGAAGTATATGATGAAGAAAGCCTGGCTAAAAAGTTACGTGACCATGCCCTGTTCACGGCCTTTGCACCGATAAAGAAACCAAAAATTGCAGCCACTATCATTATTGAAAATGGTGGCAGCGGAGGGCGCGTGGCTGCACCAATTGTTAAACAAGTGATCGATCACTACATACATAAGAATTATAGTAAAAATGCGCGCTGATTATTTTGAATCCAATGACTCCGGGCGGCTGAAATTATTACAGTCACTCCGGCTTGATCCGCCATTAACACTGGCTTTGTTATTACTAACCGCTTTTGGCCTGGGCATACTTTACAGTGCCGATAGTCAAAATATCGACCTGATTTTTCGCCAGTTAACCCGTCTCTCACTGGCCTTTGGTGTGATGGTTTTAATGGCGCAGATTCCGCCACAAAATTTCCGCTTGTGGGCGCCCTGGATCTTTCTGCTGGGCGTTATCCTGCTGGCGTCAGTCCTGGTTTTCGGTGATGTAGGAAAAGGCGCTAAACGCTGGCTTGATTTTGGCATTGTAAGATTTCAGCCGTCGGAAATGATGAAATTAGCGGCACCAATGATGGTGGCCTGGTTTTTTGCAGATAAACCCTTGCCGCCCAGCTTCAAACATCTGTTAATAGCGTTAATACTGGTTATTATTCCAACCATGCTCATTGCAAAACAGCCAGATCTGGGTACTTCGCTGTTGATAGCTGCGGCTGGCTTTTTTGTGATTTATTTTGCCGGGCTGAAATGGAAGTTACTGGTCGGATTCGGCATGATTATTACCGCGCTAACCCCGGTTGTCTGGCATTACATGCACGATTATCAGCGGCGACGTGTGCTGACCTTTCTAAATCCGGAAAATGACCCGTTAGGCTCGGGTTATCACATTATCCAGTCTAAAATTGCAATTGGTTCAGGTGGCTTGTACGGTAAAGGCTGGTTAAACGGAACCCAGTCGCATCTAGATTTCTTGCCGGAACGCTCGACTGACTTTATTTTTGCGGTTTTTGCTGAAGAATTTGGCTTTATCGGTGTCATCGTGCTGCTGGCTTTATATGTATTTATTGTTATTCGTGGCCTGGTTATCGCCTCTCAGGCACAAGACAGCTTTGGTCGCTTACTGGCAGGCAGCCTAAGCCTGACATTTCTGGTATATTTATTTGTTAACGTAGGTATGGTGTCTGGACTTTTACCGGTTGTTGGTGTGCCTTTACCACTGGTCAGTTATGGGGGTACATCAATGGTGACCTTAATGGCAGGATTCGGTATGCTGATGTCTATTCATTCACATCGAAGACTTTTGAGACAATAATAAAATAATGAAATTTTTTAAAAGTACAAGCTTGGTTGTTTTTTGCATGCTGCTGACAGCAAATGTCAGTGCGGAGTCCTCTTATTGGCAGCGCCCTGTCGTTAAAGAATTTGTCAATGAGATGGTTAAAAAATACGATTTCAACAAAGATGAGCTGGTCACCTGGTTTTCAGCGTCTCAAAAACGTCAGTCAATAATCGATGCCATGATGAGACCTGCAGAAGGTAAACCATGGAAACACTACAGGCCGATTTTTGTAACCGATAAGCGCATTACCAAAGGCGTCGCATTTTGGCAAAAAAATCAGCAGCTATTAGCAAAAGCTGAAGCTCAGTTCGGGGTGCCTGCTGAAATCATAGTCGCTATTATTGGTGTTGAAACCTATTACGGCAGACAAATCGGACGCTATCCGGTAATTGATGCACTGGCAACACTCGGCTTTGACTATCCGCCAAGGGCTACTTTCTTTAAAAAAGAACTGGAACATTTTTTATTATTAGCCAGAGATGAAAAGCTGCAAATGAATCAAACTCTGGGCTCTTATGCTGGCGCAATGGGAATGGGGCAGTTTATCCCCAGTAGCTACCGCCGTTACGCGGTTGATTTTGATAATGATGGCCAGCGCAATTTATGGCAAACCACTGATGCTATCGGCAGTGTGGCCAATTACTTCAAACGACATGGCTGGCGTCAAGGTGAACCGGTGGCTGTTGAGGCAAATGCGAATGGTCGTGCCCATGAAAAAGAAGGCCGCATGATGAAACCGCATCGTTCGCTTGTCAGTTTCAGAGATCAGGGCTTGAGCTTTAACAAAGACATTAAAACCAAAAGTGATCAAGCTGTTTTAGTCAAACTTGACGGCAAAAAAGGCACTGAGTACTGGATTGGCCTGCATAATTTTTATGTCATTAGTCGTTATAACCACAGCCCGAAATACTCTATGGCTGTGTTCCAGTTAAGCCAGGAGATCAAACGTCGGATGCAAAGGTTTCTTTAAATGATCGGGCGATTATCAACACTCACTGTTTGTGCATTGATATTACAGGCATGTGCTAACCGGGGTGATTATGACTATGCGCCACATGATGCTGCCGAGGTGTCTGCAGATTCGGCTGATGCGATACCTAAAAACGAACCTAAAAGTCGCTATGGAAACCCGAAGTCTTATGAAATAAGAGGAATTCGTTATCATGTGCTGAATTCATCAGAGGGGTATCAGCAACGCGGTATTGCATCTTGGTACGGCACAAAATTCCATGGCCGACGCACGTCCAGCGGTGAAACATATGATATGTATAAAATGACTGCCGCTCATAAAACTTTGCCAATACCCTGTTATGTCGAAGTCACAAACATTGATAATAATAAAAAAATCATTGTTAAGGTCAACGACAGAGGGCCTTTTCATGAAGGCCGCATTATAGATTTGTCATACGCGGCGGCAAAAAAGCTGGGTATCAGTGCCACTGGAACGGGTAATGTTGAAATTAAAACAGTCAACACCGGTCACATGGCACTGAACACTGGCCGGGCCATCTTGCCAGAAACCACGGGTGGGGATGGTCGCATATATGTCCAGCTGGGGGCCTTTGGCGCCTATGATAATGCTGAAAATTTAGCCAATAGGCTGCGTAATAATGACTATCGTGCTGTGCGGGTATATCGCGCGAGCACTGAACAAAGTACTTTGTATAAAGTCAGAATCGGTCCAATGCCATCCAGAGATGTGGCTTACGGTGTGCTCGCAAGGCTAACAAAAACCGGGCAACAAACAGCACAAATTATTGTTGATTAAATGGAACATGAGCAGGTTTTGCCCTTGGGCTTTCTTGCATAAATTAAAGAGATTTATATGACCCTGATAAAAAATAGTTTGATATTGAGTTTAATGTGTTTTGTATTCTCGGCGCATGCTGCGATACCGGTACCTGCAGCGCCGAAGCTGTCAGCAAAAAGCTTTTTGCTGATAGATATTAATAGTGACACTGTTTTAGCGCAGAAAAAAATTGATCGTTCAATTGAGCCTGCCAGTATCACAAAAATGATGACGGCTTATGTGGTTTATAAAGAACTCGAGATTGGCCGTATATCGCTTGATGAAATGGTGCCGATCAGTGAAAAAGCCTGGCGCATGAAAGGCTCCAAGATGTTTGTCGAGGTGGGATCAAAAGTACGTTTAGGTGACCTGCTAATGGGTTTGATTGTGCAGTCCGGGAATGATGCCAGCGTGGCGCTTGCAGAACATATTGCAGGCACTGAGGTTATATTTGCCGATTATATGAACCAGTATGCCAAAACACTGGGCATGAATAAGACAAATTATGTTAATAGTACCGGTTGGCCACATCATCGACATAAAACAACAGCGCGGGATATTGCAGTATTAGCAAAGGCATTGATCACCGAGTTTCCCGAGCACTACCAACTCTATTCTGAAAAATCAATGACCTATAACGGCATCAAACAGTACAACCGTAATAAACTGTTATGGCGTGATAAAAGTATCGATGGCATAAAAACCGGGCACACGGATTCAGCCGGCTACTGCCTGGTAGCGTCAGCCAAGCGCGGAGATATGCGCCTGATTTCTGTGATTTTAGGCACCCGTAGCAATAAAGCACGTACAGACCAGAGTCAAAAATTATTGAACTATGGTTTCCGTTTTTATGAAAGTCACGCGCTCTATGTGGCCGGCGAAGGCCTGAAAGATGTGCGTATATGGGAAGGTGAAAAAGAGAACCTGGCATTGGGTTTAAAGCAGGATTTAACCGTTACCATTCCACGAGGTCAGTATAAAAAACTGGAAGCCTCGATGGAAATTGACCAGACTATTATTGCTCCTGTTAAAAAAGGACAGGAAATGGGCTCGGTGCATGTCAAGCTTAATGGTGATGAAATCATCAGCATGCCATTAGTGGCGCTTAACACAATTGAGAAAGGCGGGCTGTTGCAGCGAGCAAAAGATAAAATTATATTAATGTTCGATTGATCCGCTGATGTTTAATGAACGATAGCGAGCAAATAGTTTATTTAAACGGTGAATACAAAGCGATTGGCGATGCCTGTGTTTCCGTCCTGGACCGTGGTTTTTTGTTCGGTGATGGCGTTTATGAAGTGATTCCGGCATACGGTGGCAAACTGTTAAGACTGGATTCACATTTACAGCGTTTAAATAATTCACTTGATGCTATTCGTTTAAAAAATCCAATGTCTGGTTCGGCATGGGCACATATGCTCGATCAGCTGGTGCAAAAAAATGCAGGCACTGACCAGAGTCTGTATCTGCAGGTAACGCGTGGCGTTGCAGCCAAACGAGAACATGAATTTCCAGACACGGTGAAACCAACCGTTTTTGCCATGAGCAGTGTTCTGGCATCCGTTTCCCGCGCAGTGGCAGAGCAGGGCATTAAAGCGGTGACTTTAGATGATATTCGCTGGCGCGCTTGCAATATAAAAACCACGGCATTACTCGCCAACACTTTATTACGCCAACAGGCTAGCGATAAAGGTGCCAGTGAATCAATTTTGATACGTGATGGCAACGCTACCGAAGGCACTGCCAGCAATGTCTTTGTGGTGCTTGAAGGCGTGATTGTCACAGCACCTGTTAGTCCGCTGTTACTGCCAGGTATCACCCGGGATCTGGTTTTAGAGCTGGCAGCTAAGCATGATATGCCCTGCCAGGAGAGAGATATTAGTGAAGCAGAACTGCGCAAGGCCAGCGAAATCTGGATCAGCAGCTCGACCCGAGAAATATTGCCGGTTATAAAACTGGATGGTGAAAAGGTGGCCAATGGAAAGGCCGGGCCTGTGTGGCAAAAAATGATCGATATTTACCAGCAATATAAACAACAGATAAGAGATGGTGCCTGAATGGCCGAAGAAAATGAAACCTTACTGGAGTTCCCCTGTGATTTTCCGATTAAGGCTTTTGGTTTGACAGGGGAGACTCTGGAGACCGCAGTGAAAGAAATTATACAGCGCCATGTTGATGATTTAACGGCGTGCACGATAAAAACCAGTGCCAGTAAAAATGCCAAATTTACCAGCATGACCGTGACGATCAGGGCCACCAGTAAAAGTCAGATTGATTCAATCTATATAGATTTAAGCGCATCTGAACACGTGGTGATGGCGCTTTGAGTTCAGTGCTGGTTCGCCAGCTGGGGCTTCAGCATTATGAACCTGTCTGGAAAAAAATGCAGGCATTTACAGCGCAGCGTGATCAGGCAACGGAAGATGAGATCTGGTTATTAGAACATAAGCCGGTGTTTACTCAGGGCATGAATGGCAAGCCGGAGCATATCCTCAATCAACGCCAGATTCCGCTGGTTGAAATTGATCGTGGCGGCCAGGTTACTTACCATGGGCCTGGCCAACTCATTGTGTATTGTCTGATAGATCTTAAACGAAAAAAAATTGGCATCAGGCAGATGGTTAGCGGGCTAGAACAAGCGGTTATTGACTTGCTGTCCGAGCAGAACATTAAAGCATTCGCCCGAAAAGATGCGCCTGGTGTGTATGTTGAAGGCGCAAAAATTTCTGCATTAGGTTTAAGAATTAAAAAAAGTTGCAGCTATCATGGCCTGAGTTTAAATGTTGATATGGATTTGGCGCCGTTTAAAGACATCAACCCGTGCGGCTACGAGGGGTTGGCGGTGACCCAGTTAAAGGATCTCGGTGTGGCGTTAACGCTGGCAGAGGTTCAGGAGAAGTTGCTTGGCAAGGTTTGCCAGCAATTTTCAATTGATCAGGTGACGCGGCAACATGGTTTTTAGAATCAGTAATGTTTTTGGTAAATACAAATGAATGAAGAGAAAAAGCCACGAAAAGAAGTGGGCGTTAAATATCGTGGTGCAGAAAAACTTGCCAGGATTCCGGTCAAGGTTGAGAGAACAGAAAAACCACTGAGAAAACCGGCCTGGATTCGGGCGAAATCGCCGGCACGTCCTGAAGTTAAAAAGTTGAAAGATGTTTTGCGAGAACATAACTTACACACGGTTTGTGAAGAGGCAAATTGCCCTAATCTTGGCGAGTGTTTCAGTGGTGGCACCGCAACATTCATGATCATGGGGGATATCTGTACCCGGCGTTGTCCTTTTTGTGATGTCGGCCATGGCAGGCCCAATCCGCTGGATGCCGATGAACCGGTTAATATGGCAAAAACCATAGCCGATATGGCGCTCAATTACGTTGTTATTACATCAGTGGATCGTGATGATCTGCGTGATGGTGGTGCCTCGCATTTTGTCAGTTGCATTGAAGAAACACGTAAGCGAGTGCCGGCGATTCAGATAGAAATACTGGTACCTGATTTCCGCGGGCGTATGGATATTGCATTAGACTTGCTGAAAACCGCGCCACCTGATGTTTTCAACCATAACCTTGAAACAGTACCCCGTTTGTATAAACAGGCACGTCCAGGATCCGATTACCAATGGTCACTGAATTTAATTAAAAACTTCAAATCAGTTCATCCACAAGTGCCGACAAAATCAGGCCTGATGTTAGGTCTGGGTGAAGAGATTGCTGAAGTTAAAGTTGTAATGCAAGACCTTCTCGATCATGGCTGTGATATGCTGACGCTAGGACAATACCTGCAACCTAGTCTGGATCATTTGCCGGTCATGCGTTATGTCACTCCCGAAGAATTCGAGCAGTTAAAAGAAGCAGGGCTTGCAATGGGCTTCAAGAATGTTGCCAGTGGGCCGATGGTAAGATCATCTTATCATGCCGACCAGCAAGCACACGGCGCGTTGTGAGCCTTGTCTCACAATTTTGGCAGATTAAGCCTATAAGCCTTGTTATTTGAATAAATCCTTGTTATGAAGGTTTGCATAATAAAAATCAGGACAAATGTATGAAGAGATTGGCCATTTTATTTTCAGCTGTTTTTATTTATTTAGCCAGCAGTCAGCTACATGCGGCAGGCAATCAATATGAAGAAACTTATAACGTGGGTGTAGTGTCAGGCAATATTGATGGTGGTTTTAACTTTGGTGAAGTAGCGGTGAGCGGTTTTTCGCTGACGGCCCGGAATAAAAAGTCAGTACTTGAATACGTGAATATGAGCTCAGATGCAGGCAACCTGGGAGCCACTAGCGACACTTGGGAAACAGAATTACAAGGTATTTACCTCTCGTTATTGGGTGAGGGGCAGCCTTATATGAAGTTTAAAGTAGGCAGTATGAAACAGGAAATGGTACGTACCGAAAGCGGTATTGTGAGCAGTGAGCTGACAACTATCACATCGTACGGGCTGGGCTTTGGTTTTAAACTGGGTTCCAGAATATTACTTGAATTTGAAGTGATGTCCCTTGATAACGACATGACATTAATGACGGGCACATTATTATTTTAACAAAGCGTATTTGGGGGCATAAATGGATGTATGCATGGGGGCAGTTAGATGAATGTAATTAGATTTTTTAGTGTGTTGTTATGTTTGTGTTTTTTTAATACAAACCTATGGGCTGGTATTTCAGGTGGCTACTGGCATGTAGAAAAAGGCGATACGCTCTACGGTATATCACGCGCGGTTTATCCTAAAAATACACGCTTACAGTCACAATTTCGAAAAGAGATTATCAAACTCAATCGCAGTGTGTTTAAAAAAGG
>Ga0224506_10001747_pt1 | contig 15370 bp, 12 predicted proteins | sample SF_Jan12_sed_USG_2_FD_169108 | JGI IMG/M metagenome (GOLD analysis project Ga0224506, IMG submission 169108) | Sediment microbial communities from San Francisco Bay, California, United States - SF_Jan12_sed_USGS_8_1 | ecosystem: Environmental > Aquatic > Marine > Sediment | place: USA... | reverse complement strand
TGATGTAGGCTCAAAAATCGATATGACTCTGGATAAAGGCAAGCTGCTCTCCGGCGGGCTGGTTTTCATTATTCCGTTAACCGTCATGATCTGGATGCTGATGGCCGGTGTTACCCCGGCCTTTGCTGCCTGCTGGGCTATCGCGGTACTGATCGTCACATCCTGGGCCACTAGCCTGTTGAGCACTGTTGTGCCCAAAGGCATGTTTAAACCCGTGGCAATGGGACCGTCCAAGATTGCCGAAGCGTTAACAACGGGTGTGAAATCTTCCATTATGACAGCGATTCTTCTGGTCACCATCGGCATCATGAATAATGCCATTGTGACCAGCGGCGTTGGAAACAGTTTTTCATTGATGATCGCTCAATGGTCTCAGGGGTCGATGATCATTGCGATCCTGCTTGTCGCTCTGGTTTCTCTGGTGTTGGGTATGGGCTTGCCGGTAACGGCCGCTTACATCATCATTGCCATTTTAACGGCACCCGCCCTGGCAGGTATTATGTCCGATAGTTTGATCGTAGATCAGCTGATTGCCGGCATTGCTGATCCCGGAAAGGCCGCAATATTTGCACTGGTCGATCATCCTAATGTCGCCCTGATTGCCAAAGGTATGACATCGGGGCAAGCCTGGGATCTGGTGAGTGCTATTCCATTTGAGCTAGCGGTCATCATCCGGCCGGTTTTGATTGATCAGGAAGTAATGGTGACATTCCTTCTGACGGCCCACCTGATTATCTTTTGGCTCAGTCAGGATTCAAACGTCACACCTCCTGTTTGTCTGGCTTCATTTACGGCTGCTGGTATTGCTGGTTCTCGCCCCATGGCAACCGGGTTTGAAAGCTGGAAGATCGCCAAAGGACTGTATATCGTACCCCTGATGTTCGCCTATACCCCCCTCATTTCCGGAAGTTTCAATGAAGTGATGCAGGTTGGTTTCTTCGGATTATTCGGCATTTACGCAGTAAACGCACTGATACAACAATATAGCGAGGGACCCATCGGCATCATCGATATCGCTGTTCTTATCGCTGGCTCAGCACTGGCATTCTGGCCTCTTGAATTGATAGCTAATATCATAGGTGCGGCCATGATTATGTTTGTTATTGTTCGCACCAAGGCAAAGACCAGAGCCATGCAAATATCAGAAGACAGTGATAATTCCGCAACTGAGCAGGCACTATGACTGAGACGATCGACATTCTGATTATTGGTGGTGGCATTATTGGTATGGCCACTGCCTTAGAACTACAGGCTCGGAATTCATCAACCAGGATCACGGTGCTGGAGAAAGAATCAAAGCCGGCGGCGCACCAATCCGGCCACAACTCAGGGGTAATCCATGCTGGCGTTTATTACCCCCCTGGCAGCCTCAAAGCCCAATTCTGCCGAGACGGAGTGCAAGCCACTGAAGACTTCTGTACTGAGCATCAAATTCCATTTGAAAAACCGGGTAAACTGATTGTCGCGACCAACGAGTCTGAGGTTAGCAGAATGCAGACCCTCGGCGAACGTGCCCGTCAAAATGGCATTATTATAGAAGATGTTGATCAAATCGGATTGCGCCAGATGGAGCCGCATATCAACGGTTTGTCTGCTCTTTATTCACCTAGTACGGGTATCACAGACTTTACCCGGGTGACTGAAGTCATGGCTAATCTGTTCACATCGCGCGGCGGAACCATCCGCTACGGTGATAACGTGATCTCTGGTGAAGAGACGGCGACACAGGTTTCAGTTGTGACCGATAAGGGGACGATAGAAGCTGACCGCGTCATTACTTGTGCAGGCTTGCACTCTGACCGACTTATTCGCGCCTTCAAACAGGAACCTGGCTACCGGGTTATCCCGTTTCGTGGCGAATACTTCCGACTGAAGAATCAGCCAGATGATCTGGTTAGTCATCTGATTTACCCTGTTCCTGATCCTGAGCGGCCTTTCCTTGGTGTCCATCTAACGCGTAAAATAGCGGGTGGTTTCACGGTAGGTCCAAACGCGGTACTGGCGTTCAAACGCGAAGGCTACAAGTTATCAGATATCTCCATTAGAGACATGGCTGACACGCTAAGCTATCCTGGTTTTTGGCGCATGCTTGTACAAAATGCCAGTTCAGCGGTCTCTGAACTGACAGCTTCCGCTTCAAAACGTGCCTATTTAAAGCGTATACACCAATATTGTTCCCATATTAAGCTTAGTGATCTGGCACCCTACCCGGCAGGTGTCCGGGCTCAGGCCGTAGCGCCTGATGGTAAAATAATTGATGATTTTCTGTTTGTCCAGACGGATCGGTGCTTACATGTTGGCAATGCGCCGTCACCGGCCGCAACGTCAGCGATGCCGATTGCGAAACACATTGCAGACCAAATGTAAGGAACGATAATGTATAACAAAATACTTGTATCTGTGTCTTTAGATCACGGGATTAGCACCAGAGCTATAGAAATTGCCCAGAAGCTTAAATCCGAAGGCGGTCAAATAATCGCTATACATGTGCTTGAACCCATCCCCGCCGCAGCCAGTGTTCACCTGTCAGCAGACCAATTGCAAAGCATAGAACAGTTGGCACAGGAAGAGTTGGCTAAACAGATCGACCCAGTGACCCATATCGAAGGTGTTATCCTGGAAGGACACCCTGGCCATATAATACCAATGTTTGCTTTAGAGCATGACATTGACTGTATCATTATGGACGCTCACAAACCCGAAATAGCAGACTATCTGTTAGGTTCGACGGCAGCGCGTGTCGTACGTCACGCTCATTGCGCTGTACATATTTTACGTTAATGTATCAATCAAAAAGGTAATGACATGGATCTACGAATCAAAGAAAAAACGGCAATTGTTTGTGCAGCAAGCAAAGGTTTAGGAAAAGCCTGTGCGGTTGAACTGGCCAAAGAAGGCGTGAACCTGACCATCTGCGCGCGCACCCAGGGACCGCTTGAAGAAACAGCCGAAGAGATCAGAAAGGCCTATGGTGTAAAGGTGACTGCTATTGCCTGTGATATTACCACCGAAGCTGGTCGCGCTATGGTTTTAGAAGCCAATCCGACGCCTGATATATTGGTTACCAATGCGGGTGGTCCACCACCGGGTAATTTTCGAGATTGGGAACGTGATGACTGGATCAGTGCTTTAGACGCCAACATGCTGACCCCTATTGAACTGATCAAAGCCACTGTTGATCACATGATCGAACAAAAATTCGGTCGTATCGTCAACATTACCTCAGGGGCCGTAAAAGCTCCGATTGATGTATTAGGGCTTTCCAATGGCGCGCGTACCGGATTAACAGGTTTCATTGCTGGACTATCCAGAACAACAGTCGCTCACAACGTCACCATTAATAATCTGTTGCCTGGTCCTTTTGATACGGATCGGATTGCACAGGTTGTTTCCATGCAGGCGAAAAACCAGGGCGTTGATTTTGAGGTAGCACTCAAGCAACGTAAGGCAGCAAACCCAGCGGGACGGTTTGGCAAGCCTGAAGAGTTCGGAGCGGCCTGTGCCTTTTTATGCAGCGATCAGGCCAGCTTTATAACCGGACAAAACATGCTGCTTGACGGCGGCGCGTTCCCTGGCACACTTTAATATGTAATCCGTATTGAAATTGCCCCCCTTTCGTATTCAATACTATATGAGGAGGGGGCTTCAATTTCACCTGAAAACTAGCCCGGATGTTATTACAACTGCAAAAAGATCAGGCTAGAAACCAGTCGGACAAAGTTTGAATTAAACAAACTGGCAAGGATACACACTCTTCAAGGTTTCCACTCATTTGTTGCGCTTCATCCATGATCAAAGACCAGGAATCATACCCATACCTATAAGGTTTTCTTAAACTTGTCAGACTATTTCTATCTCCTGACGATCCAGTGTGCCGACATCAAGCACGGGAGCGGCATCGATATTCTCAGCATCCATCATGTGGGCAATGCGCTGTAAGGATGCAATCATCATTGATTGCTCCCACTCTTCTAATAGATCAAACTGGTGTGTAAATTGATGTTGCAGTGGAATCGGTGCTGACTTTAAAACTTCGAGTCCACCTTCCGTCAGTAGAGCATAAACTTTTCTTTTATCTGTCGTTGATCGCTCACGCGTTACCAGCTGACGTTTCTCCAACCGATCGACAATGGTAGTCACTGTTGCCTGACTCAGACTCATTCCACAGGCAAGTTCGCCAATGGTCATCTGGCCTTTATTTTGAATGGTTTGTAATAGCAAAATTTGAGGAGCCGTTAAACCCGTCGTTTTCGCCAGATGCCTGGAATGTAAATCCGTAGCCCGAATGACCCGGCGTATTGCCACTAAAACTTCTTCAATTTTTTCCATGACAAAACCTCTAAACGATCCAATCGTTAAACCTATGCTGTTGAAATTCGATGACCGGAAGGTCCGAAAAAACGTCAATAAACAGAGTATTGAAAGCCTCACGAACCTATCTATCCAGGATTAGTCATCTGCAATAAAGTGTTTACCCAGTAGTGCATAATAAAAGTTATTATCTTTTAAAACACCCACAAACTGACCATCATCTTGAATAAGTACGGGTAAGTGGCTGACATATCTGAGATTGACCGCGTCTCTCATACGCACCTGCGATGTCGTCACAGCAAATTCACCCGGTATTGGATCACCTGACTCCCAAAAATTAAACTTCAGATCTTCTGAGCCACGACCTGCCTTAACAATTTTACCCTGTTCTAACTCCACCCAATATCCGTGGGTTTTATCCAAGACAACACGACTACCTTCTTTAGGCAAATGGTCCAATGTGGTCATCAGTGTTTTTCCGACCAAAACATTTAACGGATTGGTATGAGCAACAAAGTTCTCAACATAGGCGTTTTCCGGGTTAAGTACGATATCTTCCGGCTCACCGTGCTGAACAATTTTTGCGGATTCCATGATACCGATATGAGAACCAATTTTCAGGGCTTCATCCAAATCATGACTCACAAACAAAATAGTCTTTTTAAGGTTTCGCTGAAGTTCTAATAACTCATCCTGAAGCTGACTACGAATAAGGGGGTCCAATGCTGAAAAGGGTTCATCCATCAGCAATATATCGGTATCCATTGCAAATGCTCTGGCTAATCCCACTCTCTGTTGCATACCCCCTGAAAGCTCGGAAGGCATCGAATAGGCCCACTCGTCCAGCCCGACCATTTCCAATTTTTCCATGGCCTGCTTATGACGAGTTTTTCGATCGATATTTTTCATCTCAAGACCAAACGCCACGTTATCCAATACATTTAACCAGGGCATCAGTGCAAATTTTTGAAAGACCATCGAAATTCGATTCGTGCGCAAATGTCGCATAGTCGCAGCATCACAGTTATTAATTTCGATCACCCGATCCTGGTCCTGTATTTTGATGCTGCCCCGGGTAACAGGGTTAAGGCCATTAAGGGTACGCAACAAACTCGACTTACCCGAACCAGACAGCCCCATTAATACACAGATTTCACCTTCGTGAATATCCAGACTGGCATTATGTACACCAACAACAGATCCGGTTTGATCGATAATCTCTTGTCGGCTAAGCCCCTGATCGAGTAGTGATAACGCCTCCTCAGGTTGCTCACCAAACACAACATCAAGATTTTCAATTGAAATCATCTTCATAATTGATGCTCCTGACGACTAGGTTGCTTACAAAGACGGTCGAGTAAAATAGCCAGCAATACAATGGCTAATCCAGCTTCAAAACCCTGAGAAATATTGACGGTATTCAATGCCCGAACTACCGGTTTTCCAAGTCCATCTGCACCCACTAATGCTGCTATAACCACCATGGATAATGACAACATGATGCTCTGGGTAACACCCGCCATGATACTTGGCATGGCAGCTGGCAACTCGACCTTGAGTAGTAACTTTGTTTTATTAGCGCCGAAGGCCTTTCCGGCTTCGAGTAGCTCTTCTGGCACATTGCTAATGCCGAGGGCCGTAAGCCTGATCGGCGCAGCAATGGCGAAAATAATGGTGGAGATAAGTCCGGGAACAACACCCAGACCAAAAAGAATAAGGGTAGGAATAAGATATACAAATGTTGGTATGGTTTGCATCAAGTCCATGACCGGACGAATAGCCGCATGAAACCTTGGGTGGTGAGCAGCTACAATACCAATGGGTATGCCAAAAAGAATGCTCAGGAATGTGGCCATTAATACCAGGACCAGCGTTTCTATCATTTCAACCCAATAACCCAGGTTAGCTATGATCAGCAAAGACAGCAACGAATAGATCACCAGAGGCCAGGAGCGATGTAACCACCATGCTAATGCCCCGACCAGAGCAATAAATGCTAAAGGAGAGAACGATTGAAGGAAGTCTGTCATGCCCAAAATCAACCATTCCAGTGAAATGGATATAGCATCAAAGAAACCTGCGGCATTACCTACAAGCCAATCAACAAAAGCTTCCATCCACTGTCCTAGTGGAATTTTGTGGTCTGTAATCCAGTTCATATCATATTACCTGGCGTCGCTAACAGGTAGTCCTGCTGACGAATTAAAAGAAGTACGGATAAAACTACGGCCGGATTTCTCCGGCCGATAAAGCATTCAAACTAGATATTCAAATGCTTTTTCACTGCTGCCAGGCCTGGCTTGCCATCAATCGTTTTAACGCCATCTAACCAAACATTTAGCACTTCAGGATTAGCTCTTAACCAATCTGTCGCTGCAACTTCGGGCTTTTTACCTTCACCAAGAATGGCTGCCATCACTTCATTTTCAAGCGCCAAAGTGAAAGACAGGTTATTGAGTAACTTACCCATGTTAGGGCACTGCTCTGCGTAACCGGCACGAGTATTGGTATACACAGTTGCGCCACCCAGGTTAGGACCAAACCAGTCATCACCACCTTCAAGATAGGCAATATCGAAATTACTATTCATCGGATGCGGTTCCCAACCCAGAAACACAACCCAGCTATTACGACGCTCGGCACGTTGAACTTCAGACAACATACCCGCTTCAGAAGATTCAACCAGTTTGAAACCATTAAGGCCGAAAACGTCCTGATCAATCATCTCCTGAATTAAGCGGTTACCATCATTACCTGGCTCAATACCATAGATACGTCCCTTAAGCTGTTTTTTGAACTTAGCGATATCAGCAAAGTTTTTAATGCCACCGTCAAACGCTGCCTGGTTTACCGCTAGAGTATATTTAGCACCTTCCAGATTTGCACGTAAGGTATCTACGGTTCCCGCTTCACGGTAGCTTGCGATATCACCTTCCATAGTAGGCATCCAATTACCCAGGAATACATCCAGGTCATTTGAAGCCAAAGAAGTATAGGTAACAGGCACTGATAACAACTGAGTTTTAGGGGTGTAGCCCAGGCCTTCAACCAACTCACTGGCGATTGCTGTGGTTGAGGTAATATCTGTCCAACCAACATCTGAAAACCGAACATTGGAACAGTCTTCTGCTGCCAGGGCTCCGATAGACAGAGTCGCTGTTAAAGCAATCGCTGTGTGGCTAAAAACGTTCTTTGCATTAAAGTACATACTTTTTCCTTTTCTTACTTTCGTGTGGGAAATTTGTACTCCCAAGGCAACCCGACACATTCTGCCGGGCTGGCTTGGAAACACATGAGGTGGCGAATCCACCTCTGATAAATTCAGCTAACGCTGAGTGTTTTCATAATCTGGCGCAATCCAAATAGGTACTTCCGCTGCCGGCAGGGATGCGATACCGAGAATCATGTCTGCGGCTTTTTCAGCGACCATAATCGTTGGCGCATTAAGATTCCCATTGGTAATTGACGGAAATATCGATGAATCAACGACTCTTAGGTTACTCACACCCCGAACACGACACTGGCTGTCTAACACGGCCATCGGATCATCATCCCGCCCCATTTTACAGGAGCATGACGGATGATAGGCACTCTCAACATTATCCCTTACCCAGGTATCAATTTGTTCGTCCGTTTGAATAGCGTCTCCAGGCTGAATTTCACCATCCCGGTACTGCTCTAACGAAGACTGATTCATGATTTCACGGGTAAGACGGATGGTATTGCGCCAATCCTGAATATCTTGTGGGTCGGTCAAATAATTAAATGTAATCTTTGGTGCCACCCCGGGGTCAGCGCTTTGGATGTGGACACTGCCACGGCTCTTCGGCTTGTTTGGACCGACATGAACCTGATAACCATGTCCCTTTACGGCGGCATTTCCATCATATCGCATGGCCGCAGGTAAAAAGTGGAACTGTATATCAGGCCATTTCAAGCCGGCACGAGAGCGAATAAAGGCACAGGATTCAAAGTGATTCGTGGCACCTAATCCATCACGGAATAATATCCAGCGTGCACCGATCAAACCCATGCTGAATATATTTAATTTAGAATTCAACGTAATGGGTTGTTTGCATCTGTACTGAAAATAAACCTCTAAATGATCCTGTAAATTCTCGCCAACACCCGGCAAGTCTTTGACCAGATCAACTCCGGCATTTTCTAAAACTTCCGTTGGACCAATGCCTGACAGCTGTAATAATTGCGGTGACCCTATTGAGCCAGCAGAAGAAATAACTTCTTTAGTCGCTTTGGCAGTAAAGATTTTGCCCTTACGCTCATAGGTGACGCCTGTTGCCGTTAGCTGATCATTTAAGTGATGGGTTTCAATCTTCCGCGCTAACACATGCGTTTTTACCGTCAAATTTGGTCTTTTCATCGCACGTCTAAGATAGGCGTTCGATGTAGAGCTACGGACACCATTTTTTACCGTCATGTGCATTGGGCCGAAGCCTTCTTGCCGATATCCGTTATAATCCGGGGTGTAGCCATAACCCGCATCTTTACCGGCATCAATAAAGGCCTGATAAAGGGGGTTCAGTTTCATGTCATTACCTGTGCAGGTACCCAGAGGCCCTGTAACTCCACGGTATTCATCTGAACCCTGTGTCCAGGTCTCTGCCCGTTTAAAATAGGGTAAACAATGTTGATAGTCCCAACTCTCTGCCCCTAATTCTGCCCACTGATCAAAATCACAAGCATGGCCTCTAACATAAACCATGCCATTAATTGAAGAAGATCCACCTAATGTTTTTCCTCTCGGTGCATGCATGGAGCGATAATTGACGCCTAGCTCAGGTTCGGTGTGAAACTGCCAGCTGAGGCTTTCAGTGTTCATTGGATAAGATAATGCCGTTGGCATTTGTACAAAAATGCTTCGGTCACTACCACCCGCTTCCAATAATAACACCTGATGCTTGCCGCTCTCAGAAAGACGATCTGCTAAAACGCAGCCCGCTGATCCGGCGCCAACAATGATGTAGTCGTATGATTGCTCTGTCATGTCTTTGGCCGTTTCTAGTAAGGACGTTCCAGCTCGCCGGTTTCGACGAACACGCTTTTTAGTTGTGTGAAATATTTCAGCGTTTCCATACCATTTTCTCGACCGATTCCTGATTGCTTGTAACCACCCACCGGCATTTCTGCAGGTGAGTTACCCCAGGTATTGATCCAACAGATTCCGGCTTGAAGCTGGTTAATCACACGATTTGCGGTATTTATGTCCTGAGTAAAAACGCCAGCAGCAAGGCCATATTCAGTGTTGTTTGCACGACGGATAACGTCTGTCTCATCACTAAATTTCAAAACAGACATCACAGGTCCAAATATTTCATCTTGAACCTGAGGCATATGGTCTTCGCAATTTATAAATACTGTCGGCTGAAAGAATGCGCCCTTATCAAGGCCATTATCTGTCGCACGATGGCCTCCACAAAGAAGCTTTGCTCCAGCGTCTAATCCTGATTGGATGTAACCCATTACTTTTTCAAGGTGTTGCTCAGAAACCAGGGCGCCCACCTGTGTCTCCGGATTTGTCGGGTCACCAATAATCATATTTTCAGTGCGTTCTTTTAATTCCGTGATAAAGGCATCGTAGATGTCGTCATGGACAAAAACCCGGGTACCATTAGTACAGACTTCACCCTGGGTATAGAAGTTTGCCAGCATAGCACCGGATACTGCACGATCTATCGGCGTATCCGGGAATATGATCATCGCGGATTTGCCGCCCAGCTCCATGGTAACCTGCTTAAGCGTCGCGGCTGAATCCGCCATGACTTTCTTACCGGTTCCAGATTCACCGGTAAAGGATACCTTGGAAATTTCCGGATGAGCTGTCAGCATTTGACCTGCTCGATAATCACCCTGAATAACATTAAACACGCCATCCGGGACACCTGCGCGGGTGTATATTTCAGCGAGTTTAAGCGTCGTAAGGGGCGTCTCTTCGGATGGTTTAAATATCATCGCATTACCTGCTGCTAACGCAGGGCCGGATTTCCAGCAGGCGATTTGAATGGGGTAATTCCAGGCTCCTATTCCCGCACAAATACCCAAGGGCTCTCGGCGAGTATAAAAATAATTATGATCACTCAGTTGTTGGTAGTCACCCTGAATTTTATCGGCCAAGCCAGCATAATATTCAATGACATCCGCCCCGGTATGTATGTCTACAACCGATGCTTCCTGAATAGGTTTGCCCGTATCCTGCACTTCAAGCAGCGCCAGAGTATCATTTTCTTCTCGCAGCAACTGCGCCGCACGGGTTAATATTCTATTTCTCTCTATCGCTGGCATTGCCGACCATGCAGCCTGACCGATTCGAGCAGACTCAATAGCTTTTTGCATGACGACATCATCAGCCTGGGCAATCATTGCTAATTGCTCTCCGGTCGCAGGGTTAATGTCTGAAAATGTTTCTAAAGGAGTGTCTTGATAATAACGGCCATGAATATAGTGCTGAATGAGTTTCATTGACTTAACTTGTTCCTGTAAATATTTAGAGATCGACGATCAGTTAAACGACGATAATCCCCCAGGGGATGGTTATAAAAGTTTGACACTGTTCATCAATGACTAAGATAAACCTTTTTAAGTATCTACCTTTTACAACATCATATGTTTTCAGTGAGGGCTATTAAACAAGCCGGAGACGTTCGCTTTGGGATGTTTGATAAAACCAGTCCGAGGTATTTCTATTGGCATCCAGATCCAACACAGGGAGAGATGGTAGCAACTTTACGGAATAAACTCAATAAAAAAGCATTGAAGCCTAAACAAATACCCCCTTAAAAAACCCTGGTATTTGGCCAATATCGCGCCATATCCGCCAAAAAAGAGCTATCCATCCATGTCGCAGAGCTTATAATCTTTAGTATTGTATGGAGTTTTGATAGACCTGTCTTTACAACCGAATACAGACTTCAGACAAAACCTATTAAAACCTAAAACCGACTTGCATCAAACGGCAGGGGGTCTATATCGGTTGCCTCACCACAAATCAACTGCGCCAACAGCTTACCTGTTGCTGCACCCTGGGTGATGCCCAAGTGCCCATGACCGAAGGCCATAAATAACCCGTCAATATCGGGATGAGCACTGATCACCGGTTTTGAGTCTGGCATTGAAGGTCTGAAACCAAGCCATTGATCACGTTCCACGGTATTTAATTTAGGTAACATTCTTTTGGCATCTACGATTTTAGCGCGAATTGGCTGATAATTAGCCTTGGCATCAAGCCCTGCGAGTTCAACGCCCGATGTCATGCGAAGCCCACTTGTCATAGGACATAACACCATATAGCGCTCCATGTGTATAACCGGACGATTCAAACCAGGCACTGAGTCAAACAACATATGATAACCGCGTTCTGTTTCCAGTGGATATTGGCAGCCCAAAGAAGATAACAGGCGCTGGGACCAGGCTCCGGCACAAACACTTAGTTGTTGACAGGCAATAGACTCTCCGGGGCCCTGCAATAAAAAACCGTCTGAGTGACGCTGAATAGCGGTGATTTTTTGTTGTAAAAAACGAACACCTCGTGCTTCCAAATATGTTTTTAATTCCTTCAACAATTGATCGGGTTGGGTAATGGATAACGAATCACTTTGTAATAATCCATGTCGAAATATGGGTGCAAGCTCAGGCTCAATCTGACGCACTTCATCTGAGTTAAGTTGCTGATACTGAAAGCCGTATTCTTCCATATAGGCTTTTCCAGCATCCATAGCCTGCATTGAGCGGTCGGTTTCAAATACTTTTAACCAACCGGTTTCTTTAATGATTGACTGAAGCCTAAGCCGGGTAATCATCTGACGCCATTCAATGCCGGAAAGTTGGTTCAACTCTGCGGTCGCCCGAGCATTCTGATCCCAGCGTGTTACTGAGGATTCTTTTAATACCTTGACTAACCAGGGGATAATTTTTAATCGATACGACCAGGGAATGGTTAAACTGGATTGAGGGTCCAACATCATTTTCAGACCTTGCAACCACAAACCGGGCTCCCCTAACGGCATGACACTACCCAAAGCAATAACACCGGCATTGCCATAGGATGCCTGAGCCCTGTCTCCTGGATTAACCTCATCAATCAGGGTCACTGGTACACCGCGATTGGTCAGATGATAGGCCGTCATGAGCCCAATGATACCATTACCAATAATGGTGTGAGGTTTCTGCGTGTTCATCAAGATACCTTTAGTCACTGAAGCTTTGGATAAGGCTCTTAGCTAACCCGATGCTTTTAAGCCTGTTGCTTATGGAAGATACACAAGCGGTTGATATCCTAAAGATTTCAGCCCGCTCGAATCTATTGCAAACTGCTAATTGCTTACAATCCTAGTTTATCTGCGACAAAGTCTGCGTCTTTATCACCCCGGCCTGACAGATTAACGAGGATGGTTTCATGTGCAGATAATGTTTTTGCCATCTTCATGGCATGAGCGACCGCATGGGCACTTTCTAACGCAGGCACAATACCTTCCATACGAGACAATTCCATAAAGGCATCCAAGCACTCTTTATCGTCTATGGATTCATAGGTGACACGCTGAATATCTTTAAGGTGACAATGCTGGGGTCCGACACCAGGATAATCAAGACCAGAAGCAATTGAATAAACGGGTAATGGCTCACCCGAGTCATCCTGCAGGTTATAACACTCGAAGCCATGAATAGCTCCCTTTGTTCCCAGTGTCAGGGTTGCCGCATGTTCAGAGGTATCCAAACCTTTGCCTGCTGGCTCAACTCCGATCATCTTAACATCAGCATCATCTAAAAACGCGGTAAACAAGCCCATCGCATTTGAGCCACCACCAACACAGGCAACCAGATAATCCGGCAAAGCATTTTCTTTCGCCAGGAACTGCGCACGAGCCTCGGTACCCACAACAGACTGAAAATCACGTACTATTTTTGGGAAAGGATGTGGACCGACCACTGAGCCAATAGCATAAAAAGAATTAACCGGGTCTTTCAGGTATTCTTCAAACGCACTATCTACAGCATCCTTTAACGTACGTGTTCCCCGACTTACGGGCACCAGGTTACAGCCAAGAATTTTCATTTTGGTCACATTGGGATGTTCTTTGGCAATGTCAATTTCACCCATATGAATTTCACACTCTATACCCACCAATGCACAGGCTGTTGCCAAAGCAACACCATGCTGTCCAGCACCCGTTTCTGCTAAAACTCGGGTTTTACCCATGTACTTGGCTAATAAGGCTTCACCCAAACAATAGTTAATCTTGTGTGCACCGGTATGATTCAAATCTTCACGCTTTAAAAATATACGAGCACCCCCCAATTTTTCCGATATCCTTTTCGCATAATAGATAGGACTGGGACGACCAACGTAATCTGCGAAAAGTTGGTTCAGTTCATCTTTAAAATCTTGCGTCTGACTGACCTTGTCATAGGCGGCATTAATATCATTCATAACTTCAACAAGGGGTGGAGGAATGATCTGGCCTCCATATTCACCAAAATATCCGTTCTGATCTGGCATATCTTTTGTCATCGTTGTCATTGTATTAATCTCCTTTTTAATTGGGCCCAATGCAAATAACCATGTTAGGGGCTTAACCCATATTAAGTTACCTTAAAAATTAACCGGCTTCTATCGTTACTACAGCGGTATATTTAAAAATTGAATACATGTATCACCGACCCAAATCAATCTTTAGACAATTTGTTGCAAATAACCCTTCAACACGCCGCTAAAAGGCTACTCTTATAAGCAAAGGCGTCTGCCCGGCATTAGTTTTTAATAGGATGTGAATAGGAGGCTGACATGACCATATTTCTTTTTGGAATGAAAAAGCTTTATCGGTATTTTTGGATCCCTGTATTATGCATTTTGATGATGCCTACTTCGATTTTGGCAAGAGACCAACCCTATATCAGCAATGTGTTTCTAGGATTTTCAGCCCGTTCATTGGATTATGACTATTACCGATCTGCTGATGACCTGGTCCCAACGGGAACCATGACCAGTGATATTCACCTGTCTCCATTGTTCAGGATTCAACTACCCTACCAGATGTACGGAAAACACCCATGGGGATGGTATACCGAATTCGAGGCAAAACCCTTCCAGCTAAACCAGCAACTAGTGTCTGATCAGGTAGTAGATCTTGAAACTGTAGTAAATGGTTGGTTCTGGCATGTGACTCCTGTGGTGTTTTATCGCTGGCAGATCTCTAAAAATACAGACGTGTTTCATATTATGCAGGGGTTGGGGGTTGGTCTGGGTTATCAAGATGTTTCAGGCAGGATGATTTTAACCGAAGATATGAGCAATGAAGCTGTTCACATCGATTCGAGTGGCTTTGATCTGTCCGTTTCAGTCATGACTGAATTTCAATACCAGTTCTGGCTAGTAAGAATCCATGCTGGCGGCCCCATTCTGGACCAGAAAAATTTCAGTACTGCGGTATTTGATCTGTCGTTAGAACTGGCCTACCGTATTCCTCTTGAAGACCTGTTCTAACATACTAATTTTTGAGCTAATGATTTTGAACGGCAAAATTGTTGGTGGGTTGCTAATTCCCGCAATTGCAGCCACGCAAATGATTGAGCACTTTGTCGGATACCAACGAGAAGCGGCCTGTTGGGTATTCGATAAAATGGTATGAATTCTGAACTTCCCGTGTTTCAAAACTAACGATATGTATCATCAATTTTTACTTTTAGCTGTATGCTTAAAGCCGCTTGTTAAAATCAAAAGCGGACAGTCTACTCTGGGTGAGTTAGAGGCCCCTGTTTAAGAATTGCGGTAAGTCAGACCAAGGTAATTGACTGACAAGTTCTAGGGGAAAAGCGTTCGGTCAGCATCTTCAATTGTTCTCACTGATGGAGGCATTAATTTCCTTTCATGACTCCGACAACTGAACTAATTATCAATCCTTATCATCTCTTGATGCCTTCCGCATTGTGGGTCATAGTGTGTAAATACCCCATTTATAACACAGCTATCTCGTAGAATATTTAAGCCACATTTTTATACTCATGAGGTGTCATATCATTGAGTGAATCATGTGGCCGTTCATTA